>Ga0209426_1000899_pt1 | contig 23110 bp, 25 predicted proteins | sample Deesub1362B_J571_FD_187697 | JGI IMG/M metagenome (GOLD analysis project Ga0209426, IMG submission 187697) | Deep oceanic, basalt-hosted subsurface ecosystem from Juan de Fuca Ridge flank, Pacific Ocean, CORK Borehole 1362B_J2.571 (SPAdes)... ...
GTATGAGATCCGTTTATAAGTATACTGTTGTCAATGTCCTTTTGATTGGGATGGTTGTAGCTGTTGGTATAAGAGAAAAGAGAGTCTTGCAGAGGTTGGCTGAGATGTGAGTTGGCAAGTACCTTACAAAGATTTAAAAACTATTTGTTAAAGGTTCAGGAGATGCCAGTCTTAGAAGGTGCAATAATTTACGCAAATCTGATCGTTCTGCTAAGCCTTGGCTTAACAATGACATATATCACCACTGCTGTACCCAACTTTGCACAGGGGTCTTTTGCAGTGTTCGGTTCATATGTGTCTCTGACTCTTCTCAGGCTTCATGGTCTCAACCCCATATACTACCTGATTGGTGAGCCATCAGGAAAAGAAGACTTTTTTAAATATATCATGACTTCAATTCCAATTTCTTTTGTTCTTGGTGGTGTTCTTGGTGTTTTAATTTATGTACTTGTACTGAAACCTCTGATTGCCAAAGGTGCTGAGGTTGTAATGCTGATGATTGCCACTCTTGCTGTTGATTTGATACTGCTCGGCTGTCTTGGTGCATATGCGGGTTATCTCGGTTCAATAACGAAAAAAGGAGCAGTGAAATTCATATTCACTCCTTATGATATAAATATTGGTCCCACTCAGGGCATTTTTATTGTATCAATTCTCGTGATTCTGATATTGCTCTTTTCTCTTTTTCTTCTCCTCTATAAAACCAAATTTGGAGTTGCTATGCGTGCATCGATGGAGAATCCTTCTCTGGCTGTGATTATGGGGGTTAACGTTGAATACACGAGAATTTTCTCGTGGTTTCTTTCCGGTGGACTTGCTGCAGTTGCGGGCTGTCTTTTACCATTCAGACAGGAGATTGTTCCGGCAACTGGCAGCATAATAATAGTATCTATATTTGCAGCCAGCATTGTGGGGGGTCTTGGAACAATCTACGGTGCCTTGTTTGGGGGATATATAATCGGAATATCTGAGTCATATATAACATATCAGCTCTCCACTGTGTTTGGTCCCGGAATTCTTGTGTACGGGAAGGTTATATCACTTGTGATTCTTGTAATAACGCTTATACTTGCACCAAAAGGCTTAACTGGAGTGAGATGGAGGAAAATATGGCGCAGGAGTACCTCATCCTGAATATTCTGCTCTGGATTGGATTTTACCTGATAGTTGCTCTCAGCCTGAACATAGAATATGGTTTCGGTGGAATTCCAAATTTTGGCAGGGCTCTGGCAGTATTAATGGGTGCAGTAGCAGTCGGAAGTCTTACAAACAGAATTCTAATGCTTTACTTTGGTATAGGTGGGCAGATTGTTGAGGCGAGCGGGTCAATAAAGACGATTACAAACGACCTTGTTGCGCAAAATCCAGCTGCAGGGATATCTCTTTTTATAATCAGCATTGTGGTTGCGGCAATCCTTGGTTCTCTGACGGGTGCTCTATTCATTCTTCCAAGTGCGAAGCTCTCAGAAGATTATCTTGCGATTACCCTCCTCTCAATTAGTGAAGTTGTTTTCATGACCACCTACTACCATCCCGACATTATAGGAGGATACTATGGAATCTCAGTACCAAATTTCTTTGCATTTATACCCGGGGAACAAAGATTACTCCTTTTTGCGGTACTTTCTCTATTTTTCGCCTTTTTAACGTATCTCTTTGTAAACAGAATTCTGACATCCCCTTACGGTAGACTTCTGAAAGCCATGAGAGAGGATGAGACTGTTGTAAAGACATACGGTAAAGATGTGATGAAAATAAGAATAAAAACAGTGGCAATCGGTTCAGGAATAGCGGCTGTTGCCGGAGCGTTATACTCCATGTATGCGGTCAATGTAATCGCTACAAACTTCAGCAGAGTTGAGTGGACTTTTTACCCATTTCTGATGATTCTGCTTGGAGGTCTCGGAAATAGTAGAGGTGTGGTTGCTGGTGTATGTGCTTTTGTAACGGCAAGGATTACTCTGACAACATACAAATTTGAAATAGCTCAGGCATTCAACCTTCCATTTGACCCTGTATGGCTTGAATACATTTTATTCGGGTTATTGATGCTGTTAATACTTGTTTACAGACCCGAGGGTATTTTCAAAGAGAAACCAATTTATACAAAACCTGTGAAGAAGGTGTTGAAAAAAGAAGGAGTGCTGAAGTAGCAAAAACGTTATATCTTCTTCTTCCTCAGATAGGTCTCGCTCCCACATATCGGGCAGGTTTCACCTTCCACTGGTCTTTTGCATCCCTTGCACACCCTTATCCATCTGTATGTCCTTGAGATTCCTGTCTGCATTATACTGTCAACCTCTATACCCATGAGAGCTGCAATATTCTGGATTGCATAGTCGTCTGTCACGATTATTGCACCTTTCTCCCTCAAATCCAGTGCTTTTGCAATTAACCGGATGTCTGTATCAGATAACTTATAGATATCTCCACTTTTTATCGCCGCTTCTCGCACAGCTTTAACCGACTCATCATCTGGCTCTTCAATTTTGATATCTATTAATGATAGAAATAATTTTGATTCCTCGTCTTTAATTTCGTCAAGTACTTCGGGAATTGTTACCATATTTCTGTATTTCTTTCTCATGAAAATGGCACATGAATCGACCACGTACATAATAGCAAAAGGCGTTAAATGTTTAAATTGGTTATGTGATTGTAGTTCGCAAAGTCAAAAAATCTCATCATTTCTCCTTAGAAAAATATTTTGTATCTTGCACCTATTATTTACTGTGACCTCTCAGAATAAGAAATCCCTGAAACCTTTTTTGATAGGGATAGCTGGCGATAGTGCAAGCGGAAAGTCAACTTTTGCGGAGAGCATTGTAAGCCTGTTTGGGGAGAAAAATGTGCTCTCGATAAGTCTCGATGACTACCACACTTACGACAGGGCTGAGAGGGACAGGCTGGGAATTACACCCCTCAATCCAGATGCAAATGATCTGAAACTTGCCAACGAGCAGATAAAATCACTTAAAGAAGGTAATAAAATTTTGAAGCCTGTTTATGACCACAGCAAGGGGCAATTCGGTAAGCCAGTGTGGACTGAACCGAGGGAAATAGTAATAATAGAAGGTTTGCATACGCTTTACCGGAAAAAAACCCGGGATTTGTTCAACATCACCATTTTCATGGATCCAGATTACGAAATAAAGAGGGAGTGGAAACTCAATAGAGACGTTAAGAAAAGGGGACATAGAGAGGAAGATGTTATTAAAGAAATGGAGAGGAGATTGCCTGACTACAGAAAATATATTGCTCCTCAGAGAAACAAGGCAGAAATCTTGATTCAGATAAAGAGGGATAAAAGAAGGAATAACTATCGCAAGGGGACTCCTTACTGGATTAGAATCTACCAGCAAATCACGAATGAAAAGTTAAGCGATGTTTATCTGCCATTAAAGCTCTCATCAATGTGTGAACAGAATGCTGAAGAACTCTACTTTGAGTACAGAAAAAGTCAGAGGGAGAAGAGGAATTACAGTATTATCGAGTTTAATGGAGTCATCAGAAGAGAAGCCCTGAAAGACGTTGAAGAGAAAATCAAGGAAGTGGCTGGAAGGAGGGGGCAAATTCTCAGAAACAATTTTATAAGTGAAATCGAGCTCGGAAAGATGATTGTTACATGGAGAGTGGCTGAGAGATATAGAAACTTTACAGAGATGCGTTGGGTTTAATTAAAATTCAATCTCTTAACTACCGTGATAAAATCGTCTTTTGAGACTCCACATCTCTTGAATTTATCAAATAATTTGCTTTTTTGCTCTATTTCTAAGTAATTGCATTCTGCACTCAATTCTCTTCCAAGTAAACCTGTCAAAGCAAATCTCTTTAATTCGTCCCTTAAAAACGTATTTTTATCAGCAAGAATAATTTCCTCATCAGATAAGATATACTGAAGATTTTTCAGACTGTTTTTCAGACTGTCTGAAATCTGGCTCTTAATGTGGCTCTCCAGAATATCAGCACTTCTCCTTTTTAGGATGTTTACCGATGGTTTAAGTGAATCCGGTATGTCCATGCTGTAATTTTCGATTTTCCTTACAATGCTCGATAACTCCTCAAACTCTTTAACGAGGAAAACCTCAAAATCATTTTCATTTAATTCTCTGAAGCCTTTTTTCCAGTTCCATAATTCGATGTAAGGGATTTTTCTATCCGATAGTCCAGAATCGAGACATACAATATGGAGGTCTAAATTATTAACCTCAGCGTTCAAGTATTCTTTAAAAAATCTGGTCATATTCTCCGATTCTGTATTTCTGTTTTTAACAACCTCAAGAACTATATCGATGTCCCTTGCAGCTCTTTTTCTCAATACACTTCCGCCAATTCCAATTTTTGTTATCTTAAATGGTCGATTCTCCTCGCTCAACCTTACTGCGCTATCACAGACTCTCTGAATTACATTTGCAGCCTTCTTTGACTTTAAGGACTTTTTCAAGTCCATGATGTATTTTTAAGAAACGGGCTAAAAATTTTTACGTATAGACGTATCCAAGTCTGGTGTAATCAAGACATCCATAGTATAGATTAAGATGAGCATTTGCGATATTATCCCACGATGTTTTTCGTGCATAATCAAACAACCTTTCAGCAAACCTGTCCGAAACCTCAGAATCGAGCAAAATTTCTTTTATAGCGTGTTTTAAGGTATTTTTATCAATAGCTATCCTGTAAAAACTTCCTTCCGGAAATTCTGCAAAATTAATAACATCAGATGCGATTACAGGTCTTCTTGCAACTGTGTGCATGATACCTGAAGCTGAAATCTTGGGATATGTGTCGTCCTCGAGTGTGACAATAACATCGCAGGCATTCAGATAATAAAACAGCTCCTCATCGGATACGAAATTTGTAATAAGTCTTACATTTTCCTGCACACCGAGTTCTTCAATCAACTCAATACATTCGTTGTAAAATTTCTGACCATTTTCATATAACACATGCGGATGGATATCTCCAATGTGAACATACTGGATTGGAATTTCGTCTTTTAGCTCTGCGACAGCAAGGATTATTTTATCAATATTCTTTCTTCTTTCCAGAAACGCATGAGAAATAATAATTCTGCGATTCAGCGGTAGCTCAAGAACGTTTCGTGCATGTTCCATTGGAATTTCCGGAACTATCAGCGTTCCGTGTGGGATTACCTTTACCATTTCTGGCTGGATTCCCTTATCATTAATCAGTCGTACTCTGGCTTCTTCTTTATGGACGATAAAATAATCTGCACACTCTATCAGGTCAAATTCGCCATTACAATCGACCGTATGTAATGTCATCAATACTCTACCCCTGAATGTGTCTCTAACAACATTCAGCAGGTTTTTCAAACCACGGAATATACCATACTCATGTTGTACGTGGATTATATCTGGATTGTATGCTTCCAGTTCCTCGAGTAACCTTGTATCCACATAATTCCTGTTAAAACACCGTATAAATTTGATATCAGACTTGAAATCAGGTTGCTGGTTGTCTATACAATCTTCTGCGAATACCACAACTTCATGCTCGCCTGACAACTCTGCTGCAAGATGTTCTGTATATGTGGCAATTCCACATTTTACTCCAAATGTGGCTACTAAGGCAATTCTCATCTTAACCCCCTCTTTTTTTCTTGAAATAATCATAATAATTATATTACTCCTTCGCCAAAGAAAGAATATAATAGTGCGATATATAAATTTTTTTATTGCTCAAATATTTTAGATATAATATTAAGGGTATAATATTGAGTTTTGCTATTCTATCCTGCCAGAATCCAGAACAGACATCAATTCAGCAATATCCACTTCTCCAATTCCAACAGCAAAATCCGCAGCACCGTAAGATATCAGCATTTTATCATCTATCAACTGTGCACCACATGGAAATACAGTAAAAGGTCTGTCTCCAAAGGTTTCATAGATTTCTCGCGGTTCCATGATATAGTGCGGTGAGACTGCTTTAATCTCCATTTTACTGTCCATTAACATTGCAAATACTCTGTAGTGGGTAGTTTTCCTGTCAACACCATGCAAGAGGAAAAGGTATTCTTTATCTATCTTAATAGGTGGAGTACTCCATCCAATTTTGTCTTCGAATTCAGCTGCCTCAAGTACATGGAATGTATTCTCAACATTAACCTCCTTGAACTCTTTAAAATCCAGAATGTCTTTTGACACATTACTCATAACTGTATAGAAATTCTCATCTTTCATATGTAGCCTGTGGAATAACTTCAAGTCTCCATCAATTTCGGAAATAAAAGCATTCTTGTCACTTATCACGAACTCACGAAATTCTGGAGGCATTCTAAAGACACATATCTTTCTCCATATACCATCTTCCATTAAAGCAGTAACGGGCAAAGTCCTTTCTGTCCGAATCGCCGGGTTGAAGTAATCGACTGTTCTCCCGCAATATGTCATGAATCTTTTACCCTTGATTTCGTAAACTCTCGGGTCTTCGACACCATAAAGATCGAATTTGTTGTCAGGGAATACTTTTATTTCACCTGTGTAGTTGCCGAGTGTCAGACCATTGTAAATCTCTTCAACGGGGATTTTTATTTCCACAACCGCGCTTGCATAGGTGTAATATCCGACTGTTATCCTCCCGTAGATAACAACAACCCCGTTCTCAACGATCATAGAGGGATTAAAAATCGTGACAGGATTATCAAGAGGATACCTCTTCAGGTGAACTCTATTTGCTGTTATTACACCCAGTCTTCGAACAATATCCTCAGTCCTGTTCTCCCTCAATATGCAATTTTCTCTTGTTAATTTGCAGATAGGTTTGAACACATATATAGTATAAGGGAACATTGAAAAAACCTTTCGATTGTGTGATGATGAGACAAAGAGAAATTGAAAAATTTATGCCAAAAAATGGCATTGAATTATAAATACTCCTTTAGGCGACAGAATCCTTCAACCAGATTCTGTTAAGTTAAGGAGTATGTTACCAAAAAGTTTACCGAAAAGTTTATATTGTTTAAATACCTACTATATAGTAGGTGTGAGAAATGATTTGTAAATTCTGTGACTCACAAAACACAGTTAAGATAGGAATAAGAAATGGTAAGCAAAGATATAGATGTAAAGATTGTGGTAAGAGATTTGTTGATAATGGTAATCTTCCCAGAATGAGGACTCAAACAGAAGTTATTGCTTTTGCTATTGATTTGTATTATGAGGGGTTGAGTGTTAGGAAAGTGCAGAGACAAATCAAGAAAGTTTTTGGAGTGAAAGCGTCTCAGGTTGCTATTCACAACTGGATAACCAAATATTCTGAGATTGTTAAGGAATTTTTAGAATGTTATAGATTTGAGTTGGGTGATACATGGCATTGTGATGAAACAGCAATCAAGATTAATGGGGAGCAGTGGTGGTTTTGGGAGATTATAGATAGGGATACAAGATTCATGGTTGCTTCACTCCTCTCAAAGAGTAGAGGAGCTGATGAGAGTAAGGAGTTATTCAGAAGAGCAAGCGAAATTATGAAAAAGAAGCCAAAGGAAATTATTTGTGATGGGTTACAAGCATACAAGAAGGGATTTAACAAGTATTTCTATGACCACCATCAATCATGCAAGCTAATACAGAGAGCGGGGATAAGAGGGATTAGGTGCAATAATATTGTTGAAAGATTGCATGGCACTTTAAAGGATAGATTAAAACCAACAAGAGGATTAGATGAAGAACCAAAAACAGAGAAAATCTTGGATTGTTGGTGGATTCATTATAACTTTGTGAGACCTCATAGTGCATTGAATGGAGAAACTCCAGCTAAAAAAGCTGGATTTGAGTTGGAAGTTGAGAGTTGGAGAGATTTAATTGAGTTGGCATGTAAGAATAAGTATTCAATAGAGATAAGAGATACTATAAATTTAAAAGTAGAGAATCAACAAGTTGAAGTGTTGGTTGATTAATATTTGTCAAATATTTTCGCCAACTTATAGGTTAAAAAAATGTGTAAAGATAACCTTTTTAAAATATGGATTCTATACAATCCTTTAAGGCATTCTTTGTCACCAACAAAATGCCTTAAAATGATGCCCCAGAGGGGATTTGAACCCCTGAAATTGGACTTGCGAAGTCCACGGCGTATCCGCTCGTCGACTGGGGCATTAACATGATTGCCCCGCCCGGGACTTGAACCCGGCTTGCCTCTTCGGCGGAGAGGTCGCATTTCCACTAGTCAGCGGGGCAATCACTTATCATTTTGAAGTTTAATAAAGATTGCGTTATCTTTTACGATTGTTTTGCCGTTCATCTCAACCTCTCTAAGTTCAGATGTTGCGTCTTTAATGTCAATAATTTTAATATCTTCTATATTTCTTTCTAACTTGACGAATATTTTTCTATCACCTGTAATTGCAATATCAAATTCAGAATTTTTTAAGTTATTTTTAATTAAGACCTCTTCACTTTTTATTTGCGTAGATTCCTTATCGAAAGAAAGTTCTCCACTTCCTTCTCCAACCCCTTCAATTTGCCTCGTTCCTTCGATTGTAAATTGCTTTGAAGGAAAAATATCATCCTTTATACAGTACTTACCTCGTCCAATCTCCTCGACCACATCAGCCTTTTTAAGCCATGATAAAAATTTTGAACCATATCCTTTCTTTGTAATCTCTGCATACTTCTCTTCATTTATTTCTTCGATAGTATCCCCTACTTTCCATAAATTGATTACTTCAACATTTTTCAATTTCTCCATAATTTTTATAGTTGGAGTGTGTTTTAGGATTACTTCTCTAAAAATCCTTTTACATTCTCCGTTGTTGCCAATCTCTTTTCTCAATTTTACTCCACTCTCAGTTAATTTAAACTTACCATCATCTGCTTTCTCTACAAGGTTTAAATCAATCAATGATTTAAATTCTTCTTTCTCCTTTGGTGTCTTTAAATCAATTGAGGGGTTTATTTCACTATTTATTTTTTGTAATAGTTCTAATATCTTATTTGCAGAAGCAAACGGTATGAATTTATCTTCTCTTCTACTATAATCTCTTCTAAAATACCTAGCTCTATCAACTAAATAAAATCCACTCAAAATATCTATACACGACCTACCAACAGCATTGTATGTGAAATCTGTATCCCATGTTTTGTTAAACTCTTCCGCAAGTTTTTTACCAAGTTCAAGAGGTGTTATATCTTGATAGGACCTCAATATAGAATAGGCTTTACTCAGAACTGCTGAGTTATTTAAAAGAGATTTTGCCTCGTTTTTTATTGCAGTTTTATCATCGCTTTTGAGATGAACAGCTAAAATTTCTCCTTCTCTAGTTAAGCGGATGCTCCCTCTTTTTACCCTATACGAGCTAATGAGTTTTAATTCTTTCATAATTGGTATGGTGTTGGCTAAAACACCTGTTGATAAACCCGTCTCTTTTTGTAGCTCTTCTTTATGAATACCTTCTCTGTTTCTCCCTAAAATAGTAAGGAGAACCTTTTTTATATTCCTAAAATTGACTTGAATTGGAAATACTACTTCCTTGTTTTTTAAATTTAGAGTATTAACTAACAAACTACTTTCTGGCATTCTTTGTCACCAACTTTTGGTTATTTTTAAGCTTTATATACTTTTTCCCATTATCCACCTACTATCAAGGCTTGGTATCAAAAAGTTTATAAATAATGGTAACTATTCCGTTAGACATGGCAAAGAAAGAGACTTTAACAAGTGTGTATGAATCACGGGGAAAATATACAACGACAATACCCGCAGCAATTGTAGGTGCATTGAATATTGAGAAAGGAGATAAGTTAAAGTGGACAATAAAGGATGATAAATTAGTTATTGAGATAAGGAGGCAAAGCAATGAAAGATGATATTAAAAAATTGTATGACTACATGAACACGTTAGATAACATGCTAACTTCTTTAGTTGAGATATTAGAAGAGAAAGGAATATTAACACAAGAAGAGTGGGAGAAGAGAATAAGAGAGAAAGAGGAGGAAGATAGAGACTTAATAAAGTTCGAGGACTTAGATTAAAATAAATCAAGCGAAGTTTGTTTAGTACGCCCTTCTTCAGTTGGGATAGTGGCTATATTAAGTATCTCTTTTGGTGATAGTTTTCTTCTTCTTTTATTCTCGTTATAGAATCTCTTTAAATCATTGAAAAATATTACTTTCCAACCTTCTTTTTTAACTTTCTCACGTAGTAATTCAGAATTTAACTTTCTATAAAGGGTTCTCTCTCTTTCTTCAGGTATGACAATAATTTTATTTGAATTATGATTTTGTGGAATCATTGAACATCTTACAAATGCCTCAGTTATCGTTGTAGTAAACTCAACTTCAAAAGCAAATTCAATTTTCCCATCTTTTATCCAAAGTAAATCAATTCTCCTTAGATAAGAATTAATGTCATCAGAACTAACATCATCCAAAACAAGAACGTCAAAATCACATAAGCTTGATAGGGGTCTTCCTAAATACATCTTAGTTTGTTCTATATCACCAACCCATATTTTGTAACCCATTTTCTTTCCAATTTCAGCTAAGATACCTATCATCTCATTGTGTTCTCTTTCTCTAACTTTAACTTGTGGTTTGAGACTCCATTTTCCATCTTTCTTCTCTGCATATTCTTCAATGATTGTTCTTACACTTATTGGACTTGGTGTCTGTGCATTTGTGAATTTTAGATAAATTTCTTGGAGTATATCATCGAAAGTAGCAACTTTTCTATAGAGAGTATCTAGAACAACTGCTTCAACCCTCTCATTTAATGGAGTGTGTAAGTAATATTTGCTAGGGTCTTTAAACCACCAACCCTCTCCTTTAATAAATACAAATTCTTTGTTTTTGTTCTCTTTAAGGACTTGTTTAATGCTATTTGGATTGAGTCCAAAGAAACGATATCCATATCTCTGTAAATTATTATAAATAAGAGTGTGTCCTTTTAATATATCAGTTAATGTTGTAGGTTCACCTCTTTCTATAAGTATTCTTATAATCGATTCTAAAATGATTTTTTTAGCTCTATTTTCATCTATTTCTTTTTCTTCGGTTACTTCTGTAGATATTTCAGGTTTTCTAAATCTTATATAGTAGTCTCCTACTGCACTACCATACGGTTGTAAATGAGCTTTAGCTGATGCCCTTGCAGGAGGCTGGTAAATGATTTTTTCTAGTTCAAATCCAGCAAAAATAACAGCCCTCAGAATAGAGTTATAAACTTTTACATCTGTGTTATGAAAAGTTACAGTTAAGTATCTTCCCGGTTTAAGGACTCTGTAAATTTCCCTAAAAGCTACATATAGCCGGTTGTGATAATAGTCAAAATCTTTTTTTTGTTGAGGGTTAATGGTTACCTCATCTTCCCACCAATTTAAATTAAATCTTTCATCCTCAGACTCTCCTCTTAACCAAGATAGCCATAAAGTGCTTAACTCAAAATATTGTATATCCCCCCCCATAAGGAGGGTCAGTAAAAACGTAATCCACACTATTGTCAGGTATGTTGGACAAGTCTAGAGCTGACTGTGTTGAGATTAAAATATTTGCTCCCTTTTCAAAGTCTTCAAATTTCTTAGCTTCTTTGAGATACGAGATATTCTCGTTTGAATCTTCTTTGCCTTTTAATAAGCCTTGCCTTCCATAAAATGCACTCTCAAAAAGCATCCAAACATTAGATTCCATGAATATAGGAGGAATCCAGTACCTATGTTGTGCCCAGAATGAAGTAGCACTAAACTCACTCCAGTGGGCTCTCTCAGATGGTTTAGCTACTGGACATAATTTGCTTGCTAAATGAACCATTGATGTAAACGCAAATTTAAACATATCTCTGTGTAGTTCATCGTCTATAGACTCTATCTCTCTGTAAATGAGTGATAGAGAAATTAAATTCCTTTTTGTGAATAGCTTATCAATAGAGTCTATTTCAGTTTTATGTGTGCCTTCTTTAAATTCTACACCATTAGGGTACTTAAGCTTGTTTTCAGGATACCAACAAGGTTTTTCATGCTCAACTTCTCTTAATTTTAGAATATCGTCTTCGGTAGGACTTTTTTTAAATTTTTTATTGCAGTTAAGACAGAGTAGACGTAGTTCAAAAGGGTTTGGTTCTGTAATTCTCCATATAGACGCCAGTACTATAGCTTTTCTCCCACATTTAGGGCAGACAGTTACATAAAAATCGAGTATTTTGTCTCTTACTTTTTCTTCAATTTCTTTAAATTTATTTTTTAATTCCCCTAAATCTACAGGAGTTAATGTCATTCTGGTGATAAACGTAGCTATTGGGTTTAAGTCAATTGCAATTGCTTTTCTATTCAGTATTAAAGATTCTATGGGTGTCACACCTGAACCACAGAAAGGGTCGAGAACTATATCTCCTTCATTTGTGTAATGTCTGATGTACTCAGCAACAACATTGTGAGGTTTTCTTGCCCAAAATTTATGAATTAAGTGTCTAGGAGGATGTCCTTTTGCTATTAAAGCATGATTTATATGTGATACTTCTATTTCAGATGGCATTTACCACATCAAGAATCACATTTTTTTAAGATTTTTGATTTGTCAGCATATCTTAGCGTGAACCACATTTCCACTTCACCACTTTTCACAATATAACCAACTATTATATTCAAATTCCATTCAAAATTTACACAACACCATTGAATTTTCTGCATTTCAATGAAATTATATATACTCCTTTAGTTAACAGAATCCTTCAACCAAAAATTATTTATAGTAATTCATATACACTAATAATTGAGAAATATAATTGAGAAATGAAGGAGGTGGTGTGTATGGTGAAAGCGGGAAGAGAGATAGTCCCTATGTCTGAACGTGGAGATGTAACAACCAAAAAGCCATACGACCTCTGGATGGATCTGGACAGGTTGTTTGACCAGTTTAGAGCAAGTTTTGATGAAGTATTCTGGCCCTTCGGAAGAAGGAGGGGTGCAGAAAATGGCAGTTTTCCATTGACAGATGTGGCAGACCTTGGAGACAGGTATGAAATGTATGTAGAGATGCCGGGAATTCCAAAAGACAGCATTACCGTGGAAGTAAGCTCAAACACCATTGAGATTTCGGCAAGACATGAGGAGAGTAAAGAGGAGAAGGACAAAAACTGGCTCAGACGTGAAAGAAGCAATGTGAGTTTCTACAGGAGCTTTGAGTTCCCTGAGCAAGTCAAGACGGATTCAGTTGAGGCAGAGCTGAAAGATGGAATACTGCGAATTACACTTCCGAAGGTTGAGCCAAAGCCAATCCAGAAAGCCAGAAAAATAGCCATCAAGTAAATCAAAATGACAGGGATGACTTATGCGCTGCTTCAACAGGCGACTGTTTGAACGGAAAGGGTTGAAGAAGAATCTCATGAAAGACTTGAAGCTTCTCATGGCAAATCTGGACGACATAAAGAACGAAGTCCTCCGAAGAGGAAAAGTTTTAAGAGAAACATAATATTTAAACAATAATATTTTAGTAAATTTTTTAATTTTTCTCCGTTATGTTTCCCCGGGATTTTAAGGGAGAAGCAAATGTAGAAGGAAAATGACTGCGACATCTTTTGTTCCTAAAATATCTGATAAAGTATAAAAACAGTTGTTCAGACAGATTTTTATGCTAAGAATCGTCCTGATTTTGCTTGCAATTGCGCTGGTTCTCTCATTCCTCGCACCTGCTGAGGAAAGACTTGGCAATTCTTATAAATTGATTTACATCCATCTCCCCCTCTCAATAATTTCCTTTGCTTCACTTTTCGTGTTCCCATTTCTAATCATCTTTAACAAAAAGCCGGGCAACTTTATTGTGGTAACCCTCATATTTATTGCTGCAAATCTTATTTTATCTGCCGTTTTCATGTGGGCGGCATGGGGAGGGATATCAACCTCTGAACCAAGAGTAACCTTCAACATCTTCCTTTTACTGCTGGTTGCTTTTTTTGGAGTCTCATTTACAATCTCAAAATATACTGCACTCATTTACTCCATCATCCAGCCTGCACTTGCTTACTGGGTTTATCAGGGCATCTCAGAGCTCCCTCAGCTTCACCCAATTTCCCTTGTTGAGATGGACTTTACAATGAAGCTGCCACTCTTCTTCACCTTTCCAGCTTTTGCAATAATATACTACTGGTTTGGAATGAAATCATTACTGGATAGAGTTTTCAGATATATTAAATACTCGAAATAAACTACATAATTATTTTGTAAACAAAAAATCTTAAGAATACCGTAGTATAATTACAATAATGAAAAATGTAAGTAAAATCCTGCCTGGAAAAAATAAACTGAAAAATTATAAATTTGTAATTGTCGGGATTTTAATGGGAATTCTCGCGTGGATTTTTGAATCCATGATTCACGTTTTTTTACTCAATGAGGGATCGATTACTGATCAGCTTATCAACCCTGACTTTCACCATATATTACAACGCCCCCTTATTCTTCTTCTTTTTGTATTATTCGGTGTTATTCTGCAAATTCAGGTTAACAAAAGAACCAGAATAGAAGATGCTCTAAAGAGATCCGAAAAAGAGAAATCGATGATTCTCGATGCAGCTAACTGGTTTATTGCATATATAGACAATGATGACAACATAATATGGGCTAATAAAACTGCAATCAGCTATTCCAGTGAAAAATATGGTAACATTATCGGAAAAAAATGCTATACGGTGTGGCGTCAGATGAGTGAACCATGTCCCGGGTGTCCGGTTAGAAATGTCAGAATAACAGGTGAAGTGGAAGAAGATGAGATGATTCTACCGAATGGCAGGATACTCAGCATTCATACAAAGGCTGTTAAAAATGAAAAAGGAGAGATTATTGGGGCTATTAAATTTGGTTCAGATATTACAACGCGAAAAAAAGCAGAAGAAAAGGTAAAAGAACTGAATAAAATTCTGCGCTTGCTGAATAAAACACTCAGACATGACATCCTCAATGACCTGACAGTCATAGGCAATTCAATAGAGCTGTTCGAGGAGATGGATAATAAAGAAGTACTTAATTATGCATTTAACACCATAGATAAGAGTGTAAAGCTAATAAAAGAGATGAGAGAGCTTGAATCTCTTATCTACTCAGGTAAAAGAAGCGTTAAACCCTGTGATGTCAGGGAAGTTATAGAAAGTGTGCTGAAATCTTACCCGGTTGAGTGCAATATTGAAGGTGATTCAACCGTTCTGGCAGATGAGGCATTGAGCTCTGTTTTTGATAATATTATCAGAAACGCTATTGACCATGGAAAAGCAGATAAAATTGACATTAAGATTAAAAATACTAACGACATGTGTGAAGTCAGAATTGCGGATAATGGGATCGGAATTCCGGACGACATTAAAGTGAGGATATTTGATGAAGAGTTCAGTGGAGGTGGTGGAACTGGACTGGGGCTATATATAGTCCAGAAAACGGTCGAAAGGTATAATGGAGGTATAAGAGTAGAGGATAACCACCCACATGGTGCTGTTTTTATTCTAAACCTGCCCTCAGTGAAGAGAGAGAAGATTGAATCTCAATAAAAATAGCTGTCAAATAGAATTTAAAATCTCGATACAGTAATCTATTTCCTCTTTATCAATTACAAGTGGTGGAACAAATCGCAATGCATCTTCTGATGTATTGTTTAAAACCAATCCCTTATTAAGAGCTTTTTCCACAAGTTTAGGGCTATTTTCCACCTTTGCTCCGACCATCAGTCCTAACCCTCTTATCGATTCCACAATACTCAACCCTTCAAGCCTCTTTACCAAGTATTTTCCCATTTTCTCTGAATTTTCTACGAGATTTTCTTTCTCAATGATTTCGATGGTTGCAAGTGATGCGGAGCTCGCAAGAACATTTCCCCCAAAGGTCGAACCGTGCTCACCTGCTGCAAGCTTTTCTGCCACCTCTTCAGTCACACCAATCCCGCCGATGGGAAAACCGGAGCCCATAGCCTTAGCCATTGTCATTATATCCGGCTTGAATCCATGATGGTCTTTGGCAAACCATCTGCCTGTTCTTCCAAATCCCGTCTGTACTTCATCAAAAATAACCACAAATCCATATTCATCTCTCAGCCTGAAAATCTCCTTCAGGAATTCTTTTTTGGCAGGGAATACGCCTGCTTCTCCAAGTACCGGCTCGAGAATAACCGCTGCAAGATTATTGTTCATGAATTTCCCCAGGTCTGGATTGTTATATTCAGCAAACTCTGAATCAAGAAGAGGCTCAAAGGGTTTTCTGAACTTCTCCTTATGCGTCACAGACAGAGAACCAAGAGTTCTGCCATGAAAAGAACCAGTAAATGCAAGAAACTTCTTCTTCCCTGTTATTTTTCTCGCAAATTTTAAAGCACCCTCAACAGCCTCAGTACCACTGTTGCAGAAGAAGAACTTATCCATTCCAGAAATCTCCTTCAATTTCTCAGCCAGTTGTATCTGGGGAATTGTGTAATAAAGATTGGATACATGAATAAGCTTCTTTAACTGCTCCGAAACTCTCTCTATAAACAGGGGGTGAGAATGCCCTATGGATACGGTCGCAATTCCAGCTACCATATCCAGATACTTCTTACCATCCACATCATAAAGCCAGCAGCCATCACCCCTCTCAAAAACCACTTTTTTTCTCAAATAAAATTGGATCAATGCTTTCCTCTCCCTCTCAACCCAGTCCATGACGAGAATTTTCAGCTGGTTATTTAAACATCTCGTCAATAAATTTTTATCTCACATCTTTCATCTCCATTCATGGAAGATTGTTTAAAACTGATATTCGACAGACAGTCCATAAGAAAGTTTCAGAACAGAGATATTCCCGATGATGTTCTCCTCAAAGTCCTGAGTGCCGGAAACGCAGCACCTACTGCCGGCAATCTTCAGGCAAGGGATTTTATTATAGTTAAAGAAAGAGAAACAAAAAAACTTGTTGCTGAGGCTGCAATGAACCAGAAGTTTATTGCTGACGCCCCGGTGGTCATAGTTGTGTGTGCAAACTATCCGAGGAGTATGAGAGTTTATGGTGAGAAAGGAAAGCTGTATGCCGAGCAGGATGCAACTGCTGCTATCGAAAATATCCTGATTGCCGCCTGTGCCGTTGGCCTTGGAGCAACATGGGTCGGTGCATTTTACGAGTCAAAAATCTCTGCCATCCTTGAAATACCCGAATTCTCCAAACCTGTAGCTATCATTCCAGTGGGTTATCCCGCTGAAGACCCGGAGAAGAAGAGCAGATATCCTGTGGAAGAATTGATTCACTGGGAAAAATGGTAAATGATTTCTTCTCCCTCTACACTGCCGGAATTCTTGCCTTTTTTCTGATTGCAATGGCTCTTCTTGTCAATCGGTACTTCTCAAAATTCTCTATAAGTGATGAAGAAGTCATTCTTGATATCCTGATGCAGCGTAAATCAATTCAGAAAAATGAACTGAGAGAAATTACAGGGATTGCTGATGAAAAACTTGATTTGATACTAAATTCCATGGAAGAAATCGAAGTTGACGGAGATGAGATTAGATACAAGAGTTTGAGGAGGAAAGAACATGAATAAGAGAAATATTGTAACCCTTCTCACTGACTTTGGGGATTATTATCCCGGAGTTATGAAGGGAGTTATACTGAAATACTCTCCAGAAGCAGAAATTATTGACATTACTCACTCAGTCGAACCTCAGAATATCCATCAGGGCGCTTTTCTTCTTCTGAATTCATACAAGCACTTCCCACCGTCAATCCATGTCGCTGTTGTTGACCCGGGAGTTGGAACTGAAAGAGATGCGGTGATTGTTGAATGCGATGAGCATATTTTTATCGCCCCTGATAATGGAGTGATTTATCCTGCATGTGAGGAGGCAGGAACCAAGAATATATGGAGAATAAGGGAGGAATCGATTGTGGAATATTCAATAGCAATCTCGAAAACATTTCATGGAAGGGATGTTTTTGCACCCGCAACTGCATGTTATTTGAATGGAATTGTAGAGAAAATTGCAGAAAGAAAGAGAAAATTGCAGAAAATTGATATTTTCGACTATTCTGTGAACAATCGGGAAGCAAAATGCAGAGTGCTTTTTATAGACCGCTTCGGGAATGCAGTTACAAACCTCAGGAAAGAAGTAATAGAAGATATAAATCCAAAAGCTTTTTACATGTGCGGACAGAAGTTTCCCCTAGTAAAAAGTTACTCAGATGTTGGAAAAGGAGAGAGGCTGTCCATCATCGGGAGTTTTGGCACTCTTGAACTCAGCTTGAGGGAAGGAGATGTCAGTAAATCCATGAAAATTTCCAGTGGATGGTTAAATCTCGAATTTGATTGAAGGAGGTAAGCAGAATGATTTCGGACAGGACACTTGCAAAAATGATTGAGGCAATGAATAAGCATCTGCCGGTAAAGAGAAGAACGCTTTCCGAGATGCTCAATGAAGATGAACCGACAATCAGAGCTCAGGATGGTAACGAGTACCTGATTGAGAAGCATGAGATTGAGTTTATTTCCGAGCATGTGGATGAGCTTGACTGGGAGAGGTTTACACTACCTGTTATTCTTGAGATGAGCGACATTTATGGGGATATCATAGTGTTTGTCAGAGACAAGTTTCACGCTGAATTCATCAAAAAAGCTTTCGGGATTGACAGGTACCAGGATGGTGTGCTTACACTTTACCTCTACGAGATGGGACCTATCAGAAGGAAGCTCAAGACGGCATCGCAGGTAATGTTCAGGGTTAGCAGGTAAAACCTCCTGAAAGATATGAGAGAGGAGTATTAGTTAACACTGTGATATTATTATCTATAAAATTTTCATTATAAGACGGAATTCATGATTTTAATTTAGGGCAGTTGTAATTAAATTGATTAATCTTTAAAAAATCGCTGAATTACAGGAATAAATTTTATTCAACAGCGTGCAGAACTCGTAGAAAAATTTAATAGTATCTATGGCTACCATTATACATGGCGGGAAAGTTGGAGAATCTTTACTGCGCAAGATGTGGTTCAGAGTTCGATTTAAAAGTCAGGAGAACAACCGGATATTCAGGTCCCCTGCACATCCCCAATTTATTCTGTCCGTTCTGTGGTGGAAGAAGATTGACGAAAAAGCAAGGGGTATTCTTTAAATGAACGCTAAAGGAATAATTTCCGGAATTATTAAAAATAAAGGTCCAATAACCTTTAAAGAATTTATGGATTCTGCACTGTATCACCCTGAGGCGGGATACTATTCAAAAAAAGAAGTTTTTGAGGAAGATTATATCACTTCTTCTCGATTCGATATTTTTGCAAATGGAGTTTCTGTGGCGTTTTCAGATATGCTTGAAAAATGTAATGGCGATACAATTATTGAGTTTGGTGCTGGCGACGGAAGACTGGCTGAAAAAGTCCTGAAAAGGTTAAGCGATGATATAAACTACATAATTGTCGAAAGAAGCGAGAAAATGCGAAATAGAGCAAGAGCAAGGTTAAAAAATTTCAGGGGAGTCTCATTTGTTGATGAGGCGGATTTACTTGGCTCAAAGATTAACGGGATTGTCTTCACAAACGAGTTTTTTGATGCGCTGCCCGTTAATGTCGTGGTTAGAGGAAAGAATGGGCTTGAAGAGGTTTATGTTGATTGGATGGGTGGTAAATTCGTTGAGGTTTTAAAGGAGCCATCAACTCCTGATTTGGAGGAATACTTCAAAAAGCTGGATGTCGAGCTTGAACCGGGTTGCAGGGCTGAGGTAAATCTTGATGCGGTAAAGTATATCCAGTTATTTGGTGATTTAATTGAGAAGGGTTTTGTTTTCACAATTGACTATGGATTTCCCAGCGAGGAGTTATATACCCCAGAAAGAATGGACGGAACAATTGTTTGTTATTATAACAATGCTTACGACTTTGACCCATTCGTAAAAGTTGGAGAACAGGATATCACAAGTCATGTTAACTTCTCAGCTCTCGTAGAATACGGGACATTAGCCGGTCTTGACCTGACAGGTCTTACAAATCACCTGTATTTCCTTATGAGTACGTTAAATGAACATGCAGTTGAAGACTTTGAATCGGCTGAGGACTTCAAATTTATTGCCTTCAGAATGGGTACTTATAAGGTTCTTATTCAGCATAAGGGTATTAAGAGACCACACCTGAGATGTCTTCAGATGACGCCATCTTTCGGATACTGGAACAGGTATAATTATCAGGGACAGCTTGAGATGGAGTTTCTTGAGGAGTAAAAAATTAAACTGCCTGGAGGAGTGGCAGATGATAAGGGGTTGGCTGGTTATTTCCTCCAGACTGTTCGAAGTTCCCTTATTCGACCTCTCCAGTCGGCACAGCTGGTGATGGATTATCAGTAATAAAATTTTCGATTTTAATTTGCCAATTAAAATACTTCCTGAGGCTTAGAAAATTTTAAATAGATATGCTGAATATCATCCGACATATCTAAAAATAAAAGTGGTATGGTAATCTCCCTTTCATAGTTTCAGAAGAACCATGTGGTCTGTAAGGAGCCCCGGGGGGTACACCTCTTCAACCGGCTTTGCAGGTAAATCCCTTTTATATCGTTGGGGACTCCATTTCAGAAGAACTGTATAGTGTACTTAGATGTGGTCAGGCTATTCCAATCTCCTCATCTGTGAGATAGCAATCAGGTTCGTCACCCCACAGGTCTCCCGCCCTCAAAGCTCTGAGCCTGAAACCACCGCAAACTTCTTTGAACTGGCATTTGCCACATCTACCTCTGAGGTGTTTTGTTTTCTCTCTGAGCTTGATAATTGTCTCATCTTCGGGATTTAACCATAATTCGCTGAATTTTTTCTCTCTGATATTGCCTATTGTGTAATCCCACCAGAACTGGTTGGGGTGTACATTTCCAAACATATCAACATCAGCAAGCCTGTAGCCACTGTTATCTCCCCCTCTATACTTCAAAAACTCAAGAGCATTTTCTGCAAGCGTCTCATCTATTTCTTTAAGTTTGAGATAAGTATAAACACCATCAACGGGATTGTCAACAGTCAGAATCTCTGTTTTATAGCCATCATCATGTAGCTGAATTGCTCTGTCAAAAAGCCAGTCAATTAATTCCCTTCTCTGCTCAAGTGTTATGTCATCCTGAAATTCAGCCCGTCCTGACGGAACGAGGTGGTAGAGACAGAACCTTGGAACCTCGTTCTCAACCAGCAGGTCAATAACAGCCGGGATATCCTTGATGTTATACTTTGTAACGGTAAATCTGATTCCGGTCATCAATCCAGCATTTTTTGAATTCAGAAGTCCCTGAAATGCTCTTTCAAAAGCTCCTCTTACTCCTCTAAATTTATCGTTTGTTTCTGGCAATCCATCAATGCTTACGCCTATGTAAGAGAAGTTTGTTTTTTTCAGCTTCTCTGCATTCTCCTCGCTGATTAAGGTGCCGTTAGTGGAAAGCGATATCATAATTCCTTTTGATGTGACATAGGTTGCGAGCTCAAATAAGTCTTTACGCATTAGGGGTTCTCCACCACTGAACAGGAGAATGGGAATCCTCATCTCTGCCAAGTCATCAAGAAAGGCTTTTCCTTCTTCGGTTGTTAGTTCAGATTCGGATGGTTTTCCGGCACTTGCATAACAGTGAACGCACTTCAAATTACAGCTTGAAGTTGAATTCCACACAACAACAGGAAGTGGCTTTTTGACCGCCTCAACCAGTTTTTTTGGCAACTTACTCTCGTCTCCACCGTATGTTAGCTGCCGGGAAACTGTTGCCTCGCCAGTGACCATCTTACTGATTCCTATCATTGACTCTATTCTGGCTTATTAAGTATAAAAAGGCTTTTGCATAACAGGTTTATTTAAATGAAATATTATAAAAGATCATGTCAATGCCGATCAATTATTGATTTTAAAACAAACAATATGACCTTTTCTGTAAAATATAAATCGAAAATTTTTTATCATAAAATACATTTGATTTGATTGAATAGGCGGAAGTATTCTGCACTGTGCCAAGTAATTGAAGGAGGGCCCCCCATTACACCAGAATTTGATGAGTTAAAAGTGAGAAAGATACTGACCACACCGCTCAAGGTAAAGATAATGGATTGCCTGAGGGAGACGGAAAGAGTGGTTGATGTTGCAAGAAAATTGAAAGTACCGAGGGACACAGTCAAACCTCATATCCGCTTTCTTTCAGACACGTTTCTTATAGAGAAGGCTGAAAACGGTTACAGGCTGACTGGAGTTGGTGAGGTTCTTCTGAAAAAAATTGAAGAAGTTGAATCCCTTATGGAATTAATTGAGAAACATGGGGAGTTTTTTACCTCACATGACATCTTTAATCTGCCTGATGAATTACTGAAGGATTTGCATCTCCTCAGAAATTGCACCGTTCACAGGAAAGATGATCCCTTTCAGATTAGAGAGGACTGGTACAATGTTGCGAAGAGATCCAAGTGGCTCAAAGTAGTGTTGTCGGTGCTGTATCCTGAACTCATCCGAATCGGAATATCGCTTGCAGATGGTAAGGAGATCAAAACAATAATTACCAGTGATATTCTTGAGACGGCTAAAACCCAGTTTCCTGAGCTTTCTCGAGAGTTATTTAAAATAGGCGATTTTTATCTATGCGAGAAGGTTACCGAATTTTTCTGGGTCTCAGATAAACAGCTCACACTGTTTTTATCAACAGATGGAGACTTTGACCCTTTAAACGTCCTTATATGCAACTGTAAAGAAGGAATAGAGTGGGGAGTAAGGTTGTTCGACTACTATCTGGAGAGGTCTGTGAGGATTGAGTTATAACTATTTCCAAGTTAAAGCATCCTCACTTTATCCAAAGTTGCCAAAAGGGAATCTGGGACGGAGAGGACGAAGTTCTCATAATAACTCCCTCAATTCTTCTTTACTTATATCAGCCTGTTTTAGAATTTCAAGTAGTGTTCCCTTAGGTAAATCTCTTTTATGAAATGGGACGACAGCTCTTCTTTTCATTTCAGGGTGATAATAGATATAATGGCTACCTTTAACCCTATCCAGCACAAATCCTTTTTTCTCAAGTATTTTGATATAGGGTGCTTACAAAATTACCAACAAAATACCAATTCTAACATCTCAATACTCTAAATAACAAACCCATATAACTCCCTACAAAAAGATACATAGCCAAATACGTTTCTACAGGGAACAAACCTGAA
>Ga0209426_1000901_pt1 | contig 23067 bp, 20 predicted proteins | sample Deesub1362B_J571_FD_187697 | JGI IMG/M metagenome (GOLD analysis project Ga0209426, IMG submission 187697) | Deep oceanic, basalt-hosted subsurface ecosystem from Juan de Fuca Ridge flank, Pacific Ocean, CORK Borehole 1362B_J2.571 (SPAdes)... ...
TTTGTCATCTCGTGTGGCGGCGCGTTATGGGACCACATGGACGGGTCTATTTCCGGCGCGTAGAGGTGTGCCGTTGAGATCAGGCGTTGCGCAGTTGGCCAAAACTCGTTCTTCACCGACGGGATCCAAGTCGACGGGATCCGTCAGCCCAAACCGCCGCCGCCTGACCAGCCCCCCGACCGTCACCAAAATTTGGGGCTAACTTTGGCGATAACCCGGAGAAAAGAAGTTAGCTCGGAAAAGGCGATCACCAGCCCCGATAGAGCATAACCAAGCCACGCTTCGCGGCCCCATCGGCATCGCTTCGTTACGCATGATAGCGATGCCGATGGCACAACTGCCAACTGGCGGACGAGGCCACTCCTTACATCTTGTGGCCGGGCGGCATGCCTTTCATATCACTCCCGGACGATGGCTTACTTTTTTTAGCTTTCTTGGCTTTCTTTTGCGCGACTGAGATTACCAAGGGTTCCCCTCGGCTGAGCCATTGGTCGGCTGAAGCGGGGGCGGCCGGTGCGGCGGAAGCAAAGTTGCCACCCGCAAGCATCAGCCCGGTCGCAACAAGAAGAGTTAATTTGCGCATGAGATCCTCTCGACGTTATTGCAGGGTCGTCTAACTAATAAGTCGCGGCACTTAAGCGAGTTCCCGCGCCGGTAATCCGAACTCCCGAAGCGCGGGTCAGGGATCGGAGCCTCGCTCCCGAGATCCTTTGTTAATCGAACGTATGAACGATGCGTCGGTTGGATGGATCGACGATGACATATCGGTCATTCACAACTGAATAATGATGGCTTCCCGCAGACGGCACCTGGGTTACCAAGCCGTGAGGCAAAGGATGATGCGGAGCGGAAGGAGGCAATGTTGCTCCGACTTGCGCGTGAAAGCCCGGCTCTTGGTACGACTGATGGTGCTGACCGGTCGCATGTTGGCGGATCACCGCGCCGTGCTCAGCCGAGAAAGCAACTCCTCCATGAACGCCGACCGTACCGTGAGGACGCGTCGATTCATGGGTTGGCGATTGGGCGAACGCAACGGTCATGCCGGCCAGCAGCGCAATCGCAGCCGAGGTTAGGGTCTTCATGCTGGATTCCTTCTGTTCACATATACCACTCTAACCAATCCCTTCGACTGCGCTTTGTTCCCAAGTTTGCGTGCCAGGTCCCAATCAAAACTCTCGGCGGAGCAGCAGGCCGACCGGCCAAGCTGGTGAGGATGGCCCGGATCTGCCTTTGCCAGGGCGGAAACGAACCGAGCTGGATTCGGCGATGTCGTTCTGAGACGGACTCTGTCCTGTCAGCCTGGTCCTCACGTAGGCGAAAGCATAGGTGACGATGGAAGCCAGGTCTCCCAATAGTCCGCCTTTAATTCTAATGCATTCAAGAAGCTGAGGTCTGTGCTAAATCCTGTGTGCTCCAGCTCGCATTCAGACGACGGTACCTGCTGTAGGCTTCGGATAGTCAGAGCAGCTCCCTGCTACCGGAACTTAAATGGAGTCATTCCGCATAACAATGCTTTCCACGCCGCGGCCGCCGGCCTCCCCGAGTATCGCAGCGCCGTTAGCGCCCACTTCGATCTCCCCGGAGAACGAGATAATCCAGATGCAGCATCCTCACGGCCATGGCCATGGCTTCGGTCATATCTTCATTGGCACGGTGGCCACCATGGCGGCCATCACGGCGACTGGCATAGCCATCACGGTGGTCATCACGACGGCGGGCATGGCGGCGGTCACCACTGATGACCAAGAGCCGGCCGAGAAGTCTCGGCCGGCTTTGTCTCCGCTATTGATCGGCAGCGGCAAACAATCGTAGCGATGTTGCGCTGACGTTCGACCGGGTGCGTCGCGGCCTTGCCAAAGAGTGGCCTTGCACCTAGTTTCCGCCCCCATTCAACCCGCTCATTTCTGGGGCACAACAGAAAATGCAGTTGTAGCTCAGCTGGTTAGAGCGCGTGTCTGTGGAACAGGAGGTCGGTGGTTCGAGCCCACCCAACTGTACCATCCAGCAAGCAGGTGAAATCTACTGCCTACGCCGCTCATTTGCGCTGTACGTGTTGTCGAAGGGCCGCCATTGGACTGAACCTGAGCGAGTTCCTCCACATGGCTCGGCACATAGACCGTTGCGCGCGCTTCAAATTGCGGGCGACAAATGCAATCACAGCACGGCCATCCACTTCAAAGGCAAATCTGGTCTCGTTTAGCTCCGCATGGGGTACCCGCCGAAAGGTGGCGCACTGGAAATCCGTGCGTGGACGGCAGCAGCGTTCACTCGAGGTACTCGAGGAAGCTTGCGCTCGACCATCCTTGCACAGTTTCCACACGCCATTCCCGCACCAGCGGTGCCGTAGGTTTAATGTTGGGTTTTCGGCATTGAAACCGCATCTCGGAACCACCGTGCGTTCCGCATGTTTTCCTCAAAGGTATGAAGGGCCCAAAAAAGCGCTCGCAGGAGGCTCAATGGCTGAACGTGACGTCGTGGTTATCACCGGTAGTAGCGGCTTTATTGGGTCCGCCTTGATAAACAAGTTCGCGGGCAAATTTTCGTTGATCGGCTTCGACCGCATGGCGTCGCATGCGCCGCCTCCTGCTGCGGAATGCGTGTGCATTGATCTGACGTCCGAACAGGGAGTGAAGGGAGCATTCGAGCGCATCAGAATCGCATACGGCTATCGCATTGCCTCCGTGATCCATCTCGCCGCCTACTACGATCTCTCAGGCGAGCCTAGCCCGCTTTATGAACAGATCACGGTGCGCGGCACCGAGCGACTGCTGCAACATCTCCAGGAATTCACGGTTGAGCAGTTCATTTTCACAAGCACGATGCTGGTTCACGCGCCCGTCGAGCCAGGACAGCGCATCAGTGAGGATTCGCCGATTGAGCCGGGATGGCCTTATCCATTGTCGAAGGTCGAGACGGAGGCACTAATCCGAAAGCAGCACGGCGACATGCCGGTTGTCCTGCTCCGATTAGCCGGCGTCTACGATGACAAATGTCGTAATGCGTTTCTATCGCAGCAGATCGCACGAATCCATGAACGGCAAATCCTCACCGGTGGCCGCAACGGAACCGAGACGATCATCACCTCGGCCGTATCGAAAGCGTGGCCGATACCCGATGGCGGCCTTGGTGCCGTCGCTTACGTGCTGGAAATCCTCATGGGCGCGATGGGTGACAAACGCCGCTGGCGGACCATGCCATGGATGGTGACTTTCTTCGGCATCTTGGTCGTGCCATTGGGGGTCGTCAGCATCTACTTTATCATCATCCAACCGATCGTCATCGGAACTTGGTGCACGCTGTGTCTCCTGGCCGCGCTCGCAATGCTGATCATGATCCCGTTTGCACTCGACGAACTCGTGGCCATGGGCCAATTCCTGGTCTGGAGCCGGCGCGCCGGCAAGTCTCTATTGCGTATTTTCTTCATGGGTGGATCTCTCCCAGGAGGAAAAGAAGACAAAGATGCCGATCTCGGTTCGGTCCGCTCAACGATGACCGCGATGTTGCCAGGGGTGACGCTGCCGTGGACGCTCGTCGCCAGCGTTATCCTGGGTATTTGGCTCATGTTCACGCGGCTGGCCTTCGGAACAACCCGGCCCATGGCGGACAGCGATCACCTTGTCGGTGCGTTGGTGGTCACGACGGCGATTATCGCGATGGCTGAGGTTGCCCGGCCACTGCGTTTCATCAACATGCTGTTCGGCGCCTGGCTCGTGCTCGCGCCATGGCTCCTCGATGGTGCGCCGCCGATGGCACACTGGTCGGATGCCGTGAGCGGGATTGCCTTGATCGGCCTGACTCTGCCTCGCGGCGTCCGCAGCCGACATCACTATGCAAGCTGGGATCGGTTCGTGGTGTGATCATGGAAAACACGATCGCCTTTGACGCCCGCATTCCTCTGCAAGGCCAAAAAGCTCTGATCACCGGCGCCAGTTCGGGCATCGGTGAAGCCATTGCCCGGCGTTTCGCGTCCGCCGGCGCGGCCGTCGGAGTGAATTATCTCTCCGGCGCCGACGCAGCACGAAATGTCATTGAGGAGATCCGGGCGGCCGGAGCCGAAGCCATACCACTGCAGGCAGACGTGGCGAGCGAGCAGGACGTAGCGGCGATGTTCCGCACCTTCCGTGACGCTTTCGGCCGCATCGACATTTTGGTTGCGAATTCGGGAATCCAGATGGATGCGGCAGTGGGCGAGATGACCCTCGAACAGTGGCGGCGCGTGATCGACGTGAATCTGACAGGGCAGTTTCTCTGTGCGCGGGAGGCGATCCGCTGCTTTTCGGAGCAGAATGTCATCCCCTATTCGAAGGCGGCCGGTAAGATCGTTTGCATCAGCTCGGTGCATCAGATCATTCCGTGGAAGGGCCACGTCAACTACGCGGCTTCGAAAGGTGGAGTCATGTTGATGATGAAGAGCTTGGCGCAGGAGGTTGCGGAGAAGCGCATTCGGGTCAATGCCATCGCGCCCGGAGCGATCAGGACATCCATCAACCGTGCCGCGTGGCAGACTCCGGAGGCGGAGCAAAGGCTTTTGCGGCTCATTCCCTATGGACGCATTGGAGAGGCCGCGGACGTCGCCGAAGCGGCCGTTTGGCTGGCATCCGATCAATCCGACTATGTGACCGGGACGACGCTCGTGGTTGACGGTGGCATGACACTTTATCCAGCCTTCCGAGAAGGCGGCTAGTTCCGAATCTCGCCAGGAGCATGCATGGCCGGACGAATCGAAGATTATGCGCTAATCGGTGATTGCAAAAGCGCAGCGCTCGTCGGGCGCGACGGCTCGATCGATTGGCTCTGCTGGCCGCGATTCGATTCCGGCGCTTGCTTTGCAGCGCTGCTCGGTGGGCCAGAACACGGGCGCTGGCTTATCGGGCCCGCGAGCGGGGGAAAGGCGACGCGGCGTCGCTATCGCGGCAAAACGTTCGTGCTTGAGACTGATTTCGAAACTGGCGACGGCACGGTGACGGTGATTGATTTCATGTCCATCCGCGGGGAACGCCAGGATCTGATCCGCTTGGTCGTCGGGAGGAGCGGCCGGGTCGCGATGCGATCGGAGCTGGTCATCCGGTTTGGCTACGGCGACGTGGTGCCGTGGGTGAATCGCCTAGAAGACGGGACCCTGCGGGCCATCGCGGGACCAGACCAGCTTGCGCTGCGCACACCCGCCGCTCTTCGCGGAGAGGATCTCAAAACGATCTCCGAATTCACGGTCGCCGCGGGCGAGACGGTCCCATTTACGTTGAGCTACGTGCCGTCACACGTTCCATTGCCGTTGCCAGTTGATCCCGGCGTCGCGCTTGGCGAAGCGGAGGTGTTCTGGACCAGGTGGGCGGAACGCTGTCGTTATGAAGGCCCCTGGGCCGACGCCGTCGTTCGCTCGCATCTTGTCCTCAAGGCGCTGACTTACGCGCCGACCGGGGGTATTGTCGCGGCGCCCACCACCTCATTGCCGGAGCTGCTGGGCGGCCCGCGGAACTGGGATTACCGCCATTGCTGGTTGCGCGACTCCACGTTTTCCCTCCTCTCACTGATGAACGCCGGCTACTTCGATGAGGCGCAGGCCTGGCGCGATTGGCTGCTGCGCACGGTGGCCGGCAGCCCGGACCGGATTCAGATCATGTACGGGCTCGCGGGGGAGCGTGACCTGGCCGAACGGGAGCTCGGGTGGCTCCCGGGCTATGAATGCTCGCAGCCGGTGCGCATCGGCAATGCGGCGCATCGCCAGCTTCAGCTGGACGTGTACGGCGAGGTCATGGACACCCTCTATCATGCCCCGCGAGGCGGATTGGGAGACAGCAAAGCGAGCTGGGGACTGCAACGCGCGCTCGTTTCGCATCTGGAGACGATTTGGCAGAAGCCCGACGAGGGCATCTGGGAGGTGCGCAGCGGCCGCCACCAATTCACCCACTCGAAGGTGATGGCCTGGGTGGCGCTCGACCGCGCCATCCGCAGCGCCGAGGAGTTTCGTCTCGAAGCTCCACTGGAGCGTTGGCGCGCGACACGTAACCAGATTCACGAGGAGACTTGTCGCAGAGGATACAATGTCGACCTTGGCTCTTTCGTCCAGTGCTACGATGGAAAAACCCTGGACGCCAGTCTGCTCCTGATTCCGCTCGTCGGATTTCTTCCCGTCGATGACCCCCGGGTCCGCGGCACCGTAAAAGCCATCGAGCAGCGGCTCCTGGTGGAGGGGTTCGTTCTTCGTTATAACTCGGAAGTTACTGAGGACGGATTGCCGGCCGGCGAAGGGGCGTTTCTCGCCTGCAGTTTTTGGCTTGCTGACAATTTCGTTCTGCTTGGACGCGACGACGATGCCCGAAAGCTGTTCGAACGCTTGCTCGCCGTGCGCAACGACGTGGGTCTCCTGGCGGAAGAATACAATCCGCGCAGCCGGCGCCAGTTGGGCAACTTTCCGCAGGCGTTCAGTCACGTGGCGCTCGCCGACACTGCTCGGAACCTGACAGAAGCAGCGAAGCCGGCGCGGCAACGCTCCGCACCATGACGCGAAGCGGACGTCTGATCGTAGCTGCCGATGGCGCGAAAGCCGTTTTCAGCCGATGGCGGCGAGCTACGGGAGCTGAATTTCTTATCGCGATCGAAAGAAGGCACGATGAAGCCGGATGTGCCGTAATCATCCGATCCGGATTTTGTTGTCAGAGAGGAAACTGTAGGCCGGCAGATCGAGATTCGTAGGTGCCGGACCGCGACGCGCGCGACCCGCGGTATCGTATTGCGAGCCATGGCGCGGGCAGAACCAGGCGCCATAGTCGCGTTGATGGGCAAGCGGGATGCAACCAAGATGGGGGCAGATGCCGATGACCACGAGCCACTCGTCATACCCCCTCCTTGACCCGCGCCTGGTCGGGCTACGGGTCGATGAGATTGCGCCAGTCGATGGAGCGTGCATCGCCGATTTCCTTCTTGGTGCGGTGGCTGATGAAGATGGGCTTGCTGCGCCAGAACACCTTGATCACCTGACCTTCAGCGATCGGGGCGAGATCGACCTCGATAGGGGCCGCAGCGGCGATAGTGGAAGCGTTGGGATTCATCTGAGATATAAACGGTACCATCGTCGCTACAGCGCCCGCAGCGCCGACGGCACCAGTGGCAACATAGATAAAGTCCCGTCGAGTCGGCTGAAGAAATGGCGGTCGTGTTCATCGATCCTCTCCCTTCTTCCTGGATGTCAAGCGACGCGAGCGTCTGAGAATTGTAGAGTCCGTTTCGTGCCGAGCCACACCAGGAAGATCGTCCTGTCGGAACCACCTCTATAGAGCGACCCGCACGTGGAGGCGTCGCTGCCCTTACCGGACCGGCGCGATGGGGCGCGCCAGTCCCCGATTTGCAAGAGCGATCATATCTCGGCTTCAGCCTCTACGTTGACCAGCGATTTCGCGAGAGCCGTTAAAGCCTTGTCGGTGGCAGATTCCTCTTTCAACGTTGCATCAAGCAACGACGCTGCATCCGGCATGCCCAACTCTTCCGCCCATGTTCGCAAGGTCCCATATCGCGATATCTCATAATGCTCGACTGCCTGGGCAGCCGCAAGGAGGCCTGCGTCAAGCGCCGGCATTCCCTTAAAGTCCTTCATGATCTCGGCACCCTCTTCCGTTATCCCGTTGATGGCTGCGCAGGTCTTTCCGCGCGGGGGTTTGCCTAAGATTTTGAACACACTCTGCAGCCGCTTAACTTGCCCCTTTGTTTCCCTTTCGTGCTTGACGAAGGCGGCCTTCAGCTCCTTCGACTGAGCTGCTTTAGCCATCTTCGGCAAGGTTTTCAGAATCTTATTCTCGGCGAAATAGATGTCCTTGAGTGTTTCATGGAACAGATCGGCAAGCATTTTGGGTTTCTTGGCCACGGGCTCCTCCTTGGTTACCCGCGACAAGAAACAGTGATCTGATTTGTTCCAATCCATGGTGGTGTTCGCTGAAGCGGTCGGACTGGAGCTGAGCGCGGATCGCGCATAAGAACGCCGCGCCCCGGTTAAGGAGGGCAAGGATATCAGTTGGCCGGAATGGTGTTGCCTCAAGACTTTGGTAACGAGTGGATCCTTCTAACCGTGTAGTCGCCGCTGGGCACCGCAGTTCTTGGACTGCGCGCAGGCGATCAGCTTCAGTTTCTCGATTTTAAGGGTGGCCCCACCCTCGTCGCCATTGAAAGCATCGGGGTGCAGCCCGATGCCATATTATCGACGCGCCAAAGGTAGGTACCGATGTTCGAATAGTTCGTAGGCCCCGACGATGGGCCGACAGTCGCTTGAACGCCGCGGCGCGCGCACTGTCAGTTCCGTTTTTCGGAGCCTCAAAAAAACGCAGCGCGTCGGCCGTTTTCTCTTCGCAGAGTCGGGTCCATACAGCGTGGACGCAAGTCGCGGTTACCTGGCTATAACCGATGCGATCCTCACGTTTGGAATGCGTAATTCGGTGAAGATCCATGCAGCCAGAATTGAAGCCAGTCCCTTCACAGCAATAACCTGATCATCTTTGGGGCTGCCCACTTCCAAAATGGATGCACTGATGGCCATGGCGCATCGGGCGTATCGATCACCCCGCTCGCACGTAGCGTGCTACCGCCCCGCCTCGCCCCGCATTCGCGAGCTTCTTCTATTCGAGGGATCTACCTGTCTCCTGAATCTACGCTCAACGTACGCGCTACTCTGCGCTGCTGACCAAACGCATGCGGGGCGCTGCCGCACCAGTCAATTCATGATAAGTTGCCAGATAGTCCAACGCCATGCGACGCGCTGTGAACCGTTCATCGAATCGCTTGCGAACAGCGCCCCGGTCTATCTGTGGCAGCAGGCCGACAGCCGCAACCGCACTGATTTCATCCTCCACGACAAATCCCGTGACGCGCTCGTCGATGATCTCTGGAACCGAACCGCGATTGTAGGCGATTACGGGAGTTCCGCAGGCCATTGCTTCAATCATGACAAGTCCGAACGGTTCGGGCCAGTTGATAGGCAACAGCAGCCCGAGCGCACCGCCTAGAAAAGCGGACTTCTCATGGTCAGCTATCTCGCCGATGTACTCGACAAGCGGATGGTCGATCATTGGACCGATGATTTCATCATAATAATCTTGATCAGCACGATCGACCTTCGCCGCGATTTTCAGCGGAATGCCGCATCGAATGGCGATCCTGATCGCAGTATCCACGCCCTTCTCCGGCGCGATGCGGCCGAGCACAGCGAGATAGCTCGGCGTCACCGGCTGGGGCGTCAAAAGCTGTTCTGGAATGCCGTGATGAATGGTGCGAATCCATTTGGCCTGGGGCACCGGCCGCCGCTGCGCGTTCGATATTGAAATTACAGGGATCGACGAAAACGTGTTGAACACCGGCTGATGCTCCGGCAGGTCGAGCCGGCCGTGCAATGTCGTGAGAAACGGTGTTGGCTGACGAGAGAACAGCGAGAAGGGATAGTAATCGAGATGAAAATGCAGGAAGTCAAATTCCTCGTCGTCGCATTTCCTTCGGACCCGTTCGAGCATCACCATGTGCAGCGCATTGGCGTCGCGGACCGACCCATCAAGGCGGAGGGCTTTCGGCCATGTTGCGTCAAGCTTCGCGGAGGTCTGAGAGTCTCCGCTGGCGAACAACGTTACGTCGTGACCCAGTGAGACCAGTTCTTCCGTAAGCCAGTGCACGACGCGCTCCGTTCCCCCATAGAGCTTAGGTGGAACAGCCTCGGTCAGCGGCGCAACCTGCGCAATCCGCATGCATGATCTCCTGTCATCAATGGTGAACAATCTGGAATGGTGACAATCTCGCAGCCTGAAGGAGGAACGTTCTCGCATATGCGAAGTTCCAATGAGGATGCGCGTTACTTTCCGCAGTCTTGTCTTGTTAGCGCCATCTCGATCCATCACGGTTTTCGAAAAGTCGTATCCGCGAGGTTTTTGCAGAACGATGGCAAAACAATGGGCGCTTCATCGAGGCGCTTTGGTGGAACCGAACAGCATTTCCTCTCTCGCAGAGAGATGTTCTTCAATGCTTCGCAGGGGTTATATGGACACTCTCTCCGGATACACTCAACGTCCCATCGCTTTCGTGCTGCGCTATCTCCAGCAGAGAATGACGTCGCACATCGTGATCGTGACTACAGTTGGAGCAGCGGTTGCTTGCTCGGTAGGCACACAATACGGCGTAAAATTTCTGGTTGATGCTCTCGCTGCCGGACCGGCCCACAACGGCGTATGGCTGGCATTCGGATTTCTTGTAGCTCTCATTGCCGCTGATAATTTTCTGTGGCGGATCGCAAGCTGGATCGCGAGTTTCACCTTCGTGGGTGTGACGGGGGATTTGCGCAGGGACATTTTCCGCCATTTGACCGGACACGCGCCGGGCTACTTCTCCGACCGGTTGCCGGGAATGCTCACGAGCCGCATCACCGCAACGTCCAATGCTGTGTTCACCCTGGAAAACATGTTCGTCTGGAATGTGATGCCGCCTTGCATCGCGACCGTTGCGGCGATCGCATTGATCGGAACCGTCAGTCCGGCGATGGCGGCGGGATTGACCCTTATCGCGGGTGCAGTCGTGATCGCGATGTTTCGCATCGCGGCAGCGGGCAAACCCCTCCACGACGAGTTCGCGGACAAGGCCGCTGCGGTCGACGGCGAGATGGTGGATGTCATCGACAATATGTCCCTGGTTCGGGCGTTCGGTGGTTTGGATTACGAACACGAACGTTTCGACGCCACGGTCAATCGGGAATTGACCGCAAGGGGCCGCAGCCTGCGCTATCTCGAGCGACTGCGGCTCACGCATGCCGCCATCACCGTTGTTCTCACGATCGGACTGCTGGCCTGGGCGATAAAGCTTTGGCAACAAGGCGGTGCGACTACCGGCGATGTCGTCCTGGTCTGCACACTCGGGCTCTCCATTCTGCATGCCACACGCGACCTGGCTGTAGCGCTGGTCGATGTCACCCAGCACATGGCAAGGATGTCGGAAGCGATCGCGACGCTTCTTGTGCCGCACGAATTGCGCGACCATCCGGAGGCCGAACCTCTGGTGAAATCTGGCGCCGTTATCGCATTCAACAACATCTCCTTCGGCTATCCCGGCGGCACGCAGCTGTTCGAGAAGTTCAACCTTCGGCTTCATTCGGGCCAACGGGTCGGTCTTGTCGGCCAGTCCGGTGGAGGGAAGTCGAGTTTGTTCACTCTGCTGCAGAGATTTTATGATGTGCAGCAAGGTAGCATCACGATCGACGGCCAAGATGTTTCAAAAATCACGCAGCAGAGTCTGCGCGATGCGATCTCGGTGGTTCCACAGGACATCTCGCTGTTTCAGCGTTCAATCATGGAAAATATCCGTTACGGCCGTCCGACCGCTACTGACGACGAGGTGTTGCGTGCTGCGATCGCAGCGCGCTGCGATTTCGTCGAGGACCTGCCGGACGGACTTGAAACCATGGTTGGAGATCGTGGCCTCAAGCTGTCGGGCGGGCAACGCCAGCGCATTGCGATCGCACGTGCGTTCCTGAAAGACGCACCGATTCTTCTGCTGGACGAGGCAACCGCGGCTCTGGACAGCGAATCCGAGGAAGCGATCCGTGAGGCCCTGGCGCGACTTATGCGCGGGAGAACCGTGATTGCGATCGCGCACCGCCTCACAACGCTGCGCAATTTCGACCGTGTTATCATGCTTCAGTCGGGACGTATCATCGAAGACGGTTCACCGGACCGGCTGATGCAGGGGCAAGGACCATACCGCGAATTGGTGACGCGGGAAATGAACCGGCTGGCGAAGCACGCCGCTGCCTGAGTCTGATCGCGCTTATCTGGCCCCTGCCTGGCCTGCCGACCACTGGCCAATCTGTCATCATCTTAGGGTCAACAAATGGCAATGGAATATTTGACGGAAATAGTGACAGTCCGCAAAACGGAAGTGTATACGGAATCGCCCTTCTACATTCCGATGACCGGCCCCGCAGCGCGCCCGCGCCGGGCGCTGAAGCACGACGATACCTTCATCGTGCTCGACAGTCATGGCGACATCGGTGCATCTGCCGGCGGACCTGATGGTCTCTTCAACGCGGATACACGTTATCTTGCGCGACTGGAATTGCTGCTAAACGACATGCAGCCGTTGCTGCTCAGCTCGAATCTGAGCGACGACAATTCATCGCTGACGGTCGATCTCACCAATGCCGATGTCTTCCGTGATGGAAAAATCGTCCTGCGAAAGGACATGCTGCACATTGTGCGCACGATTTTCCTGTGGCGCGGCACGGCATATCAACGGATCGGCCTTCAGAACCATGGAGAGTCCACCGCCAGCTTCAGCCTGAGTTTGCTGTTCGACAACGATTTTGCGGATTTGTTTGAAGTTCGCGGCGAACAGCGCCCTCGCCGCGGGATCTCCACCAGCCGCCTTCCCAGTTCGGGCGACGTTTTGTTCGAATATGTAGGACTCGACGAAACGCTCCGGCACACCACTTTGCATCTCGATCCGCTTCCGTCACATCTCGCGGTGAATCGCGCCATCTATCATCTGGACCTCGCGCCACACCAGAAAACCTCGCTGTTCGTAGCCGTTTCCTGCAACAGGTCTCCCACTCACAAGCCGATTCCGTTCTTTCGCGGCCTGCTGGCGCACCGCCGCGAGATGCGACAGTCGGCTGCGGGCGCAACGACGGTTGAGACGTCCAACAACATCTTCAACGAGGTGCTGTGCCAGGCGTCCGCCGACCTCAACATGCTGATGACCGAAACGCCGCAGGGCCGTTATCCTTACGCGGGAATTCCCTGGTATTCGACGACATTCGGTCGCGACGCCCTGATTACGGCGATGCAGATGCTGTGGATTGATCCTCGGATTGCGCGCGGTGTCCTAAAGCGGCTCGCGGCGTTTCAGGCGACCGCAGTCGACCCACTTGCCGACGCCGAGCCGGGGAAAATTCTGCACGAGATGCGCGGCGGAGAGATGGCTGCGCTGCGTGAAGTACCCTTTGAGAAATACTACGGCAGCGTCGATTCCACACCGTTGTTCGTGCTTCTGGCCGGCCTGTATGTCGAACGTACCGGCGACGAGGAAACGCTGCGCGAGCTCTGGCCGGCACTTGAAGCCGCACTGCACTGGATCGATGGCGCTGGCGATCCCGATCGGGATGGCTTCGTCGAGTATCAGCGTGCTTCCGAACAAGGGCTTGCCAATCAAGGCTGGAAGGATTCGTTCGATGCGATTTTCCACGCAAGCGGCCAGCTAGCAGAAGGATACATCGCGCTCGCCGAGGTCCAGGGCTATATTTATGCCGGCAAGCAGATGGCCGCTCGCGCCGCGCGCCGCATAGGCCTGGTCGACCGTGCGCAGAAGCTCGAGTCCGAAGCCCGCCTTCTCGCCGAGCGCTTTGAGAAAGCATTCTGGTGCGAGGAACTTGGCACCTATGCGTTAGCGCTCGATGGCGCCAAGACACCCTGCAAGGTGAGAACGTCGAATGCCGGGCAGGTTCTCTTCACCGGCATTGCCAGCGAAGAGCGCGCGCGCATAGTCGCCGCGGACCTGTTGCGGCCTCACTTCTTCACCGGCTGGGGCATCCGCACCGTTGCACGCGGCGAGGCCCGCTATAATCCGATGTCCTATCACGACGGCTCGATCTGGCCGCATGACAACGCCCTGATCGCCCTTGGATTGGCGCGTTACGGACTGAAGCATTCGGTCGAGCATGTCTTCAAGGGCTTGTTCGAGGCAGCGACTTACATGGATCTGCGGCGGCTGCCGGAACTGTTTTGCGGCTTCCAGCGCGAACGCCGGCGAGGACCGACCCTGTATCCCGTTGCCTGCGCGCCTCAAGCCTGGGCCAGCGCGACGCCGTTTACGCTGCTCGAAGCAGCGCTCGGCCTCGAATTTGATCATCAACTCGGCGAGATCCGCCTGCGCAATCCGCGACTGCCGGCATTCCTCAACGAAGTCGTGCTGTGGGATCTCCAACTCGGAAACTCCAGCGTGGATCTGCGCGTCCGGCGTCAAGGTGAAGGTGTGTCGCTGGAGGTGTTGCGCACCCGCGGCAAAATTCAGGTCTCGATCGTTCTGGCTCGCTGATCGGATCGCGATTTCGGCGACGCCGAATCCCGCAAGGAGTGTTTGAATGGGTATCACCCGTCATGCTGAGGCCATCGCGATGATAGTGGCTGCGACAGTTTTTTTCAGCGGTCCCTCCCAAGGTGATGATGCCGCATCGCCACCTACACCCTGGGACTTGCCCGCGAAAGGCGATGCTGTACCACCGGAAGTCCTACCCAAGCTTCCTGCCGTCCCTGCGCCCGGAGAGGCACCACCCTCGGTCTCGGTGATCGACGCCGTAGAGGCGCGCGGAATTCTTGGCCGCGACGTTCGCAGTCCGGCTGAGGAGAACATGGGCCGGATCGTCGACGTCATCGTCGACCGTCGTGGCAGCACACGCGCCGCTGTGATCGATTTCGGCGGATTTCTTGGCGTCGGCAGCCGCAAGATCGTGGTCGACTGGAGCGCATTGCACTTCTGGAATGTCGCAAACAAGGGCAAGAGCATCACCCTCGAGTTGACACGTGATCAGGTTAAGGCTGCGCCCGAATACAAGGAAGACAAGCCGATGATCGTGCTCGGCGCATCGGGCAGCTTGGCGCCGCTACGCTTCGTCCCCTAGCCGTGGAGTAATGAGCTGTCCAACCAGGCGACCATACACACAGCCGAACGGGATGGCGGCGACCGGAGCGACATTCCGTATGCTGGAAAGGGTGTGCCCGGAATAGCACCCGATTCCGGTGAACCTCATGTTCACTCCCCTTCGCGCCAAAGCCTGCGCGGCCTCGACTGGTTCATCTTCTTTCTCGCTGACGTACAAACTGGGTTCGGCCCCTTCGTCGCTGTGTATCTGACAACTCAGAAATGGACCCAGGTCGAAATTGGCCTCGTGCTCTCGGTGGGCGGCATCGTGGCGCTGATTGGACAGATGCCCGGCGGAGCCATCGTCGATGCTGTGCATTCGGCACGCAAGGCGGCCGGTCTCGCACTCGTCGCAATCGCAATCAGCGCACTCGCATATGCGGCTTGGCCGATCTTTCCTGTGGTGATGAGCGCCGCCATGCTCCATGCCGCCGCGAGTTGCATACTTGGTCCTGCGATTGCCGCGATCAGCCTCGGGCTGGTCGGTCCCCTTGCGGTCGGAGAGCGGCTGGGACGCAACGCTCGCTATGCATCGCTCGGCAATGGAGTTGCTGCAGCCGTGATGGGTGCATGCGGCTACTTTTTATCGAGCCGATCTGTGTTTCTTGTGACTTTCATTATGGCGATTCCCACGCTTATCGCCCTGTCACGCATCCGCGAGCACGACATCATCTCTGAACACGCATTGAAAGCCAAATTCAATAAAGTGCCGACCAGCAGATCGCTGAGCCTCCGCGATCTTATCCGGCAGCGGCCGCTGCTGATCTTTGCGAGCAGCGTGCTGCTGCTTCAATTGGCAAATGCCGCCATGCTACCGCTAATGGCTGGGGTGGTGACGACCCGGTCCGCCCAGTGGGCGCCGGTGCTAATTGCTGCGTGCATCATCGTACCGCAGGCCATCGTCGCGCTCACTTCGCCTTCGGTGGGACGTTTTGCGCAGCAATGGGGGCGCCGACCTTTGCTGCTGCTCGGTTTCGCCGCGTTGGCCGCTCGCGGCGTTCTGTTCGCATCCATCAGCGATCCCTATTTTCTCGTCGCCGTTCAGATATTCGATGGCATCACGGCCGCGGTCTTCGCCGTCATGATTCCGCTGATCGTCGTTGACATCGCGTTCGGCAGCGGTCATTTCAACTTTGCCCAAGGCATCGTCGGCACCGCAACCGGGGTCGGTGCCTCTCTCAGCACCGTACTGGCCGGCTACGCAGCCGATCGTTTCGGCAGCAGCATCGCTTTTCTTGGGCTTGCCGCGGTCGCAGCTATGGGTCTGATAATGATCTGGACTATCATGCCGGAAACGCGGCGGCACGTCCTCGCGGCGCCAAAGGATGATGTCCGCTCTGCGCCATAGGTGGACACTGCGCTGTTGGGATCAAAGACGAGGTGTCGCATCAGGCTCGCGAATTGCTGCTGGCTAACGAGGACTTGCGCGTCCCGATCGTCGGCGTTGCCGCTCGCCTCGAGTTTCACGAAATGGTCGACCTTATCCAGCAGCGACCGGCAACACCGAATGCGCTGAACGCAGCGAGACTTGTTATCACCGATCCGGCCATTGCCGAACTGGTAGATAGGGCGACTACCACTAACCGTATGCGAGAGGCCTTAGAGTTGGCAGCCGCCAATCCGGAATTTGTGTTTTTCGGTCGCAACGCCGCCACTCAGCGCAGCCTCTGCGGACGGCTGGCCCGGCTCCTGCTCAGGATTCGCACCTATGCGTGAAACCCGGTTCCTGGTGGGACTGAGCGCTGACTCGTCGCGTGCTGTCGGGTCATCGAGCCGTGCTCGGACGAGAATGCACCCGCATGAGCCCCAACGGTTCCATGAGGACCCGCAGGCTCATGGGCATAGCGATATTCCTTCTGATTTGCGAAAGTGGGAACACGCCGACCCTGATGCGGAGTGGCATTCGCAGCCTGGTGCGTTGCTCCGCAAAGCGCGCTGCAGCGGTTGCGGGGCGATATACGCCAAATTGAAAAGGAGACCGTCGCGTGACCAAAAAGTTGGGAATTGTGATCTTCGCAGCCTTGGCCCTTCTGGGCGGTATCGTTTTTTATGTGGGCTCTGGCGCCTACGATGTCGGTGCGGATACGCCGCATTGGGAAATCACCCGAAGGGCCATAGAGGTTGTTCGCGACCGCTCGATCGAAGTACGCGCGAAACAAATCGAGCTACCCGACCTCCAGGACGAACAGATGGTTCTGAAGGGAGCAGGACAATATGCGGAAATGTGCGCGAATTGCCACCTCGCCCCCGAACAGACCGATTCGAAGATTCGACCTGGACTCTATCCGAGGCCGCCCAACCTGTCCGAGCACCGCGTCGAACCCAAGAGGGCTTTCTGGGTGGTGAAGCACGGACTGAAAATGAGCGGCATGCCGGCTTGGGGCCTCGGACACGACGACGCGACACTCTGGAGCATCATCGCGTTTGTCACCAAGCTGCCTGGCTTGTCTGCGGAGCGTTACAAGGACATGGTGGCGAAGGCGCCTCCCGACGAAGAAATGGAATCCATGAACAAGGGTGACGATCAGAAGCCGGGAAAGGACAAAAAGTCCGGCTCCGGAATGCAGACCGAGCCAAAAGATGATCACAAGCACTGATCGGTGAGCGCCGGATTGCTGGTCGGACGTTTGCGGGGACTCTCGGATGGAAGCTAAAGGTCGACGCCGCGTCCTCAATCCGCGCAGAAATATTATATCGTATATCGGCGCGCCGCAGGAGAGGCCCGGACTCGAACACGATGTCGAACGAGGCCTGGTAGGGGATGCTGCTGTCGACCTCCAAGCGCGCGATCGTTTCCTCTCGAGTCGCGATGCCGTGGCGATCCAGGCGCTGGCGGTAGTCGGTGCTCAGGACCGAGGGGCCGCCGCTGCAAAGGACGATGTCGCGGCTCACAGCGTTCCCGAAAGCCCGGTTGGTCCGGTCGCGCGTCGGCCACGCCCGCCGCGAGCAGCAGTTTGCGGGCGCGAAATCTGCGGCCATCGCGCGTGCGCACCGAAAAGCCGGTGTCGGTGCGCGCACCGACACCGACACGCGCTTCGTCGACAACGACCGATGCGTTCGACGCGAGCTGCTCTCTCGCAATGGCACGGCAATTGCGCCGGCCTTGGCCGCAAACGTCCGGTGCTATGAACGATACAACCACGCGCGCAAAAACATTGTAGCTCTGCAGGCTAGGCGACTCCACCAACTAGCGGCCATATCACTCGCCGGAACCTGCCGCACTTTGTTAGCCCACGAACCCGATGGGCAGGCGCACGATGGCGGCGTGAATGGGCGGGAGAGACCGCATGATGGCGGCCTTATACCATAGATCTGGCAGCTGCCTTTTTCATCAGCCTGACGGCGGTTTGTCGGACAGACGTCTCAGTACCTCAGCGCTGCGATGTCAGCTGAACGCTGTGTGAAATGCGCAACAGGCCGCGAGAATCGAGCTTTTCTCGAACATCCCCGTTTTCGTCCTCATGAGCTTAAGTATACTCCAGCAGTTTTTGCAAGCTTAGAGGAACAGGCTGATGCTCAATCGTCGAGCCCTCCTTGCGCAGAGCGCCGGTTTAGGAGGCCTAGCTGCGCTAAGTCACGTGCTTCCTGCTTGGGCGCGCACCGGAACGCGAGGCATTGCCCCGACCTTGCCGACGCTCTCGGGGCGGGACATCGCGCTGACGATCGGGCACATTCCGTTTACCGTGGGCGGGCGAACCGGCCGGGCGATCGCCATCAACGGAACTATTCCCGCGCCGCTCCTGCGGCTGCGTGAGGGCGAAACCCACCGCATCGCGGTCACCAACACCCTTGAGGAGACCACGTCCATCCATTGGCACGGTTTCCTTATTCCATTCCACATGGACGGCGTTCCGGGCGTGAGCTTTCCGGGCATCCGCCCGCGCGAGACCTTCGTCTACGAACTCCCCATCAGACAGTCAGGGACCTTCTGGTACCATAGCCATTCGGGGCTGCAGGAGCAGCTCGGTCACTACGGCCCGGTCATCATCGATCCCGCCGCCCCCGATCCGGTCACCTATGACCGCGAGCATGTAATAGTGCTGTCCGACTGGAGCTTCATGGATCCCGAAAGGATCATGGTCCAGCTGAAACAGGAGGGAGGTCATTTCAACCGAAATAGGCTGACCGTCGCTGGTCTTTCCAGCGACGATCCCGCGCAGCGCATGTCGCTCGAGGAGCGGCTGCAGTGGCAAAAGATGAGGATGGATCCGACCGACATCTCGGACGTGACCGGCGCGATCTATACGTATCTGATTAACGGTCACGGACCTGAGGAAAACTGGACCGGGCTGTTCCGTCCCGGCGAGCGGGTGCGGCTGCGCTTCATCAACGCAGCGGCCATGACGGTCTTCCAGGTCCGTATCCCGGGGTTACGCATGACCGTGGTCAGCGCCGATGGCGAAAATGTGCGCCCTGTCAGCGTCGACGAGTTCCAGATCTCGGTCGCGGAAACGTACGACGTGATCGTCCAGCCGAAGGAGGATCGCGCCTTCACCATCGTGTCGGAGGCCGCCGACCGGTCCGGCATGGCGCGGGGGACGCTGGCTCCGCGCATGGGCATGTCGACGTCCGTGCCTCCGCTTCGCCCTCGTCCGCTGCTGGGCATGGAGGATATGGGCATGCCCGGAATGGGCGGCGGCGGGTCGATGGGCGGCATGAACCAGGGCAGCATGGCGGGCGGCGGCTCAATGCCAGGCATGAACCACGGCGGCATGGCGGGCGGCGGCTCGATGAGCGGCATGGGTCACGGCGGCATGGATATGAACATGCGCGATCCGGCCAACGTGCCGCCAGACGTCGACATCAACCCCGGCGTGGACATGATCGCGCCGGACCCACAGGACCGCACCAGTCATCCAGGGCTGGGCTTGAAGGATGTCGGCCACAAGGTCCTCACCTATCGCGATCTTGTCGCCCTCAAGCCGAATCGTGACAGGCGCCGTCCGACGCGCACCCTGGAAATCAATCTGACCGGCAACATGAACCGCTTCATATGGTCGATTGACGGCCGGAAGTTCAGCGACGGTGTAGAGCCCATCCGCCTCGCCCGCAACGAGCGCGTACGCGTGACCATGGTCAACAACAGCATGATGCAGCACCCCATGCACATTCACGGCCACTTTATGGAGCTGGTGAACGGGCATCCGGGACGTCATCCACTGAAACACACCATCAATGTGCTGCCCGGAAGCAAGGTGAGTTTCGACATCACCGCCGACAACCCGGGGGACTGGGCTTTTCATTGCCACCTGCTGTTCCACATGCACGCCGGCATGTTCAACGTGGTGACCGTCCGCCCGCTGGATCGGCGGCCCGCATGACCGCGCTCCGAGTCGCATTGCTGGCAGTGGCCACGGCGCTGCCCGTCTGCGCAGCGGCCCAGCAGATGGATCACTCCATGCCGATGCCCGGGATGGAGGCTGCGCCAAAAAAGGAAGTGGCACCGCGCACACCCGCGGCTCCGAGCGGGCAATCAGGCGCACACTCGGGACACGGCCGGCAGGCAACCGGCGGCGCTCCCGCGGCTTCTACGCCGCCACGACCGGCCGGAGCTAAGCGCAAGCAAACGTCCTCCGCGGCCTCCCCCGCTGGGCACAACATGGGGGCGATGGGCGGAATGGGTGGCGCGAAGCCCGAACCGCCGAATCCGCCCCCACCCGCTGCGGCTCTTTCGGGGCCGTCGCATGCGGCAGACCTGGTCTACGCCCCGTCCGACATGGCGCGGGCGCGCGAGGAGCTCCGAATCGAGGCTGGCGATGTAAAAGCATATCGGGTCCTGCTCGACCGTTTCGAAACGCAATTTCAGAAGGGCGGCAATGGCTATCTTTGGGACGCGCAGGCTTGGTACGGCGGCGACTTCGACAAGCTCTGGATCAAGACAGAAGGCAGTGGCGCTTACCGCGGTAAGCTCGAAAGAGCGGAATTACAGGCGCTCTGGAGCCGTGCCATCACGCCTTGGCTCGATCTCCAAATGGGTGTGCGGCAGGACTTCGCAGTAAGCCCCCGCCGCACGCATGCGGTTATTGGGCTGCAAGGGCTCATGCCTTTCATGTACGACCTGGAGGCAGCCCTCTTTATCTCGAACCGAGGCGAGGTCACCGCTCGGTTCAATGCGCAATACGATCTGTTCGTGACTCAGCAACTGATCCTTCAGCCCCGCGTGGAAGCGAATCTTTCCGCACAAAACATCCCAGAACTCGGCATCGGTGACGGTTTGTCCACAATCGAGGCTGGGCTTCGCTTGCGGTATCAGTTCATCCCCGAATTCGCGCCCTACATCGGAATCGAGTACGAGCGAAAACTCGGTAATACCGCTGGCTATGCCCGTGACAATGGAAAGGATGTTGGCAGCTTTCGCTACCTCGTCGGTCTGCGGTCCTGGTTCTAGCAGAGGACGGGCAGCGCCTGCTCGACACGGCCCGGCTGAAAACCGACGAGGACTTCCGGTCAAATCGACGTCCGATTGAACTCACGGCTCGCCAGCCTGCCAGCGATCCCAGATTTCAGACAGCTGAGCCGCCGAGTAATAAATGCGACGTCGCTGCTTCATGCCCACACTCCTCTTTGTTAAAAGATTAGTGTGTTGCGCCGATCAGTTAAGCTCACCGCCAGGCTCTGCGAGCTATTCCCTGGCGCTCACCTTGAGACACTGACTACCGCGATGCTGCGCCAATGGATCGCGCGTAGGTGCTGGAGGTGCCCCGACCGATCATCTGTTTGACGTGCCTTACATCAACCTTCAACGTGATTGGCAAGCATGCCGCCGCGCCATCGGACTTGGTGATGTGCCTGGAGCAACCCTCAAAGCTTTCCGCCGTTCGTTCGCTCGGCACGCAACTGAGCGCGGGCTGCCACCCGACATGCTGAGGCAATACCTGAGGCATGAGCATCTGGCGACCACTGCGGGATACCTGAAGCTAGTTGGCGGCTACACCACCGAGCATCTCAGGCGGTGGTTTACATAGATGCGCGGGAGGCAGCTATGCAGAAAAGGAGCGGTCGCACCCATAGTGCGCAAGCCTCACCTAGCGGTGGTCGATGATGGGTCCCTTGAAGCATCCCGCAAAGATCAGCAGCGTCAACGTCGGGACGTGCTTCCATCATCACTGCCTCCGCGCGGTCTCTCACGACTTCAAGCCGCAGCATATCTAGGCGTCTCACCATCACACTTCGACAAACTCATACGGGACCGCACGATGCCACCCCGAAGCGCCTAGGCGGCCGTGTGGTCTGGGATAGGAAACAGCTTGATGGAGCCTTCGATGCACTTGACGCCGAGTCCGCATGGTCCGACGATGATGCCGGTGACGCCAATAGCTGGGATCAATCGCTGCAACGTGCGCGTAAACCTGAAATTCATAAGTGAAGATACGGACCGGCATGGAAATGTGCGGCGCTATCTCCGCTGTCCTGGTCATCCGAAAATTCGCCTACGCTCTGTGCCCGGCACCCCGCAGTTCTTGGCTGAGTATCAAGAGGCCGTCGCTCAAACGAATGGTGCGAGCAAGACCGCGTCCCGTTCCCGCGAGATCAAGCGCGGCACCTTCCGCCATCTTTGCGTCCAATACTTCGCGAATGGCGAGTACAGCGCCCTTGATGTCAGCACACGGAACTGGCAGCGCCGTGCTTTGGAGGAGATTTGCGAGTCTCATGGGGACAGCACCGTATCCCACATGCAGCCGCGCCACGTCCGCAAGTTGCGCGATGAATTGCTAGTTACACCCGCCGCCGCGAACCAGCGCCTCAAAGCCCTCCGCGCGTTATTCAACTGGGCGAACGAGGCGGAGGAAACGACGGTCAATCCAACCCTCGGAGTGAAGCGCATTAAATACGCCAGCGCGGGTCATCACACATGGACCCATGATGAGATGGCGCAGTACCGGAAGCGCCACCCGATAGGCACAAAGCCCCGCCTTGCGTTTGACCTCTTGCGGTTCATCGCGTTTCGCCGCGAGGACGTTGTTCGCATCGGACCATATCACATCCGCAATGGCCGGGTGGAGTACCGCCAAGCGAAGAACGAACACCGCAATCCAATCGATGTTGATATACCGCTTCACCCCGAACTAGCGGCGAGCATTGCAGCAGCCGAAACGAGCACCAAGACGTTCCTACTTACCGGGTTCGGCAAGGCGTTCACCCCGAACGGATTTGGCGGCAAGTTCAAGGACTGGTGGCGCCAAGCCGATCTGCCTCACTGCTCCGCTCATGGAATCCGCAAGGCCACCGCCACGACGCTCGCAGAGAACACGGCAACGCCTCACGAGATCATGTCCATCACCGGGCATAAGACGCTTGAGGAAGTTGAGCGATACACCAAGGCCGCAAGGCGGCGAGGAATGGCCGATACAGCGATGGCGAAGCTGACCCGTCACGCGGAGGCAGCACCAGATCGTGAACGCACTTTGTCCCACC
>Ga0209426_1000902_pt1 | contig 23037 bp, 37 predicted proteins | sample Deesub1362B_J571_FD_187697 | JGI IMG/M metagenome (GOLD analysis project Ga0209426, IMG submission 187697) | Deep oceanic, basalt-hosted subsurface ecosystem from Juan de Fuca Ridge flank, Pacific Ocean, CORK Borehole 1362B_J2.571 (SPAdes)... ...
TTTTCAGTGGGTATAGGCCACAATTTTATTTTCGAACAACAGATGTTACAGGTACTGTGAAATTACCTTCTGGGGTAGAGATGGTGATGCCTGGAGATAATGTTAATTTAGAGGTTGAGTTAATTACCACAGTAGCTATGGAGAAAGGATTGAGATTTGCTATAAGGGAAGGAGGAAGAACTGTAGGTGCAGGAACTGTTACTGAAATAGTTGAGTAATAAAATTTAAAAGGAAGTGATGTAGAAATGGAAAAAATAAGAATAAAACTTAAATCTTTCGATCATAGATTGTTGGACCAGTCTGTAGCAGAAATAGTTGCAAAGGCTAAAAGAACAGGAGCAAAGGTATCAGGACCTATACCTTTACCTACAAAAATTCAACGTTTTTGCGTGTTAAGATCTCCGCATGTTGATAAAAGATCGCGAGAGCATTTTGAAATGAGAATTCATAAAAGATTGATTGACATTAGTAATTACAATAATGAGACAATTGAGGAATTACAGAAGTTAGATCTTCCTGCAGGTATAGATGTCGAAATTAAAGCTTTTGGAGGAGAAAGTGATTGAAGGATTAATAGGAAAGAAAATTGGAATGACTCAAATATTTGATGAAGACGGTACTGCCATACCAGTTACAATTATAAAAGCAGGACCATGCATAGTTATTCAGAAGAAAACAATAGAGAGAGATGGATATCAGGCTGTTCAGCTTGGACTTATTGAAGATAAACCTCCTAAAAAAATAAATAAGCCTTTGGAAGGGCATTTCAAAAGAGCGGATGTTCCTCCTGTCCGCAAATTAAAAGAATTTTACTGTGATGATAAAAATATAAAAGAAGGTATTCAAATTACATTAGAGATTTTAGAAGGATGTGAAAAAGTTAATGTAACAGGAATAAGTAAAGGAAAGGGATTTCAGGGTGTAGTAAAAAGATGGGGTTTTAAAGGAGGAAAAGCAAGTCATGGTTCTATGTTTCATCGTGCTCCTGGATCCATTGGTGCATCTACTTTTCCTGCAAGGGTAATAAAAGGAAAAAGATTACCAGGAAGAATGGGAGGAGAAAAAGTAACAATTAGAAATTTAAAAATAGTTAAAATAGATAAGGAAAATCACTTGCTTATGGTAAAAGGAGCTATTCCAGGAGCTAATGGGAGTTATGTTTTTATTAAAAGAGCAGATTTTAAGAGAAAAAAATGAGTACTTTGGAAATAATTGATATAAGAAAAAATAAAGTGGGCAAATTATCTCTACCAAATGAGGTATTTTCTTATCCTATTAAAGAACATTTAATATATGAAGCAATTATAAATTATCAAGCTAATCAGAGAAGGGGAACTGCGTGTACAAAGACTCGAGGTGAGGTCCGTGGGGGTGGAAGAAAACCTTGGAGACAAAAGGGAACAGGAAGAGCAAGAGCAGGAAGTATTAGGTCTCCTTTATGGAGAAAGGGAGGAGTAACTTTTGGACCAAAGCCAAGGGATTATAGTTACCAGATTCCGAAAAAGGCAAAAAGGAATGCTTTAAAATCAGCTTTAGTAATGAAATTGAAGGAAAATAAAATAATAATAGTGGATAAATTAGAATTAGATGAGCCTAAAACTAAGAAGGGCGTGGAAATTATTAAAAATTTAGGAGTTAACTCAGGTTTATTTATAGATACTAATAAAAATAAAAATTTAATTTTAGCAATTAGGAATATTCCAAAAATGAAAGCCGTGGGATGGGAAGATGTGAATATTTATGATGTTTTATTATATGATAAAATAATATTTAGTAAGAGAGGATTTGATGGATTGATGGAGAGATTAAAATGAAAGGCGACAAATATCAAATTATAAGAAGGCCATTGATTACTGAAAAAAGCACATGGCTTAAAGATGAGAATAGAGAATTATGTTTTGAAGTTGATATAAGGGCAAATAAACTTGAAATTAAAAAAGCAGTTGAGGAATTGTTTAAAGTGAAAGTTGAAAGAGTGCGCACCTGCAGAGTAAAAGGGAAAATAAGACGTATGGGATTAAGTGCAGGAAAGAAGCCTGATTGGAAAAAAGCTTATGTAAAGTTAAAAGAAGGAGAGAAAATGATTGAATTCTTTGAAGGAGCATAAAAATGGGAATAAAAGTTTACAATCCGGTTACACCTGGAATGAGATTTAGGACAGGTCTCACTCGTGAAGAAGTTACTACAAAAAAACCGTACAAACCTCTTGTAATTCCTCTCCGTAAAAGAGGAGGTAGAAATAATTTAGGGTGGATTACCATAAGATTCAGAGGAGGGGGACATAAGAGGGCTTATAGAATAATAGATTTCAAGAGAGATAAAATTGATGTTCCAGGCATAGTAGAAACTATAGAATATGATCCCAATAGATCTGCAAATATAGCTTTAATAAAATATGCAGATGGGGAAAGAAGATACATAATATGCCCCTTAGGACTAAAAGTTGGTCAAAAAATTGTTTCTTCCAGTGGTCCTGTTGATATAATTCCAGGAAATTCACTCCCTTTAAAATATATACCAGTAGGAACTACAATACATAATATTGAATTAAGGAAGGGCAAGGGAGGTCAGTTGGTCCGAAGTGCTGGAGCAGGGGCTCAGATTTTGGCAAAAGAAGGAAATTATGCGCATGTAAGACTTCCTTCCTCAGAAATTAGACTTATTCATTTGGATTGTCGTGCAACAATAGGCCAGGTGGGGAATATAGATCATGAGAATATATCAATTGGAAAAGCAGGAAGAATGAGGTGGCTCGGAAGAAGACCTCATGTAAGAGGTACAGCCATGAATCCAATTGACCATCCACACGGAGGTGGAGAGGGAAGATCCAAAGGAGGACGGCACCCTGTCTCTCCTGAAGGATTACCTACAAAAGGATATAAAACAAGAAGAAATAAAAGAACTAATAGATTCATTATTAAAAGGAGAAGTAAATAAAATGGGACGATCTTTAAAGAAAGGTCCATTTATTGATGAACATTTATTAGAGAAGATAAGAAAATTAGCTCAACAAGGACAGAAGAGACAGGTGATTAAAACATGGTCAAGAAGATCAACTATTATACCTGAGATGGTGGGAATGACAATAGCTGTTCACAATGGGAAAAGATTTATTCCAGTTTTTATAACAGAAAACATGGTTGGACATAAATTAGGAGAGTTTGCACCAACAAGGACTTTTAAAGGACACACTTCTAAAACAGATAAAACTATAAAAATGAGGAAGTAGAATGGCGGAATTAGCTAAAAAAGAAGATTTTTTAGCAATTGCAACAGGAAAATACATACGCATTTCACCTCAAAAATGTAGGCTTATAATAGACTTAATAAGAGGGAAATATGTTGGGGAAGCATTATCAATACTCAAATTCCTCAAAAAGAGAAAAGCTTCAAGAATTGTTGAAAAAGTTTTAAGGTCTGCTGTAAGTAATGCTCAGCAGAAGAATCCTCAAATAGATGTGGATAATTTGATTATTACTAATGCATATGTGAATCAGGGACCATTCTTAAAAAGATTTAGGCCTGCAGCCTTTGGCCGTGCTCATAGAATTTTAAAAAGAACAAGTCATATAACAATTTGTTTAGAGGAGAAGAAAGGGAGGTAAATCTTGGGTCAAAAAACACATCCCTATGGTTTTCGTATAGGTTTTAATAAAGGATGGCGCTCCCGATGGTTTGCAAAGGGAAAGGAATATGCGGAATTAATACATCAGGATTTAGCAATAAAAAGAGAAATAAAAAATCGTTATTTTCATGCAGGTATTTCAAGTATTGAGATAGAAAGGGTGGCTGATAAGATGCGGATAATTATAAATACTGCAAGGTCAGGAATAATAATTGGGAGAGGAGGAAAGGAAATTGAAGCTCTCAGAAATGAAATTCAGAAAATAACAAATAAAGAAGTTTATATAGATATTCAGGAAATTCTTAAACCTGAACTTGATGCTCAATTAGTTGCAGAAGGTATTGCTCTTCAATTGGAGAAAAGAGTATCTTATCGAAGAGCAATGAGAAAGGCTGTTGATTCTGCTTTACGGATGGGAGCGAAAGGTATAAAAGTTATGTGTTCTGGAAGACTTGGAGGAGTAGAAATTGCACGCTCCGAATGGTATTTATATGGTCAATTACCATTACAAACTCTTAGAGCTGATATTGATTATGGATTTGCTGAGGCATTTACCACTTATGGCCAGATAGGCGTGAAAGTTTGGATATATAAAGGAGATATGGATAAAATAAAATTTTCTCCATCACCTCAGACAATGGAGGAGATTTAACAATGTTAATGCCTAAAAAAGTGAAATTTAGAAAACAGCAAAGAGGCCGAATGAGGGGAAGAGCATATAGGGGAAATACTCTAGCTTTTGGTGATTATGGATTGCAGGCTCTTGAACCTTGTTGGCTTACAGCAAGACAGATTGAAGCAGGAAGAATAGCATTAACTCATTATGTTAAAAGAAAAGGAAAAATTTGGGTAAGAGTTTTTCCATGGAAGCCTATATCTAAAAAACCTACAGAATCGAGAATGGGAAAAGGCAAAGGTGATCCTGAATACTGGGTTGATGTGATTCGTCCAGGGAGGATTATCTATGAGATGGAAGGTGTACCAGAAGATGTTGCAAAAAAAGCTATGAAATTAGCTTCATATAAATTACCTATAAAAACGAGATTTATTTCAAGATTTGAGTAAGTTAGGTGAGATAAAATGAAAGCAAGTGAACTTAGAGAATTGAGCGAAGAGGAACTTCAGAATAAAGAAAAAGAGCTTAAGGATCAATTATTTAAACTCAATATTCAACATTCATTAGGGCAATTGGATAATCCCATGAAATTGAAATTGATTAAAAAAGATATAGCTCGGATAAAAACCATAATAAATGAAAGGAGAATGAAACAGCAGAGCAATGAAAGAAAAAAGTAAGAGAAAAACATTAATTGGAATAGTTACAAGCGATAAAATGCAAAAAACAGTCACTGTAACTGTAACACGTTTAATTCAGCATCCTTTATATAAAAAGACTATCAAAAAAAGAAAAAAATATTTAGTTCACGATGAATATGAAAAATGTAAAGTTGGAGATGTGGTGAAAATAATAGAGGCTCGTCCTCTCAGCCGAAGAAAGAGATGGCGATTACTTGAAATATTGAGTGTTGGCTCCAAAGAAAAAGGAATTGAACCTTCTATAGAAGAGGTAATGAAAAAATGATACAGGCACAGACAATACTCAAGGTAGCTGATAATACAGGAGCAAAGAAAATAATGTGTATTCATGCTGTTGGTGGTGGAGTAGGAAAGTTTGCTTCAATAGGGGATGTCATCACTGCATCTGTGAAAGAAGCAGAACCCAATAGTAAAATTCCAAAAGGAAAAGTGGTTAGAGCTGTAATTGTTAGGACGCGAAAGGAAATAAGGCGTAAAGATGGTTCTTATATACGATTTGATGATAATGCAGCAGTTCTTATTGATAAAAGTGGAGATCCTATAGGAACCCGTGTTTTTGGTCCTGTGGCGCGGGAATTAAGAGAGAAAAGATTTATGAAAATAGTTTCTCTTGCGCCAGAGGTAATTTAAAATGGGAAATAAAATTTTAATAAAAAAGAATGACATTGTAGTTGTAATAACAGGAAGAGATAAGGGTAAGAAGGGTAAAGTATTAAAAGTAATATCTAAGAAGAATAGGGCTATTGTGGAAAAAGTTAATTTTGTGAAAGAGTTTGTACGGCCGAATCCTCAAAGAAATATTCAAGGTGGGGTAATGGAAAAAGAAGCTCCCATTCATATTTCAAATTTAATGATTTATTGTCCAGAGTGTGATAGAGGAGTAAGAATAAGAAAAAAAATACTCGAAGATGGAACTAAAGTAAGAGTTTGTCATAGATGCGAAACATCTCTTGATAAATAAGGGTGAAAATGAAAAGCAGATTACGTGAATTATATGAAAAAGAAATAATACCAAAACTTCAAAAGGAATTCGGTTATAAAAATAAAATGGCGGTTCCAAGATTAGAAAAGATAGTAATTAACATGGGAGTTGGTGAAGCAACTCAAAATATTAAGGCTTTAGACTCAGCAATGAAAGAGTTAAGTTTAATTACTGGTCAATGGCCTTCTATAAGAAGAGCAAAAAAATCTATATCTGCATTTCGTGTAAGAAAAGGGCAGGCTATAGGATGTACCGTGACATTGCGAGGAGAAAGAATGTATGAGTTTTTTGATAGATTAGTAAATATTGTTCTTCCCAGAGTAAGAGATTTTAGAGGTGTTTCTCCTCGTTCTTTTGATGGAAGAGGAAATTATACATTAGGGCTTAAAGATCAATTGGTATTTCCTGAAATTGATTACTCAAAAGTGGAAAAATCAAGGGGTATGAATATAACAATTGTTACTAATGCAAAAACAAATGAAGAAAGTTTTGCATTATTGAAATATTTGGGCATGCCGTTTAGGGAGAGCTGAAATCATGTTTAAAATGCAAAAATTGGAAAATTCTTTACGGCTGAAGGAGGATGAAGATAATGGCTAGGACAGCATCTATTGCTAAAGCTCTAAAAGAACCAAAATTTAAAGTGAGAAAGAGAAATAGATGCCGTATCTGTGGAAGGTCAAGAGGTTATTTAAGAAAATTTGATATGTGTCGTTTATGTTTTCGGGAATTAGCTCTTAGAGGTGAAATTCCAGGAATAAAAAAGGCGTCTTGGTAAGATTAAGTAAAATGATAAAAAGGAGTTGAGAAATGACTTTGTCGGATCCAATAGCTGATATGTTAACAAGAATAAGAAATGCTATAATGGTTAAGGCAAAAGAGATTTCTATTCCTTCTTCAAATTTAAAAGTAGAAATAGCAAAAATTCTTAAAGAAGAGGGATATATTCACAATTTTAAAGTCGAAGACGATAACAAGCAGGGTATTTTGAAATTAACCCTTAAATATCATAAAGGGAAAAGTGCAATTTCAGGATTGGAAAGAGTGAGTAGACCTGGTCGAAGAGTTTATTGTGGTGCAAATGAAATACCAAGTGTAATGAGTGGATTAGGAGTTGCGATTATTTCCACTTCAAAAGGAGTTTTGACTGATAAAGAATGCAGAGAATTAAGTGTTGGAGGAGAAGTTCTTTGTTATATTTGGTGAAAATGGAGTGTTAAAAATGTCAAAAATAGGAAGAAAACCAATTATTTTACCCGAAAATGTGAAGGTAAATATCCGTGCTGATTATATTGAAATTGAAGGACCTAAAGGTAAATTGGCTACACCTTTATTTAGAGGAATAAAAGCTAAAATTGAAGATAATAAATTAATCTTTGAAAGATCAAATGATTCAAAACAGCAAAAAGCTTTTCATGGCTTAGCACGAAGTTTAGCTAATAATGCTGTGATTGGTGTTACAAAAGGTTTTACGAAACAATTAGAAATTTCAGGTGTAGGGTATAAGGCACAATTACAAGGAAAACAATTGATTCTTAATGTGGGTTATTCTCACCCTATTAACTATCCTGTACCAGAAGGTATAGAAATAAAAGTTGAAAAGCCTACTCTTATTAGTGTCTCTGGTATTGATAAGCAGAAAGTTGGACAGATAGCAGCAGAAATAAGAGCTTTTAGAAAACCTGATCCATATAAATTAAAAGGAATAAGATATGTTGGTGAAAAATTTAAGAAAAAAGAAAGAAGAGCTGGTGTAGGAGGACAAAAGTAAATATGATTAAGGATAAGGTAATTTCAAAAAGAAAGCGTCGGGAGAGAATAAAAAAGAGAATTAGAAAAAAAATAACGGGTACAAAGGAAAGACCGAGATTATGTATATATAAAAGCAATAGATATATATATGTTCAGGCTGTTGATGATGAGGGAGGAATAACAGTTGCTGCAGCTTCGAGTCTCGAAAAGGAATTGAAAAATCCAAATAAGAAAAATAATAAAAGTATAGAGATAGCGAGAAAAGTTGGCCGGAAAATAGCTGAAAGATTACTTGAGAAAAATATTAGAAAAGTAGTTTTTGATCGGAGTGGTTATCCATATCATGGAAGAGTAAAAGCTTTAGCTGAAGGTGCAAGAGAGAAAGGCTTAGAATTTTAAACTGGGAAGGAGGAAATATGAAAGAAGAAAAGGAAGAGTTAGAAGAACAAGAAGCAATAGAGGAAGAAATTCAATTTAAAGAAGAGGTAATTTCAATCAGAAGAGTTGCAAAAGTTGTTACAGGAGGAAAAAATTTGAGCTTTAGTGTATTAGTAGCAGTGGGAGATGAGAATGGAAGAGTGGGAATTGGAAAAGGTAAAGCTAGAGAAGTACCTCAAGCAATTAAGAAAGCTGTAGAAAATGCAAAGAAAAATTTAATAAAAGTTCCGATTTATAAAAATACCATACCTCATTATGTGATAGGACATTATGGAGCTGGTTTAGTTATCTTACGGCCCGCGTCCAAAGGAACAGGTGTAATCGCAGGAGGCGCAGTAAGAGCAATTGTTAGGTTAGCTGGAATAAAAGATATCTTAACTAAATCCATTAGGAGTAATAATCCATATAGTATGGCAAATGCCACAATGGAAGCTTTGAAAAAACTCAAGAGTCCGGAAGAAGTAGCAGAAATGAGAGGGAAAAAAGTAGAGGAAATACTGGCATGAGAAAAGAAACAAAAAAATTTGGTAAATTAAGAATAAAGCTAGTAAGAAGTTTAATTGGGAGACCAAAAAAGCAGAGAGAAATTGTAAGGGGGCTTGGTTTAAGAAGATTAAATCATGAAGTTATAAGAGAGGATAGACCAGAAATTTGGGGAATGATTAATAAAGTAAGACATTTACTAATAGTGGAATCTATAGAATTAGAGAAGCAAAAAGGAGGGACTAAAAGGAATAATTGACATTTTTTATGTGGAAGGTGGCAAAAATGAATTTAAGCTCATTAAAACCTGCTAAAGGTTCAAGAAAAAAGAGAAAAAGAGTTGGTCGTGGTCCTGGATCTGGGCATGGAAAAACAGCTTGTCGCGGTCATAAAGGCCAAAAATCAAGATCAGGTTTTTCACTTAAAAGAGGATTTGAAGGAGGACAAATGCCTTTGCATCGCAGAGTACCTAAAAGAGGATTTACCTCTCCTTTTAAAGAAGAATATCAAATTGTTAATCTTAATAGAATATCGGAAATACAAAAAGAAGAAATCAAACTAGAAGATTTACTTAAAGCAGGGTTAATCAAAAAATTGACAAAAAAAGTTAAAATTTTAGCTCGAGGGGAGATAAATTCAGCTAAAAAAATTTATGCTCATAGCTTTAGCGAAACCGCAAAAGAAAAAATAGAAAAAGCTGGAGGACAGGCAATAATAGTAGGAGCTAAATAAAATGTTAGAAAGCATTAGAAATATGTTCGTTATCCCGGAATTAAGGAAAAGAATATTTTTTACCCTCGCTCTTTTAGCAATTTATCGAATTGGCTCAACAATTCCTAATCCAGGTATAAGTGCTGAAGCTTTAGCTGAATTTTGGCAAACAGCAAAAGGAACAATACTGGGTTTTATTGACCTTTTTTCAGGCCGTAATATGTCCAGAATGACAATATTTGCTCTTGGAATTATGCCTTATATTAGTGCTTCCATTATTTTACAACTTTTAACAGTTGTCTGGCCCTATTTAGAAAGATTATCAAAAGAAGGTGAACTTGGAAGAAGAAAAATTACTCAGTATACCCGTTATGGAACAGTTTTAATCTGTATAATACAATCTTTTGGTATTAGTATATTTTTAGAAAAATTACAAAGCCCAGGTGGAGCTCCAATTGTTCCCAGTCCAGGATGGGGATTCCGACTATTAACAGTCCTTACCCTGACAACTGGAACAGTATTTATAATGTGGCTTGGAGAACAAATTTCAGAAAGAGGTATAGGAAATGGAATATCTCTTATTATTTTTGCTGGTATTGTAGTTGACTTCCCCAGAGGCCTGCAAACAGTCTTAACAGGTTTAAAAACAGGAGATATGACTCCTCTGCGTTTAATATTTCTTTTGGTATTGATGATTTCAGTAATTGCTGTTATTGTTTTTGTAGAGAGAGCTCATAGAAGAATTCCTGTTTCTTATGCTAAAAGAATTGTGGGGAGAAAAATATATGGTGGGCAGAGTACTCATTTACCTTTAAGAGTAAATACAGGAGGAGTTATACCTATTATTTTTGCTGCCTCAATTATCACTATTCCATCAACTCTTGCCAATTTTATAAAACATCCAATTGCTCAATCAATTGCGCAACAATTTGGATGGGGAATGCCTCTTTATAATTTATTATATATTGTTTCTATAATTTTCTTCACATACTTTTATGTGTCCATAATCTTTAATCCAAATGATGTTGCAGATAATTTAAGAAAATATGGAGGATTTATTCCAGGTATAAGACCTGGTAGAACCACAGCTGATTATATTGATAATGTATTATCAAGAATTACATTAGTTGGAGCAATTTATTTAGCAGCTATCGCTATTCTTCCAGAATTTCTTATGACAGGTTTTAAAGTTCATCCAATTCCCTTCATAGGTGATTTTCTTGAAGCAAATTTACCAAGATGGTTCACTCAAGGCCTTAATATTCAGTTTTATTTTGGTGGAACATCAATTTTAATAGTGGTGGGAGTAGCAATGGATACGCTTCAGCAAATAGAAGCTCAGTTGGTTATGAGACATTATGATGGATTTATGAAAAAGGTAAGAATAAGAGGTAGAAGATAAAGATGAGAATAATTCTTTTAGGTCCACCTGGTGCAGGGAAGGGAACACAGGCAGAATTACTTTCCAAAAAACTTAGTATTCCTAAAATTTCAACTGGAGATCTTTTGCGAGATGAAGTTGAGAAAAAAACTAATTTAGGTATCAAAGTTAAGAAAAAAATTGAGAAAGGAGAATTGGTAGATGATGAATTAGTTTTTGATATCCTTAAGAAAAGAATAGAAAAAAATGACTGTAAAAGAGGATATATCTTAGACGGATTTCCTCGGAATATTAATCAGGCAGAGAAATTTTATAAATTATTTAATAATGATCAAGAATTAGTAATTGAAATTTCCTTAAGCGAGAATGAATTAGTAAGACGTTTAACCTCTCGAAGAATATGTAAAAATTGTGGAGCAAGTTATAATTTATTATTCTTCAGGCCAAAAATAAAAAATAAATGTGACGAATGTGGTGGAGACTTAGTGAGAAGAGATGATGATCGAGAAGATGTAATAAAGAAGAGATTCAAGGTCTATGAAGATGAAACTAAGCCACTGATTAATTATTACTATAAGAAAGGAAATTATTTCAAAATTAATGGAGAGGCTGATATTAGTGAGATATTCAAAAGAATTTATGCTATAATTAAAAATTACATAGAAAAATTTGCGGAGAGAAAAAGTGATTATTTACAAAACAAATGAGGAAATTGAATGCATGAAGAAAAGTAATTATATAGTCGCTAAAATATTATATGAATTAAAAAATTTAATAAAACCTGGTATAAAGACTATAGAATTGGAAGAATACGCAAGTAAAAGAATAAAAGAAATGGGAGCTAAGCCAGCTTTTAAAGGTTATCGTGGTTTCCCTTATTCTTTATGTGTTTCAATTAATGAGGAAATAGTGCATGGGATTCCTTCTCAAAGAAAGCTTAAAGAAGGAGACATAGTAAGTTTGGATTTAGGCGTGTTTTATAAAGGTTACTATGGGGATGCTGCTATAACATTAGGTGTTGGAGAAATATCTCTTGAAAGTAAGAAATTGCTAGAAGTTGGAAAGAAAGCTTTAGAAATTGGAATAAATATGGTTGAAGAAGGTAATAGAATATCTGATATTTCACATGCTATTCAAAAGTTTGTAGAAAATAATGGTTTTTCCGTAATAAGGGATTTTGTGGGCCATGGAATTGGAAGTTCTCTACATGAAGATCCGCAGATTCCAAATTTTGGTTCTCCAGGAAAAGGACCGAAAATTAAAAAAGGGATGGTGCTGGCTATTGAGCCAATGATAGCAGCAGGAGGATATGAAGTTGAAATTCTTCCAGATTCTTGGACTGCAGTAACAAAGGATAGAAGTCGAGCTGTCCATTTTGAACACAGTGTGGCAGTAACAAATAATGGACCATTAATTTTAAGTTTATTGCAAGAAGAGGAATAAAAATGCGTAAAGAAGAGCCCATAGAAGTAGAAGGAACTGTAATTGAAACTTTACCAAATGCCATGTTTAGAGTGGAGTTGGCTAATAAACATGTGGTTTTGGCACATGTTTCTGGTAAAATGAGAAAACATTTTATTAGAATATTACCAGGTGATAAAGTATTGGTAGAGTTATCTCCTTATGATTTAACAAGGGGAAGAATAATTTACAGATATAAATAAAAGATAAGAGAAATGAAAGTAAGAGCTTCAGTGAAAAAGATTTGTAAAAAATGCAAAATTATAAAAAGAAAAGGATCATTAAGGGTTATCTGTGAGAACCCAAAACATAAACAGAGACAAGGTTAATAAAGAGGTGAAAGAATGGCAAGAATTGCTGGAGTAACTCTTCCATTTAATAAAAGAATTGAAATAGGATTAACTTACATTTATGGAATAGGACGTTCAAAAGCAAATAAAATATTGGAAGAGGCAAAAGTTGATAAAGATAAAAAAGTCAAGGATTTAACCGAGGATGAAATAAATAGAATACGACTAATAATAGAAAAACGAGAAAAGGTAGAGGGTGAACTTCGAAAAGAAATTACATTGAATATAAAACGTCTTATAGACATTGGATGTTATCGCGGCCTTCGACATAAAAGAAATTTACCTGTTAGAGGGCAGAGGACAAGAACCAATGCCCGTACAAGAAAAGGGCCGAGAGGTAATTTGATGAAGAGAAGGAAAGAAGGGAGGTAAATAAAAATGCCCAGAAGAATAAGAGGGAGAAGGAAGAAAAAAGAGAAAAAAGAAGTGGGTTTTGCAGTTGCCCACATTCAAGCTACCTTTAATAATACAATTGTTACAATTACAGATCAAAAAGGAAATACCCTGTGCTGGTCTAGTGGAGGTGTAACTGGATTTAAAGGGGCAAGAAAAGGAACTCCCTTTGCTGCACAAGTAGCTGCACAGGATGCAGCAAATAAAGCAAAAGAATATGGTGTTCGGTATATAGATGTTCGTGTAAAAGGACCAGGAGCTGGAAGAGAATCAGCAATAAGAGCTCTTCAAGCTGCAGGTTTAGAGATAAAATCCATTAGAGATGTTACACCTATTCCTCATAATGGATGTCGTCCGAGGAAGAGAAGGAGAGTATAATTTTTGCATTATTTAGCAAGGATAGGATAGTGAATTAAAGGAGGTTAAAAGGTGCCTAAATACACAGGTTCAAAATGCCGTTTGTGTAGAACTGAAAGAACTAAATTGTTTTTAAAAGGACAGAAATGTTTAACGGATAAATGTCCTCTTGAGAGAAGGCCTTATGGCCCCGGTCATCATGGGAGAGTACGAAAAAGATTACTTGGTTATGGATTGCAATTAAGAGAAAAACAAAAAGTTAAAAGATATTATGGAATGTCTGAAAAACAATTTAAACTCTTTTTCGAAAGAGCAGAGCGAATGAGGGGGCCTACTGGAGAAAATTTATTAATTATGCTTGAGAGAAGATTGGACAATGTTGTGTATTTAATAGGTTTTGCTTTTTCACGAGCTCATGCAAGACAATTAATTACACATGGACATATAAGAGTTAATGATAAAAAAGTAAATATTCCTTCGTATTTAGTAAAGGTAGGGGATGAAATCGTCCTTAAAGAGAAGTCTGGAAAAAATGAAAATATAAAAGCAATTTTTGATTTTAATAAAGATAAAGAAATCCCAAATTGGATAGAAGTTGACAGAGAAGCAATGAAAGGGAAAATTATTGCACTTCCAACAAGACAGGATGTAACTCTTCCTGTGGAAGAACACTATATTGTTGAGTTATATTCTAAATAATTTCTAATATATTAGAGGAGGATTATATGGCTGAAGCAATGAGAAAGTTACAGAGGCCAAGATTTTTAGAATGCGATTATAAAACTCTAACAAATAAATATGGGCTTTTTTATGCTCAACCTTTTGAAAGAGGATATGGAGTTACAATAGGAAATTCATTGAGAAGAGTTCTTTTATCATCAATTGAAGGAGCTGCTATAACTGCTGTAAGAATTGAAGGAGTTCTTCATGAATTTAGTTCCATTTCAGGAGTTGTAGAAGATGTAACAGATATAATTTTGAATTTGAAAAGTATTCCTTTAAAGCTTAGAACTCTTAAGGCTAAAACAATGATTTTGAAGGCTACAGGTCCAGGAGAGGTAAAGTCAGGAGATATAGTTCATGATGGAGATATTGAAATTTTAGATCCAGAAATCCATATCGCTACATTAGATGAAGATGGAAAACTGAATATAGAAATGAGAGTTAAAAATAATATAGGATATGTATCTGCGGATCAGAATTATGATGAGGATTTAAGTCTGGGTTATATTCCTTTAGATTCAGTGCATTCTCCCATAAAGAAGGTAAATTATAGAGTAGAACCCACAAGAGTAGGTGAGAGAACTGATTATGAAAAACTTATTATTGAAATATGGACTAATGGTGCAATTCATCCTCAAGATGCAATTTCACAGGCAGCAAAAATCTTACGCGATCATTTATTAATATTCATGAATTTTGTTGATCAATCAGAAGAATTAGAAATTAAGCCTATAAAAAAGGAAATCCCTTTAATGTCTTTTTCAGAATTGCTTGCAAAGCCTATTGAGCATTTAGAATTATCAGTACGGTCTAGTAATTGTTTAAAAGCAGCTGGAGTTAAAAGGATTTATGAATTGGTTCAGAAAAAAGAGGATGAACTTTTAGAGACAAAAAATTTTGGAAGAAAATCATTAGCTGAAATAAAAGAAACTTTGGAAAATTTAGGTCTTAGCTTAGGAGTTGAACTCCATCCTAAGTTAGTAGAAAGAATTAATAAAATAATAGAGAAAGAACAAGAGGAGTCAGAAGATGAGACATAGAGTTGGTGGTAAAAAATTAAGAAGACATCCAGCTCATAGAAGAGCCTTATTAAGAAATTTAGTTACATCTCTTTTAGATAGAGAAAGGATAATTACAACTCTTGCAAAAGCAAAGGCTGCACGACCTCTAGCAGAAAAAATGATAACTTTAGCTAAAAAAAATACACTTCATACACGGCGTCAGGCTCTGGGTTTTATTTTCAAGAAAGAGGTCGTTAAAAAATTGTTTGATGAATTAGGTCCAAGGTTTGCAGAAAGACCAGGAGGCTATACCAGAATTATCAAATTAGGGCCAAGAAATGGTGATGGAGCTGAGATGGCAATTTTAGAATTAGTTGGAACTGAATTCATTAAAAAAGAAAAGAAAAAGACCTCTTCAAAAACAAAGTCCTAAAATTACTCAGATAATTTTATCAAAGTTCCTTTCTTTTTAGCTGTTCGAAGTGCAATATTAAGTATAAAAAATCCTAGTAGGATGTATAAAAAACTAAGAAGAAAAGCTTTTAAAATTAAAAATTTCGAATTAAAAGAAAATCCATAAAAAGTCCTAAAATATTCTAAAAAATAAGTAAGAGGGAGTAATTTGGCCAAATTTTTTAAAAAAGGAGGGAAAATTTCAATAGGATAGTAAATTCCACTCAAAAGTAGAACTATAACAACCAATGACCATGCGGTAACTTCTGCTCTCTGTCCAAAAAGAAGAATAAAATAACAAACTCCCATTCCAATAATTAAGCCATTTAAAAATAAGCCCAAGAGAAAAATAAGCGTAGGGAAAACCCCTGGTAAATAAAAGTCAAAGAATAAATAAGAAGAAATTATTAAAATAATAAATACAAGAATTCCCCTTATAATGCCTATAATCCAAGAACCAATCATTAATTCAGAAATTCTACTTGGAGAAAGAAAAGTATGTTTTATACTTTTGCCCCAGATATCAAAGAGTAAACAGTAAGCCACATCAAGCTGATTCACTTGAAGCACTCCCATTGCTATAACTCCAGAAAATATAAATCCGATCTGAAGTTTATTAAATTGAAGGAAATTCCCCATTAAGCCAATAGAAAATAAACCAACAACAGGCCAGAACATCACTTCAGCAAATGAGAAAAAACTTCTTTTAGCAAAAATGTAGTTTCTGTAAGCAAAAGAAATTGTTCTATTTAACCAGCTCAAGAAATACCTCCTCTAAATTTTTTGCTGAAAGTTGTTCTTTTAACTTTTTTGGAGTTCCTTCAGCTAAAATTTCTCCATCCTTAATAAAGGCTATATGTTCAGCTAACATTTCTGCTTCTGCCATATAATGAGTGGTCAAAATAATTGTTGGTTTTTTTTCTGAATGTATTTTTTTAATAATTTTTCTTATTTTTAATGCAATATCAGGGTCAAGTCCTGCTGTTGGTTCGTCTAAAAATAAAAGTTCAGGTTCATTAAGTAAACTTTTTGCTAAGGCTAAACGTTGTTTGGTGCCAGTAGATAATTCCTCAAAACGTTTATCAAGGTACTTTTCAATTTCAAGAAGTTCACAAAACCTATTTATTTTCTTTTTAAGATTTTTTCCTTTTAATCCATATAATTTACCATAGAAATTTAATATTTCATAAACAGTCAATGTCCAAGGAAAATTTGGATTTCCTGAACACATATTTAGACGAGCTTTTAAAGAATTTTCTCTTTCAAAAATATCTTGGTCGAAAATTTTTATTTTGCCTTTGTCGGGATAAAGCAATAAGGAAAGAATGTTTAAAAGTGTTGTTTTTCCTGCTCCATTAGGCCCCAAAAGGCAGAAAATTTCTCCCTTTCTAATTCTTAAATTTATTCCTTTTAAAGCATAAGTATATTGAGGGCGAAAAATCCCTCTTCGAAATGTTTTATATAAATTTTCTATTTCTACTGCAATTTGATAATTATTAATCATTCATAAATAATAACAAATCTATATTTTAATTATCAATTATGAAAGAAATGAAAAAATTAAAGAGAAAATAATAAAAAAATAAAGAAGAAAATATTATTTTTCCAAAGGAATTATGGGTTCTACTTCATCACCAACATATATAGCATCTCTACAAGAGAGTATTTTTCCAGTGGAGGTTTCGGGTTGAGTATCTATAATAATTAAGTTTCCAATTACTTTTCGTGGTAAATTCTTTTTAAGATACCGATAAATTATCATTTGAAGCCCAACAAAAATTCCATCATCACTTCCTAAATCAATACTTACCCAGTAATTTTTGCCCGCTTCAACAAAGTCATTTTGAATATAAATTACTGTGCCTTTTAATTCTTTTTCTTTTAAATCGCATATATCATATCCTAAGTTCTTTCCCATCATACCTTCTTTTTCTTCAAAGGGAATAAGATAACTTCTGCGAATTTTAATAGCACTACATGATTTTAGAATTTCAACACATGCCTTTTCCTCCTCTAAACAAATTACTTTTGCAGTTCCTCTTTTAAAAATAACTTTTCCAAATCTTTTCCATTTTCTGGGATGAGAGATAGTTCTCCCAACTTCTAAAATGATAAACTTATCACCTATTTTTATACCATCTTTTTCTCCTTTATTTATATAGAAAATATCTCCGTCACTCATTTGAATCCTTTCTTTCTGTGTTTCAGAACCTATAATTTTTATTTCAAATTTTGGTTTTTTTGAAATAAAGAAAGAGCAATAAAGATCATCATTCTGAATTAATGGATATATTTCTTTAAAAATTTCAGCTTTTTCAATCCGAAGAATTTTCTTCTGTTCCTGTTGAGTAAATGAGATTAAAAATATTAAGAGAAATAAAATTAAAAAATATTTTAATTTCATTTTAACCTCCAAATTTTAACACAAAAACTTAATGAATTATAACAAAATTAATAATTAAGTCAAGTAGATTTAAAATTAAGAGATTTTTTTATCTCACCTATTAAAAATAAAGAACCTGTTACAAGAATGATATCATCTTGACCAGCTAATTCTCTAGCCTTTTTTAATGCATTGGAAGGACTACGCTCGATTAGTATTTTCTTTTTATACAAAAGAGATTTTTCATAAATATATTCTGGATCTGCTGCCCGGTAGTAAGGAAATGTTGTAAGAATGATTCTTTTTGCAGGAGGGAAAATTAATCTTGTAATTTTTTCAATTTCCTTATCTTTCATAATTGCAAATATTAATATATAAGGGAGAAGATTATTTTCTTCTAAGAAGCTTTTAATAGCTTTTATTCCTTCAACATTATGAGCGCCATCTAAAATTATTTTTAGATTTTCATTAATTATCTCCAATCTACCCGGCCATGAAACATTTTCTACTGCCTTAATTATTTTCTTTTTGTTTAAAGGTTTCCATATTTTACTAAGCATTTCTAAAGCGTGTACGGCAATTATAGAATTTTCTACTTGATGAAGACCAAGAAGGGAAGGTTTAAAACAGTAAAAATTTTTATTTACCTCTAATTCAACTTCATAATGAAGATTTTTCTTTTTAATTTTAAAATTTTTTAAATTATTAAATACTTCTAAGAAAGGTGCATTTTTCTCTTTTGCCTTATTTTTTATGATTTGATGTGAAATATCTCCTTTACATCCACATATAATAGGAGTTTTTTGTTTAATTATTCCTGCTTTTTCTTGTGCAATTTTTCTTAATGTGTTTCCTAAAAAATTCTGGTGATCTTTTGAAACATTAGTTATTACTGTAAGTAATGGCTTTACAACATTTGTAGCATCCAGTCTTCCCCCGAGCCCTACTTCCAATACAGCTATATCTATATTTTCCTGAGCAAAATATAAAAAAGCGCAAATTGTAAGAATTTCAAAGTAAGTGAGAGGATTGCTTATTTTCCTCATATAAAGAAGATTATTTACTTTTTGATAAACTACTGTAATTAGCTTCTCAAGTCGAGGAGAAGGAATATATTTATTATTGATTCTAATTCTCTCTTCCAAATTGATTAAGTGTGGTGAAGTATATAGTCCTGTTTTGAAATTATGATTTCTAAGAGCTTCAGCAATTATTGCACAAACAGAACCTTTTCCATTAGTTCCACCGATTAAAATTGAGGGAAATTTATCTTGAGGATTATCAAATTCATTTAAAACTGTTTTTATTCTATCTAATTCTAATATAATGCCATATTTTTTTAAAGATTCTAAATAATTGAAAGCAAAGCTACTATTCATTTAGGTTTATTCAAAAGAAGACGTAATGCTTTAATTAAATATTCTCTTAAATTTTTCCTTGGGACAACATCATCTAAAAGACCATGTTGCAATAAAAATTCTGCCCTTTGAAAGTTTTTTGGTAATTTTTCTTTTATTGTCTGTTCAATAACTCTCGGGCCTGCAAAGCCTATAAGAGCATAAGGTTCAGCAATATTTATATCTCCCAGCATGGCAAAACTTGCGGTAACACCCCCTGTTGTTGGATCGCATAGAACAGAAATATAGGGAATTTTAAGTCTGTCTAATTTTGAAAGAGCTGCACTTGTTTTTGCCAATTGCATAAGAGAAAGTACACCTTCCTGCATTCTTGCTCCACCGGAACAGGAGACTATAATTAAAGGTTTTTTTTCTCTTGCAGCCCTTTCTATTGCTCTTGTAATTCTTTCTCCTACAACAGAGCCCATACTTCCCCCAATAAAATTAAAATCCATGATTGACATTATTACTGAAATGCCACCAATTTTACCGGTAATATTAATTACAGCTTCTGTTAGGGAGGTTTTGTTTTTGCTCTCTTCCAATCTTTGTTTGTATGATTTACTATCTTTGAATTCAAGAGGATCTGTGGGTTGTATTTCTTCGTCTATAATTTTCCAGCTATTTTTGTCCAGAAGGTAATGCACTCTCTGGAGTGCTGTTAAACGATAATGAAAATTACAGGCTGGACACACATAATAGTTGTCTATAATATCCTGTTTATACAGTATTTTCCCACATTTATTACATCTTATCCATAGACTCTTTTCCATATGCTGTTTTTGTAAAAAGGGCGGTTATTTTTTAGAAATTTCAGAAGATTCCTCTTCTTCTTCCTCTAATTCACTTTCCACACCCAAAAGTTTCGCTGTTGCTTCATAAATTTGTCTTAAAGATTTCTTAGTAACTTGAAGTTCGGCCAATTTTTCTCTAATTTTTTGTAACTCCTTTTCCATTTGCGCATCAATTTCTTCTAATTGTTTTTTTGTTTCTTCCAATGTTTTTTTGTAGAATTGTTCTTGCTCTTTTGTTAGAGCCATTTTCTTCTACTCCTTTACCTAAAATTTATTTCTTCCTAAAACCTATAGATATTGGTTTCCAGACTTTTACTCTTACGCCATTTTTTAATGCTGGTTTAAATTTCCATTGGCGAACAGCTTTTTCAGCTACTTCATTAAGACCATATGGTCCCTTTATTCCTTTTATTATAAATGTTTGAATTACATCTCCATTCTCTGAAATTAGGGCATTAACTACAACTGTTCCTTCTATTCCCATTCTCTTGGCTAAAGGAGGATATTCTGGCTCAACTGTTTTAAGGGTAATTGGGGGGATATCCACTTGACTTAAAGGAACCACATCTCCTGTCTTAATTTTCGGCTGTGGAGGAGAAACAGGTTCAGTTTTTTCCACTTTACTTACTGGAGCTGTTATTTCCTGTTTTTTGGGCTGTTCCTTTAATTCTGGTCTAGGAGGAGGCTCTTGAATTTTGGTTTCTTCAGGTTTTGGAGGAGATGGAGTTGGCTGCTCGGTTGTTGGTGTAGTTGGGGGAGGAGACGGAGGAGTTACACGAGTCTCTCTAATTGGTCTTGAGGGCTTTGATACAACTCTGCGAGGGGAGACTGGGGTAACTTCAGGCTTTTTAACTGGAGGAGAAACAATCGGCTGTTCTTGAGGTGTTTCTGCTTGTTTTTGAGTTATTTCAACAGCTGGTTGTTTTGCTATAATTTCCTTTTTCACTTCTTCTGAAGGAAAAACTAATGGCGGCTTTTGCTGTGGAGGAGAAACTTTTCTAAATTGGAAGTAATATAATGCTCCTCCTCCAATTAATATACTGAAAATCAATCCAATAATTAAAGGCAAGGGCGATTTTTTCTTTTCTTCTTGATATTCCTCAAAAGGAGCTTTTTCAACTTTTGGTTTTACAACTTCTTTTTCCTCAGGAATTGTGGTTGGAATATGGGGTACTTCTCTTTTTTCTTCTTTTACTTTTGGAATGACTTGTGGTTCTTTCAAGGTTTCAATAATTATTCCTTTTTCTTTAATTTCTTCTGAGAAAAGCTCAGCCATAAATCTAGCGATGTCAATATATGTTGGGATTTCTCCTTTATAGGATAGTGTGAATTTCTCCAGCTCTTTTTTCAATTCATTAACATTTTGGTATCTCTCCTCTGAGTTGTATCGCATAGCTTTTAAAATAATAATCTCTAACTCCTTAGGAATTTGAGGATTAACTTCAGATGGAGGGATTATTTCTCCTTTTCTGACTTTATCTAATATTGCAATATCAGTTTCACCCCAAAAAGCCTTCTTTCCTGTACACATTTCATAAAGAACAGTTCCAAGGGAATAAATATCTGATCTGTGGTCAATTTCTTCTCCTTTTGCTTGCTCAGGTGACATATAAGGAATTTTTCCCTTTATTCCACCTGGAATTGTCTGATGAATTTTTGAAGCAGCTTTTGCAACTCCAAAATCAGTTAGTTTTACTTCCCCCTCATAAGAAATAAGAATATTTTTTGGGCTCACATCTCTATGAACAATTCCCATTATTTTTCCTGAAGAATCATGTTTCCGATGAGCATAATCTAATGCCTGACATATTTTTATTCCAATTAGACAAGCATATTCATAGGGCATTAAGCGATTTTGTTTTCTTAATTTACTAAGAATTACTTCTAAATCTCTCCCTAAAACATATTCCATAGCAATATAGTAATAATTATCTATTTTCCCCAAATCATAAATATGGACTATATTGGGATGAGAAAGCTGTGCTGCAATTTTGGCTTCATCTATAAACATAGTAATAACTTTTTCATTTTCTTCAACCAAGTGAGGATGTATTCTTTTTATGGCAAAAGTTTTTTCAAATCCTTCCACTCCTTTTCTGGTTGCCTTGAAAACTTCACCCATTCCTCCTGAGCCAATTTTTTCCAGGAGTATGTACTCACCTAATCTTGGAAATTCTTCTTTTGGTTTTTCTAATTTTTCGGGTTTCTTTGGTTTTTCCTTTTCAATTTCTATTCCAAGTTCAGCCAAGGTGGTCTCAAGTTTAGTCTCTATTTCTTTCTCAATTTCAATAGGCTCTTCTTTCTTTTTCTTTTTCGTAATTTCCATTTCTAAGGAAGATAAAGTTTCTCGAAGTTTTTTTTCAATATCTTCATCTTTCATTTCTTTCTCCTTAGATTTTAATTTTTTCTTTTCTTTAGATAAAATTCTCTCTAAAACTGTATCTGGTTCAGGTAATTCTTCCTCAATTTCCTCTTCTCTTTTAATTCCTAAAAGATCATAAATAGTTGAAAGAAGTCTCTCTTCTTGATATGGCTTCTCAAAATATGCTGAAGCCCCATACGTTCTAATTGCTTCATTTTTATATTTTTCTTCTTTATATACATTTGTAATTATTACTACTGGAACTTTTTGAGGAAATTCTTGAGTGATTTTAGTACATAAATCGAATCCATGAAGCTTTGGAAGCATAGCTTCCATTATTACCAAATCAGGCTTTTCTACTTTAAATTTTTCGAATCCTGTTAAACCATTATCTGCTGTTATTACTTTAAAACCCTTTGATTTTAAAAAATTTGATAAAGAATTTAAATATTCTTCATCAAAATCAATAATTAGTATTTTTTTATTGTTCATTAAACCCTTCTTCTTTTTGTTTGCATTTTAAAATAAAAAATGGAAGTTGTCAATAGTTTGTAAGCGTCCATAACATATTGGACTGCTGAGAGTCTTTTATAAAGCAGTCTATATAATATCTTAAAGGCGCTAATTTGTTAAGACTTTTATGAGGTCTCTTAGTGTTATACCAGATGAGCCAT
>Ga0209426_1000904_pt1 | contig 23012 bp, 24 predicted proteins | sample Deesub1362B_J571_FD_187697 | JGI IMG/M metagenome (GOLD analysis project Ga0209426, IMG submission 187697) | Deep oceanic, basalt-hosted subsurface ecosystem from Juan de Fuca Ridge flank, Pacific Ocean, CORK Borehole 1362B_J2.571 (SPAdes)... ...
TCACACCGCCTACTACTACCTAAATAAACCACACCTTGCCAAGCTTTACAGAAAATACGCTTGTTCATTACTTCATTACCTTGAGAATCAAATCTTGAAGAATGAATGCATGCAAAGCAGGTTTTTACCCTAACCTTCCTCCTCTTCCTCTGTTTTTCCTCCTCTTTTAGTTGAGCATAAGCTTGAAGGATGTTAATCGCCGTCATGCTTCCACCTCCTTCTTCCTTTCAAGCCATTTCCGGTTGTATTTCAAAAAATACTCTGTTTTCTTCTCATCGTAGTCCTCAAACAACTCGAACAGCTTGTGTATTTCAGAATCAGAGTAACCTGCCTCAATTAGCAAACAATGAAAATGAAGTCGCGCGAAATGCTCATTTCCACTATGGATTTTCGAGATCTCAGGATCTGCGGTTAGTCTGCCATACTTTCGTAATGCTTCGGTGTACCTCTGGATCCTTTTCTCTTTCCAGCCGCTACCGTTTCCTTTTATTCTGTAACCTCTTCTTAAGATCGATCTCAATGCTTTGTTTGTTGAGATCTTGAAATCCTCGTATTTGAGTAGTTTAACGAAGGATTTGCATTCATGAACTTCAATTAGAGAGAACGAATGCCTAACGAAACTTTTCATGGTAAGATAGTCCATTTCAACAAATTTCTCCGGATTAATAGGTTTGCAGAAAAGGTTGGTTTCACCATGCCGAGAGAAGGGGGTCCGCATAACTCTTGCCGGCTCAAAAACCGCTAAATCTACCGTTTTGAGATTGAGTTTTTCAGAGATCTTGGTCGCTAATCGTTTCAGAGATTCAAAATTCTCCAGTTCGACCTCAGGAAAATCAATGTAAACATGAAAACCTTTTTTTCCGCTAAAGTAAACTCTAGGTATTGTCTTTTTGCTTAGTAAGTATGATACAAGTTTTTGAGCTTCTTTAAACGATTGTCTGAGGTTTTCTGAGTCTAAATCAAAAACCATCGTATCGATTATGGCGGTTTTCTTCCTCTCTTCGCTTATATCGTGCCAATTTTTGAAAGCATAAACAGAGCAATAGCAATCAGTGAAATCGTACCATTCGAGAAGGTTTTTCAGCTCAAATCGGTCGTTAATTCTCTCGTTTCTTATGAATCTTCCATTCTCGAATTTATGCGCAAACTCGCGAGGAAACTTCTGTTTGCAATGTTTTCCAAGCTCCTCCGCAAGAATTTCACGAATTCTCATAGTTCATCCCTCCTGAGCTTTTCTTTCGCCTCGCTGCTCTGGATCCTCTGAAATGTTTCGCAGAATTTTGCATGTTCGTAAAACTCGCCTAATGAGCTGAAACTCTTTCCACAATGACATTTGTAGGGCGTTTTCGCCTCATCGTCTTCTTTTTCCTCATTTTTATTATTTTCTTCTATGTTTGATTTCTTCTCTGAATCCTTCTTTTCTTTAAAATGATTGCAATCTTTGCAATTGTGAGGTTTTAAGAGGTTTTGATTAATTTCAGAGCAATTAAAGTCTTTAAAAACGAGTTTAAGATTGCACACCAAATCAGGTAAGTATATAGTACTATACTCATCAGGGTAGTCAAAGCATGCCTCCAGCAAAACCTCCAATTCATCTTTTGAAACAGTGGTATAATACTCACCTGTTTTTGGTTGCAAAAATTTAGTCCTCAGAGTCTCCTTTATTTTTGGATCAAATAGCTGATTGGTGACAGAACCGTGCAATTGCAACGATTGCAAACTTTTTTCAGAAACAGAGTATTGATAAGGTTTTTTGCTATCATCTTCATCTAAGAACCCCTCTCGAACAAGTGGATCCAAGAATCTTTTCCTGAAAGTTTCCCTATTTGTTGAGTATCCGAATACTTCTTTGTAGACGCTCAGCAACTCTTTCCTGGTCCAGATTCCATCTCTATTGCAAAGCTCTTTGAAGAATTTTCGAACATCGCTTTCGAGGTTTGTTAGAGTATCCTCAATCGCTTCTTTCAGGATTTCTGAAGCTATGAGAAAGTCAATTGGCTGAGCTACGAGGTATTTCTTGCCATAGAACTCAACTACTTTCCTCCTCCTCTGAAATAGTAATGCAACAACCTCGATCAAACTCAGTAATTTTTTATAATCTCTCATCTCCCTCGGTTTCTTATGTGGGAATATCTCTGAAATAATCGGAGTGTAGGGTATTATCACGCCATCATAGGTTTTAAGGAGTCGTATTGCATTCCAAAGCTTTTTTTCATCCTCTTCAACGCCATTAAAGCGCCATGGAAAGGCTTTTTCATAATTCGTAAATTCATGGACTGCCTCAATTTTATCACTGGATTTATCCGGTGTACTGAGCAAGGTCCTAGAGTCATCCTCATCCGTTGTTTTTCGGGACGCTAACAGACCGATATACGCGGGAAAACCCCTGATTATGATCTTCCTAGCTGTGATTTCCTTTCCCGAGGTATCCGTAAATTCACTTGTTAATTCTTCCAAATCATGACTGAGTATTGGTTTAAATTCTTCTATGAAATCCTTGCAATTTCCTTCTTCTAACAGAATCAGGACCTTTTCCGTAAAATCGATTAGCTTTGAGCCGTCTTCGAGCTTCTTTCCAATATTTGAGTAGTATAAAGCTTTTCTCGTTAAATGAGTCCTGATTATAACCATCTCTGGAGGAAACAGTCGAGCAACCGCTCTTATTATCGCTGATTTCCCTGTTGAGGTCTCGCCTGAGAATCTTAAGTTTAGAGGTTCTTTTAGTTTGGCTGAGAGCATTGTAAAGAAAACCAGCAGTGCGTTTCTCTCTTCCCTTACCAGTAGCCTTCTTATCAGCTTCAAAACTTCGTTTAATAGCTTAGGAGATTCCAAGAGTCTGATTGCTTCCTCTTTTTCCTCTTCTGTAAGCTGAATCTCAGGTTTTTCCTCTATTGGTACTTTAGATTCCTCAGATTCTCTCATCAAAACAGCTTTAAGCTTCGGATCGTTTTCTATTCGAACTAAAACGATTCCAACAGCATTCTTAAGCTCCTCTTTTCCAACATTTAAACCGATAAAACGAGCCTGTTCGTAAATTCTATTCATCTTCTCGTCCAGTTTGAACCATTGTCGGGCTGTGATTGCTTTAGATCTAAAACCATCGCCGTTTACGAGTTGTAGGCAAAACTCGCCATCAGCTTCATAGACAATTATTCCAAAGAAACCGCTCTCTACTTCGAAATCTGCTAAAACTGCACCCTGATCTTCTCTTATATCAATCAGGTTCATTCTACCTCCTCCTCGAAAAAGCAGTCTTCGACTTTAACAGGATCCAGAACGAGCTTTCCGCCTTCGATTTCAAGATAAAAGTGATAATCGCGAAAGATTTTTCTAACAAAAGCAGGAAAGTAGATTTTGCCATTTTTATCAAATTTCAATAATTTTTGTCCCCGTTTCGAAAAGTTTTTATAATTAATATTATGAATAATCTTTTGAGTCATTATTACCACCACTAATTTTTAAGATTTCATCGAGCCTTTTTAGAAAACCACCATGTCTTCTCTCAATCTCGAGAAGAGCAAGAGCTCTTGCTGTTACAGAGCCAAAGAGCGCCAACCGCCTAATTTGTTCATTACTCAACTCCGTCATTTCTCACCTCCTTCAAGTATCCTTCCGCCTGAAGACCTTTTACGAGTAATCGTCGTAGAACAGCGCTCTTAGTCTGATACTCCTCACTCGCAATTTTTTCAATCAAAAACGCCAATTCACTCGGGATTTTCGCTCCAATAATCTCAGCCATTTCACCCACTTTCCTCACCTCTTTCATTCTATTACATTCTATGAAATTCAACATTTTTAAATTTTTCTATGTGTGGTTTAATAGATTCAAAATTATTACAAAAAAGTTAAATATGATTTCAGTTAATTCTCCCACATGAAACGAGAACATGTTTTGAGTGGCAGCATTGACAAACTGCTTGAAAAAAGCGAAATCGATGTCGATGAGCTCTATATTCTACTAACACCACTCGAACGAACAATTCTGAAAACTTTGGCAAGCGAGAAGAGACCTTTAACGGTAAATGAAATTAGAAATCTCTTAATCGAAGATTTCGAGCGCGTCATCGAAAGCTGGAACCCGAATCTTTTCGTAATTGAAGAGTCTCTCGAGGAACTCGATCCCGATATTATCGAGCTTGGAGCGAGAAGGAGAGTAAAAAAACTCGGACCGGATTTTTCAAAGTTGCGATTTTGGGAGGGAAGGTATGATCTCGATTTGAAAACACTCGAACTCATAAAAGAGGAGATATCTGAAATAAAACCTCGATATAAGAAAATCAGAAAATTAGGTGAGTTGCTAAAAAAACATAGCGTTGCTGATATCCCCGCATTCGCTACAATTGAAAAGGTTTTGAATGAGTTCGCAGCGATGGGGTTAGTCCTCTCTCGAAACGAAGTAGTTGGTAGAGGTAAAAAACTGTATGTTATCAATCCGAGAATCCTTGATAAACTCACAAAGTTATTTAACTAATTTTCATTTTTGCAACAAATTAAAACCGTAAAGTTTTTATTTTTCGAATACAATTTTCAAAAAAGAGAGGAAATCTAAAACGGCTTTCTACTTTCTCCGTTATGCCCGGAGCCGGATTTGAACCGGCGACTATGCGGTCTTCAGCCGCACGCTCTCCCAGACTGAGCTACCCGGGCTTGATAATAGTATTGTAGATGGATATTTTTAGTTTTTGGTTGTTTCTTTGAATTCGACGTTCAGGATGATGTGTTATTAAATGTATCATTAAAACAGAGCACAGGAAAATAAAAGCAAACTGACGAATTCAAAGAAGTTTTCAAAACTTCATTAAAACTCTCTATACTTCCAGTATTCATCCACTTATTCATCCACTCCCAGAACAGATTACATAGACATTTAAGAAAACAATTTTAATGAATCCTCAGACTTATTTCCATGCTTCCCGAATTCAGAAATTCTACTCCTCTGCGGATGAACCCTGATGTGAGAAGTATATATACAAAAATTATGGCGTGGATAAAGGATGCAATGGAGTTTGATGAGTGTAAAAAACTTGTTGAAAGCTTCAATCCAGTCGTAGATGTTGATGAGATTCTCAGGAGGCAGAGATACCTTAGAGAGATGTTTGAAAGAGTGAGCATGCTGGATGATGTGACAGGCAGGGTTGAAAAGCCCGAGTTCAAAGCTGTGAGAATGAATGATAGAGTGCTAATTGTTGATGAAAGCGATTATGAAAAGGCAGTTTCACTCAGGATATGCGATGTGAATGTCTATGGAAACTATCCCCTTGTTCTAAGCACCACAGGAGAAGGTACTAAAATTGAAGAGCTGAGCATCGAAGAGATAGCTCCGGAAATCTTTATTCTTGAGATCTACAGGAAAAAAGAATCGCTCGAGAAAGTTAAAGGTGTTCTTGAGAAGGTAGGAGTTGATACTTCAATACCAGAGATTCTGAAAGAAATTGAAGGACTGGAAGAGATAATACAGAAGGAAAAGATTATTGAGGGTTTTGAAGAGTTTGTCTATTCCAAACTGAGAGAAATAAAAGATAGAATTGAAGAGAAGATTCTTGATGAAGAGATTATTTTAAAAGGGAAGGAGATCCTTGAGTACCTCAGCAGTAAAGGGTCCTTTGAGGAAAAATTTCAGAAAATCGAGGAGGCTGTGATTGATGAGATAGTCGAAGCAGAAAGAGAGATCTCGCAGAAGTTTGGCGTGCATGCAGACATCTTTACAAAGCATGTGATTCCAGAAATAAACCTCGAGGAACTCGAGAGAGCAAGGAGAGAGATAGAAAGAGAATTTATACAGGAGAAATATTTGAGAATACGAGATGTAATGCGAAGGATAAGGGGTCTGATTCCGCAGCTGGAAAGAGATTTTGAGAGGTTTTATGAAATTATGATGGTCAAAAGACTGAAAGACCTTTTTAAAGGATTTACATTTCCAGTTATTCGAGACGGTGTAATTTTCTTCAGAGATGCAAGGAACCTTTTCATAAAAAACCCCGAGGCAATAAGCTATGTAATCGGCAACGGAAGTTCTGTGAAGGGCATTTCAAATCTGGAATCAATAAGTGAGGAGGAGAGAAAAAGAAGAGTCATACTCCTCACGGGAGCAAACAGTGGTGGTAAAACCTCTTTGCTGAACCTCATCGTTCAGATACAGCTTTTGACACAGATGGGTTTTCCCATTCCGGCTAAGGAGGCAGTAGTGGATGTGAGGGAGGAGATCTACCTTTTCACGAGAAAGAAATCAGTTTATGGAGCTGGAGCCTTTGAATCAACCCTTAAGAATTTCACAAAGGCTCTAAGCACAGAGGGGAAAAAATTGATACTTGTTGATGAATTTGAAGCTATAACCGAGCCTGGAGCAGCTGTTAAAATGCTTTCTGCCTTTTTGAGGATTGCAGAGGAGAGAGGATTTTATATGGTTGTTGTGTCTCACATGGCTCAGGATTTGCAGCTTGAATTCGTGAGGATTGATGGAATCGAGGCGAGTGGGCTTGATGATGAACTGAACCTTATAGTCAACAGACAACCAGTATTCGGAAAGTTTGGCAAGAGCACTCCAGAACTGATTGTTGAGAGAGTTTACAGGATGAGTAGAGGTAATAGAAAGGAGGTTCTGCGTGCAGTTCTTGAGGCATTTAGAGGGGAAAGTTAAGGAGGGTAAAAAAGAAGTTAAAAATTAAAAAAGGAGTTAAATATTCTTTAAATGAGATTTCTGATATGGTTGAGAGGTTGCTGGAGAAAGGTTGTAATATATACCTGATTGACAATTTTCTTGTTGACACAGGCATCAATACTGCTGATATGCTGTCAACCAGAACTCTAAGACGGAAAATCAAAGGCATAATATTGACCCATGGTCACTACGACCATATCCAGTCAGCAGCAATACTCCAGAAAAAGTTTAACTGCCCGATTTTCGCCCACGAAAAGGAGATCCCATTCATTCTGGGTAAGGAAAGAATTCAATACTCTGGAATTGGAAAAATTCTGTCATTATTCGATAGATTTTTTAGATTCGAACGCCCTGGAGAGGTCAAACCTGTATCAGAGATTCCAAACTTTGTAGAAGAGGGCAAGAACATGAAAATAATCCATACCCCTGGTCATACTCCCGGAAGCATTAGTATTCTTTACAAAAACCAGCTTGTCTGTGGAGATCTCCTTCGTGTTAAAAAGGGTATTTCACTTTCTCCAAAGGCTTTCTGCACGGACTACAGAGAATACCTGAAATCGGTAAAGAAGGTTTCCAGCCTCAGATTTGAGAAAATTTTTCCTGGGCATGGAGAACCAGCAGAAAGAAGGGATTTTGATAAACTTATAGAAAGAATTAGAAATGGCTCGGATTGAGAAGAGTGACCACTACCAAAGTAAGCAAACCTGCGATAACCATTCTCATTCCTGCAATCAATATGTTTCTTTTTGATACTTTTCCCATGAGTGCGCCCACAACAAAAAGAGCTGTAAGACCCATGCCTATTGCCGGATAGAGAGCTTTTTCTGCATCCATATACATGTAAGGAATCAGTGGTATAATTGCTGCTGGAATCGGCGCTATTGCATGGACTGTTGAAGAAACATAGGTTGCAAAGTCATGTGCCTTTGTTATCGTATTGCTCTCCCTATTAACTAGCAGGGCTTTCTGCTTCTCCCTCATCGCAATCGTCTGTTCTATTTTTTCCGCCTCATAAGCACCCCATCCACTTGAGATTCCGAGAGCAAGTCCTGTAGCTATCCCTGCAGATATTACTATTTCAGATGTTGCTCCTCCACTCAGATGGGCACCCATTATCATCCCCAGAACGGTCAGAACACCGTCAAAGAAACCTATAACAAAATATCTGCGGGAGACCGAGGTTATGTCAGTTATGTTCGAATAAATACGATACTTATCAATCCCATCTCTCAATTTTTTCCCTATTGAGAATCTTTTTATTTTATTCAAATTACGGGAGGTTTGAGAATCTTCCCCTTTCTCAGTTTTCTCCACAATAAAAATTAATCCGGGAGGTTTTAATCCTTTCGATTGGAGTTCTTTGTTGAATAGGGGTGTTGCCTTTATGGTGTTGCAGAACTGTTGATACTTCCTTATGTCTCAAGGCAAAACAGGAAGTGAATTTCACTTAATGTTTCACTTTTCCCAGCTGGGACTGACGACCTCAGTTATATGATCGTTTGCAACCGCAGTCCGTAGGAGCTGGTCGTTTTGCTGCGCATGCCATTGCTATCACAGATTCGATGAACGGCGTCTTTGCCGCAGTATAAGCATCACGATCTGAACCAAACCTAGCAGCTAATTCTTTCTTCAATTGATAATATTGCTGAGCTATCTCGGGATGAGCGCGCAAGAAATCTCGAAACAGGATGTGTCGCTCCCAGAAATCACTCGATCGTTCAACCATGTGTAAATGGATGCGTGCTTCTAAAGGGCCCTTACGGAAAAAGCGCCTTTCTGGGATTGAAACTTCATATTCAGGAACGTACTCGTAGCCAATACTTTGAAGTGGCTTAATACATTCGTTGGCATCGGCGAGGTGACGGACACCAATCATAATGTCAATAATTGGCTTTGCCCCCAAACCAGGGACTGCTGTGCTTCCGATGTGTTCGATCGCCACGATTTTATCTCCAATTACGCCAAGAATCCTATCCTTCTCCTCCTCATACAGGATTGGCCAGTGGGAATCATAGTCTACGATTATGATCGGGTGTTTCACATCTTTTCCCTCCCTGATTGATTAGATGATGTTTTTATGGATGTGGTTCGCCTACTCTCTACCCCAAATTGTCATCGGCAATTTCACCTAAAATATCAAACCGACTGAGCAGGAAGATGGGTGTAAGCGTTGGGCTGGTTGATAGTTGTTATATCTCCTTTACCTCATCCTCGTCTGCAAACTCTATTTAATAATATGTGGTGATACTTATTCTTTCATTGATACTCTATTCTTTCATTCGCAGTTAGCACATAATCAAGATTTTGATCGTACCCATGAGTTATAATTATTCCGTAAACCCCCCTATTCCTCTGCTAACTGAGAGACAAAGCTGTACTTTAAAGAGTGGGCAGTTATATGCTCTATTATTCTGGCTCATATTCCGAATGTATTCCGTTGAAGTGTTCAATGCCTTCAGAAAGATTGTATTACAATTCTTTTACAACCACCCAGGGGTTGTAAGTACTCGAAAATACAAGTGGAAAATCTACCAGATAATCCAGTTCAAAGATTTATGGTATCTGAAGATGTAAAGAAAAAGAATATGAGACTGAAAATTGAGAGTACACTATCAACCAGTAGATGAGTTAGAGTTCCTCAACTCCAATTTTTACTACATAATTGAAACACTATACCTATAACACCTTAAAAATTAACAGATCCCGATTGAGAAGGAATTTTATAGTCCAAATCCAAATATGCCCAGAGGGGAGAGAGGATGAGCAGCATATCTGATGAGACGATAAGAATTTACAATACCTTCACAAAAAAGGAAGAGGAACTTCAGCTTGGGAAAGAAGTGAGAATGTATGTCTGCGGAATTACAGCCTACGATTACTCCCACATAGGGCATGCAAGAAGTGCAGTTGTCTTTGACACCTTCAGAAGATTCCTCGAATACACAGGACGAAAAGTAATCTATGTTCAGAATTTCACGGATGTTGACGACAAGATAATAAGAAGAGCAGTTAGCGAAGGAAGGACACAAAAGGAGGTTGCTGAAGAGTTTATTCAGAAATATCTGGAGGACATGGAAAGACTGAATGTCAGAAGAGCGGATTTTCACCCCAAGGTTACTGAGAACATTGAGGAGATCATCCTGGCAGTGAAGAAAATAATCGAAAAGGGATATGCTTACGAAGTCGAAGGAGAGAACGGGAAGGATGTTTACTTCCATGTTCCCAGCTTTCCGGAATATGGCAGACTCTCTGGCATGAGTATCGAGGAGCTGGATAGACACAGGATTGAGCCCGATCCGAGAAAAAAAGATGTGAAGGATTTTGCCCTCTGGAAGTCAGCAAAGGATGAAGACTTGAGAGCTGAAGCTGTTTTTGATTCCCCCTGGGGTCCTGGAAGACCGGGATGGCACATAGAGTGTTCTGTTCTCGCTACAAAGCACCTTGGAGCCCCTTTTGACATCCACGGAGGAGGTAAAGACCTGATTTTTCCCCATCACGAGAATGAGAGAGCACAGAGTTATGCTCTTTTCGAGGTTGAACCGGTAAAATACTGGATGCATAATGATTTCGTCACGATAAAAGGAGAAAAAATGAGCAAGAGCCTCGGAAACATAGTGAAGATAAGGGATGTGCTTGAAAAATACGACGGAGAGGTTATTCGATACTTCCTGCTCTCCGCTCACTATCGAAGTCCCCTTGACTTCAGAGATAGTGCTCTTGAAAGGGCGAAAAAATCATATGAATCACTCAGAAACGCTCTTGAAAATCTTGATATGGAAGTGGCTGCAATTAAAACCTTTGGAATAGAGGGAGAAAGGAGAGATTTCCCGGATTTTGAAGAGAAATTCAGAGATGCGATGAGAGATGATTTCAACACGCCAAAAGCACTTGCAGTCATCCATGAGATGGCAGGCAGAATAAACCAGATCGTGTCAGAAGGGGCAAGTCTTGAGACCTTTGAGATGCTTTTCAGCATTTACAGGAGAATATGTAGTGTTATGGGGTTCTTTGAGAGTTACAGAAGGATTCCCACTCTTCAGGAATATAGAGAGTTGATAGAAGAAAGAGAGATGGCGAGAAGAGAGAAAGACTTTGACAGAGCTGATGAAATAAGAGACTGGCTGAGAGAAGAGGGGATAATCCTTATTGATACACCCAGGGGGACGAGATGGAAGGTTATTGGTGGCAGTTGAGCCAAGAAAGCTCAGGGGCTAAAATCAAACAGAGTGTCTAGGGCTTGAGATTATCGCATAATCTCCTTTCCTGAAAAGATAAAACCATTTCTCCCCCTTCAAGCCATCTTCAATCTTTTTTCTCAGATTCCAGTATTCATCCGGGCTTACAGAGAATCTGAGAGTGATCTTTCCTCCATCCAGCCTTTTAAGTTCCTGATTTATCCTGCTTACTGAGAATGGACACACCAGTTCAACAGCATAGTCCCTCAAAAATTCTGAATCTGTCGTGGTGGAGGAGGTCAGAACGGTTCTTTTTCCATCATCAAGAAATATTCTTGCTTCAATTCCAAGCTTTCCCAGAAGATTTGGAAGAAGATTTGCTTTCATAACAGTATAATCAACCTCATGGAGTAAATCTTCAACATTGTCTGTCCTTTCAGGTATCACTTCATCATCTTCGGATGTTACCTTCTCTCTTGACGGGAGGGATACTGCAGAGACATCATATTCGGCAAGCTCTCCACAGTAGAGAGCCAGACGGTTCAATCTGAAGTTCAGCGAAGTATATTCCTTCTCTCCACTAATAGTTATTCTTTCAGGTGGCATCTGTGGTGGAAGTTCGAAGGCAATTCTCTCTGTTACTTTCTTGTATTTCTCATAGACCTTCTCAGGATGTGGTTCGAGTCCATCCATCGTCCTTACTTCTACCTCGGGGGGGCGTGCTGGATCTGAGAAAACGGTATCAGCATCTATTTTATTAAGAACCTCGTCACTCAATGCATCTCCTGCAATAATACTGGTGTTCTCAATCCCCAGTGAGTTAAGATTGATATACGCCATCAAAGCCCTTTTTCTGCTTATCTCTATGCCTATAGCTTCTCTACTTTTTCTGGAAAAGAAAATAAGTTGTGATCCTACCCCACAGCTTATATCAGCAATTTTATCCGTTTTAAGTCTTTCAGCCCTGTATTCAGCAACCGTGGGTGGAGTCGAATACCTCAACCCCGAATCATCGAAAATTAAAGACTTCGAAAGTTCTCCAAATTTTTCTCTTGCTTTAATTCTATTCTTCGCAATTGAAAATATTTCCTCCTGAGTGAAAACTGTCTTTCTTATGCCTTTCAGAATTTTCTCCCTGCTGTACCCCTTCCTTATTTTCCTCTCCGCAAATTCAACTTCCCTTTGCACTCTTTTTATTTCATTCGGAGACAGTGAGATCTCAGAGAACATGGCTTTCAGTGCTTCTTTCTTTTGATTTCCACAATGTCCCCGAGGGTGGGCTGAAGTCCTTTCCTGCCGAAGTCCAGTTTAACCTCTGTAACCTTCTCTCTAAGTTTCAGGTTGAAGAGGCGTTCAAGTTTCTCAATTACCGATGGTTCGGGAGTTATTTCAGCATTTTCGATTTTTCTAATGAGAGATTCTTTCTCCTGAATTTTCTTTGCCAGAACCTCCTGACTCCAGCCTCTTTTCTCTCTTTCCCTTCTTATTATCAGGTTGTAATTTTCAAGCAACTCTTCTTCAAATTCAATCGCCTTTGAAGGAGTTTTCTTTCTTAAAAGAACCTTTTTGACTCCCTTCTGACCTATTCTCTCCACCGGTTTTTCGCTACCGAGATTTTTGCAGTTTCTGCAGACATTGACTTCACTACCCTCTATCAGAACTCTGTAGCCCTTTCCCTTCAGCTCCTTTCCACATACCTCACATTCCATTATATTCACCAGCCGGGGTGGAAGTTCTTAATTCTCATGGTATTTTAATCTTGAGTTTACCCGAGTTTATTGAATTTTACTTGAATTTACTTGAGCTTAAACCAAGTTTTCCAACCTAATTGATTTTTACCACATAGGTTGAAAGTTATTTAGAGGTTGTGTAATGTCTGTAAGCTATTCATACCTCAAAGCATCGATGGGTTCGAGTTTGCTCGCTTTGAATGCTGGATAGAAACCACTTATTACAGCGGTTACAACTCCGAATGAAACGCCCTGAAGGATCGATATCAGTGAAGAGATTGTGAAAAGATATTTGGCAGACTGGAGGATTGCAATCATTATGAAATACCCACCAAGGAGGCTGAGAATTCCCCCCATTATACTTCCTATCAATCCAAGGATGAGGGCTTCATAGAGGAATATTCTCATTATTGTCTGCCTGCTTGCCCCAACAGCTCTCATCACTCCTATCTCCTTTGTTCTCTCCATTGTGGACATCAGCATTATATTGAGAATACTGACTCCAGCAACTAAGAGCGAGACTCCAGCTATCGCTATCAGGAACAGGTTAATCTGGTTGAAGGCTTCCGTAATTCTCTCAATGATTGTTTTCATCTCAAAAACCCTCACCTTAGTTTCTCTTGAATTTATGCTCTTTTCAACAGTTTCCTTAAACTGCTCGATGTCGTCAAGGTTCTCCAGTTTGACAAGGATCATCGAATAACCTTCAGTTTTGAAGAGATCATCATAATCTTTCTCTGAAAGAATCAGCGTATTGTCTGGATTGATGTCAAATCTTGCACCTTCTTCCTTCAATATGGCTGACACCCTGAAAAGTTCACCCTCAATGGTTATTTTGCTTCCAACCCTGAGGTTGAGTCTTTCAGCAAGTGTACTTCCGATAACACATGTCCCCGAGAGCTTTGAACTTCCCCTTTCGATCTCAAAAAGCTCTTCAACCGAGCGCCTTTCCATTCCATAAATTCTGACATAGGTTTTTCTGTCCTTGTACTGAATCAGGGCACTTTCACTTTTTACAGGAATTATGCTTTCGAGATAGGGGACTTTCTCGAGCTTGGAAAGGCTCGTCTTTTCGATTGTGGTGTATCCACCAGAATATGAAGGCGTTATTATAACCTCATTCGCCACATCCCTGAAGTTTTCGAGTACGGTGTTCTTCAAACCCTCTCCGAAAATTCCGATAGAGGATATCGCCATTACACCGATAACTATTCCAATGATTGCAAGAATGCTCCTCATCTTTGTTCTGATGAGATTCCTCTTTGCAAGCTCAAGATACATTTTATCCCTCTATTATTCTGCCATCTCTTATTCTCACAGTTCTTCTGGCAAAACCGGATACTGCAGGGTCATGAGTAACAACAATCAGAGTGACTCCTCTCTCCCTGTTGAGCCTTGATAGAATTTCCATAACAATTTCTCCGCTTCTCGTATCCAGATTTCCCGTTGGTTCATCGCAGAGCAGTATCTCAGGATCATTGGCAAGAGCTCTTGCTATTCCTACTCTCTGTTGCTGGCCTCCACTGAGCTCATTTGGTTTCCGGTTCATTTCCCTCTCGAGTCCAACAATCCTTAGAAGTTCCATCGCCCTCCTTTTCCTTTCATCATCGTTCAACCCTCTGAATATCATCGGTAGTTCAACATTTTCAAGAGCTGTGAGGGTTGGAATCAGGTTGTAATGTTGAAATACAAAGCCTATAGCCTCCCTCCTCAATCTTGTAAGCTCGTTATCAGTTAAAGTGGACGTATCCACACCATTTATGAAAACCCTTCCCTTAGTTGGTTTGTCTAAGCAGCCGATCATGTTCAGCAGCGTCGATTTACCACTGCCTGAAGGACCCATTATTGCCACAAATTCCCCTTTCTGAACAGTCATCGATACTCCATCAAGTGCATGCACTTCCTCATTTCCAGTAATGTAAATCTTGTAAACATCCTCAAGTCGGACAACTTCCTGATTCGTGTCCGTCTTCATTTTCTCTCTTGCTTTTTTCATGATTTTCTTGCTTTCATCCAGGCAATTATTATGAAAATAGCTACCACTACAGCTCCAGTCAATATATAAAACATCAGGTTAACTCTTTCACCAAAAGCACCTTTCACCGGGGATTTTGTTTGTACTTCAAAGTCTTTAAAGGTCTCAATTGTTTTTCCAATCTCATTCGTCCATATTACCTCTATCGTTCCATTCTGAACTTCGGGAGGAAGTGTGAAGTCGAATGTATAGAAATCCCCCGATTCAAGTTCGCCAACGAAAAAATCCCTTGTTGTGTTATCTGCAGATATGAGTATAATGACATTTCTCACATCCCCTCTTCCACCATTGCTCAGGTCTCCTGTAACCTTAACTTCAGTTAGGGTCTTTTCAACATCAAGGTTGCTGATTCCAAGGACTCCGCTATCTGTTGCTGTCAGTTCCATTTCTCTGCTTACAGAATAGATGTTGTCCACCTCATCCCGGTACTCCACCCTGATTTTTATAGTGTGCTTACCCGCCCTCTCAGGAGATAGAATGAAATTAAGTCCTACACTCTGCTTAGACTCGAGAAGAGGGAGTTCTTTCATTGTTTCAGAGAAAGATACGCCATCAGCAAAAAGTTCAACAGATACTCCATATATCCTGTCGTTTCTCAGATTTGTAATGTCCACGAAGAGAGTTAAAACATCATTCACAGAAACAACAGAGTAACTGAAATTGGCGGATACAAAGACTCCTCTGCTGGGGGTGTAGTCAACGGGTATTGTCTGCACAACTTCATGGTAATTTCTTCCATTGTAATATGAGATCTTAAAGGTGAGTTCCATCTCTTTCTCAGGATAAATTCTGAACTTTGCATCTGCCTCATCAAGGGTGTTGAAGTAAAATAATGCCGGGTCAGAATCAAATAAAGGCTCTATTTTAATTTTTTCCACACCAACACTGCTTGCAACTGAAAATTCAATTTCATTTACCTCATTGAGAGTTAGCTTTGTACTCTTCAGGATTAGAATCGGCTGTGTTTTTTCCACAATGATTTTGAAAATCTGTTTTTTTGTATCGTTTTTGGTTGTTACTTTCACCTCAATGGGGAAAATACCCGCCTCTTTTGCTTTAACTGTGAATGGGAGTTCGTAAGTTGATCCTGCAGATATCTTTCCAATCTCGGTTACCATTTTCGGTGTTATTTCAATCCCTTTAGCAATGAAAGATATACTTTGAACCTCTTCATCCTTTGCAACTGTCAGATAAAGCCTTCCGTCAGCCACATCTCCTGGAAAGAGAATTTCCGGATTGATTTCAACCTTTGATACTTCCAATGCAATTGAGGGTGTGACAACAAGTATCAAACTAAACAGAGCTAAAGCCATCCTGAATATCATAAAACTTAACACCAGGCTCAAGCAAATAAATCTTTCTGACTATTCAGGTTTTTTTCAAATATCAAAAATAATCAACACCTTTAAATCGATTGAAGGAGAGCATACAATATGGGCTTCAGAGAAATCTATGAGTTCATCCAGATGACCCTTTTCTTCGGTGATGAGACACTTCAAGTAGGGGATAAAAAATACAACCCCCTTGTACTTTTCACGATTATAACATCAATCATGAATGGAAAAGAGCTTATTCTCGGTGAGTACGGCAGCGGGAAAACAACCTCAGCAGAGAGAATTTCCTGTCTCACAAAATACCTTCCCCTCGAGTTCATTCAGGCGGCAACAATACATGGGCATCCAGAGCAAACCGAAGAAAAAATAAAGGCAACTCTGGATCTGGGGGCTCTGGAAAAAGAGGGAAAAGAAGTTATAAAGTGGAAAATCCTTCCCTTCTCTCCTTCAATAATCATAGATGAAGTTAACAGACTCCCAGTCGGAAAACAGAGCATGATTCTCAATGAAATTGACAGAAACATCTGGAGTTATAGGGGCGAAACACTCATTTTCAGCAGTGGAAAAGCTTTTTTTGGAACAATAAACTACCAGGATGCGGGAACAACCAGATTGATTCCTCCTCTGCTTGATAGGTTTGATATCGCAGTAGAAACTTCCATTCTCCACCCTGTCAGGAAAAGACTAGTGAGGAGGGGAATTGATGACAGCATCCTAAGAGATGCGGAGTTTTCAGAGGAGATTATCAAATATATAATGGATTCGAGCATTTCGGAAAGAGCAAGGGAGATTGAGAAGTACATATCAGAGGTGTCAGATGAGTTTAGGAGTGTCTTAGAGAGAAGGATTAGGGAGGAGGGCTATAACATCCACCTCCCTGATGCCAAGGAGATGGAAAGAATTCGTGATGAGATCTATTCAATGCCGATTTCACCGGATGTTGAGCTTTTATTGGACTATGTAGGACAGGAAGTTTACTGTCAGCTTGGGATTAACAAGGATTATTCAAAATGCCAGGGTTGTCACTACACAAATTACCTCTGTTCCGATATTTTCTCCATTTCAAACAGAGCTGAGAAAAGTATTTTCACATATTCCAAGGCACTTGCCTGGTGGAATGAAGATGGTGAAGTTGATATTGGCCATCTAATTGCAGTTCTCCCCTTTGCCCTGTGGCATAGAACCTCCATCTCTGACAGAAAGCTGTCCGAGGTGAGGGAGAAAGAGAAAGATGTGAGCGATGAATTTTTTGCTGTTGATGATGCCATAAAAAAAGTAAAGAGAAGATGGGAGGAGCATAGAATTTACCAGATTGAGGCTCTCAACCACCTGAAAAAAGGAGAGTACGATGAGATTGAAGAGCTTTTTTCTCTTACAGGGCATCCTTTTTTCAAGAGTCTTCTGAGGAGTTGATATGAGAGAGAATAAATCCATAGAAAATGCTGAAAGAGCAGAAAAAATATTCAAAGAGGTGAGAAGAAGACTTTACTATCCTCCAGTTACAGATTTTGAGATGTCAGAGGAGAGTGGATTTATCTTCGGAAGAAGATTGAAGCTCAAAATTGGTGAGAAAGATCTAAAACTTCCTGATGATGCCCTGAAAGGGAGTATTGCCCTTAACCTGAATTTATGGGCTTCACATCCTTACAGCCTCAAAACAATTTTGCTCGAGGAGTTCTGGTTGAGGGATTTTGAAAAAAGGAGTCAGATCAGAGCTCTTTTCGATGAGGTTGTTGCAGCCATCGACCTTCTCTTAAATAGGGGCTTTGATGAGGTTCTCGATTACTACAGAACAAGAAAAGCTGAGGGAAAACAAGATATTTTGCTATATGCCTTTCTGGAAAGAATTGCAGGAGGGGAGGTCAGCATAGATGAGAGTATGGAGAGAAAGCTCAAAGAGATGCTTGAGATAAACTTTCTCGACAGAAGAGAGATGAGGCTCAGACTTAACCTTCTCAGGTTCGCAAAAATAGTTGATGAACTCATCGAAACATTTTCTCCAAAAATCAAACAAGAAGACTTTGGAGAAAAAGAAATGGACGAGGCTTTGAAAGAGTTAGCAAGGGAACTCGATCAGTCAGAATTTCAGGAGCTATGCCAGTTAATAGGGAAAAAAACAACAGGTGAAGTTAAAAAACCTGAAAAGATCTGGTATATGGAGAGATCCAGAAAGTACTCAATATACATCCAGCCATACTCCATGACAGGTTCACTCTATCCCTCCGAGATAAGAGAGTTCGAGTTTGATGGTTCAGTAGAAGAGTTCAGTCCGATAGACAGTTACGGAAAGCTGATCCCCGGAATTGCAAAAAAATACGCCTATGATGATTTCGAGGGTAGGGACTTCTCAATCCCGGACGCTGTTGTTGTCATAGATTCCTCAGGAAGCATGGCTGACCCTTCAAAATCCATCTCCTATGCTGTACTTGGAGCGATGGCTGTTGCGAGAAACTACCTTGAAAATGGTGCAAGGGTAGGTGTGGTGAATTTCTCAAACGAGAACATCAGCATTCCGCCATCAAGAGGGGAGAGAGTTTTTGATGCTATAATTCTCTATCAGGGAGGGGGAACGCACTTGGATGTGGAAGGGCTCAAAAATTATTTGAGAGATGCAGGAGGGGTAGATGTCATAATGATTACCGATGGAGGGATAGAGAACATCGAGGAAGTTTCCGAGTTCACATCACAACTCAACTCACTCACAGTAATCTGGATAAAGAGCGATGTTTCTTCAGATGAATTCTCAAAAAGGATTAAGAAAATATTAAAAAAGAATGTGAATGTTTTTGAGGTCAAAAATGAAAGTGATATTCCTTCGATAGCCGTGAAGAGGTTTGTAGAGGTTTTTGGTCGATGTTAATATGAGAAATATAATAAGAGATTTGATTGAGAGTCACGGACTTTTTGATTTTGAGGTAAGTAGAGACAGACATGTCAAGCAGAATTTTGAAGGTCTGGGAGAAATAATATCTTTCTTTTTCATGAAAGAGCTTTCGGATGAGTTTAGCAACCCACATTCAGCCTTCCAGTACGGAAGAAAGGTTCAAAAAAGCTATGGACTTGGTCTGGCTGAGATAGAGGAGATGGCGAACATACACCTTCCAGCCAAGGTGCTGGATTTTGAAGGAGAGATCAAGATGAAAATAGAAGATGAGTTCTTTGACAGCTATCTTGGCTACTTTTTCTCCGGGGTTTACCATGACATCATGGACAAAGGAGATGTAATAACGATCGACCTCAGAAGGTTTCCACCCGGCTTTCCGCATCTCCGCTACAGGCTGGGAAACAAGTGGGGCTTTGGATACAGACACAGAAAAGGTGAGCTTAGAATTATCGGCTACTCCGGAGGCTATCTCGGGCAGGAGATGATGGGTGGTAGGATAGAGGTCGTTGGAAGAGTGAGTGATAGAACTGGTTATAGAATGGTGGATGGGGTGATAAGGATAATCGGTTCCTGTGGCTGGAGAACCGGAGATGAAATGAGGGGTGGCAGGATAATCATCGAAGGTGATGCAGGAGAGTGGACAGGAATTAACATGTATGGAGGAGAGATAAGAGTCAGAGGAGAAATAAAATCTATCGGAAAAAGACATGGTGGCAGAATTTTTCATTGGAGAGAAGAGTGGAGAGAGATGTTCTGAATCTTAGCCATTTATCCTTTCAAGAAAGTCCACCATGTTCCTCCAGTGACTGCCCATCCAGTAGAGCTTGTCACATCTCTCACAGTACCAGAACTCGTATTTTTCCCTAAAATCCTCAGAAATACCCTCTTTCACCAGAACTCTTCTGACCTCATGGTCTTCTGGCTTTCTGAGGGGGGAATTACATACACTGCATCTCTCCATAACTATCCTGAACTCTATTCCTCTCTCAATGAGTTCCTTTATCTGCCCTGCAACAAACTCCGATTTAATGAAGACAGCTTCCCTTCCAGCAGACATGCACCTCCTGAAAAGTTCTCTGTCTCTTGTAAGCAAAATTCTGTCTCTGAAGCTGTTCAATATGAAAGTATCCTCCTTCCTCCTGTTGTTCAGCCTCAACTCACCCACATAAACCGTATCGTAACCGGATATCCTGAGCCAGGTGGCAAGTTTTCCCAGCATCCTGTCGCAGATGAACTTCATACCCGCTCGAAATACTCATTCAAAGTAAACCCACCAGGGTTTCAGTTTTCTCGCAGCCTCAGCAATTTTTTTAGCTGTCTGCGTTTCAAAATTCAGATTTTTGATATATTCGAGAGCATCAGGGCAAACCCTTGAATACTCAATCGCCTGAAATAGGAGTTCAAGTTTATCAGCATCCTTTACAAACCTATCCACTTCGCTTTTCATTTTCTGAATGGACGACACAATTGAAGCAGGAAGAAGTTCCATCTGTTCTGCCACTGCCTTTTCCTTATCAACCCTTACATACCTCCTCGATAGCCTGTGCAAATCAGTCGTTCTCGTTTCAGCAAGATCATGAAATACAGAAAGAACCACTGCCTTTGAGGATCTATCGAGATCTCCAGTTTCCAGAAAAGAAATGAGAAAGGCGATAAGCGAAACTCTCATTGTATGTTCTGCCACAGACTCAGGATTCTTTATGCCCACTTTCAACCATCCTGAACGAGGGGTGTTCTTGAGTGCTCCTACCTCGAATATAAATCTCGCCAGAGATTGAAAATCCTTTTTTTCATCCAAATTACCACCGCCTAATCATGTGAGTTCAGTAAAGGTTATCTTTTTTCTGACTGATTAATCTTATGCATCAGGAGTCGATTTATTCCATAGCCTTCCGAATTCATCTTGCAATATTCCTCCTGCTAAATCTGGTAATTTTCCTTATCGATTTTCTTACTGGAGGAGGGTGGTGGTTTTACTGGGTAACCCTTGTCTGGCTTATCGCTCTCCTTTTTCAGGGCTTTGCAAGCCTTAGGATGGCTCCATCTCCCAGACATGAGGAAGAGGAGGATGAGTTCAGCTGGTCTCTTGAGAGAAAAAGACGATGGTGGTAGTTTAAAGCCCTAAGGTGGTGACAGGTTCAATGCTTTTCAAGATAAATCTCAAAGAGAGGGAAATCATTGAACTCGTTCGAATGATTTCAGAGTGGAGAAGTGGAGAAGAGATCGCAGGAAAGTTCGGTATATCGAGAAATGCTGTCTGGAAAAGAATCAATAGACTTAAAGAAATGGGGTTTGAGATTGAGAGTAGAAAAAGGCTTGGATACAGAATAAAAAGCAGCCCAGAATTTAACCCAGTTATTATCGCCAAAATACTGAAAGATGTGGATTTTCTTGATACTCTCTACTACTACACAGAAACAGACTCAACAAACCAGAGAGCGAGAAATCTGGAAGCTGGTTCTTTTGTAATAGCTAAAAGACAGACTTCAGGAAGGGGCAGACTGGGTAGAAAGTGGTTCAGTGATGATGGTGGCCTTTATTTCTCCATTGTCCTCGAACCTCCCCTCTCTATCGATAACATTCCCAAACTGACCCTTACTTCAGGTGTTGCTGTTGCCGAGGCTTTGGAGAAATACAACGCACGACTCAAATGGCCCAATGATGTTCTTATAGATGGAAAGAAGGTTTGTGGAATACTCTCAGAACTCACTGGAGAACTGGAAAGACTGAGAGTGATAGTAGGTATTGGAATAAATGTGGAGAACAGAATCCCTGACGAGCTTGAAAATACTGCAACCAGTCTTTGTGAGATCGAAAGAGGAGTAAAAAGGGTTGATGTGCTTTCAGAGATTATCAGAAGATTTTCATCAAACTACAAAAAACTCTGTTCTGGAAAATGGGATGAGATCAGGGGAAAATGGCTTGAGTTTGCTGATGTTTTGAACAAATTTGTTGAGGTTAAAGCAGGAGGTAAAATCTACAGAGGAGTTGCTAAAGGTATCGATTACGATGGAGCTCTACTCATCGAATCAGACGGGAAGATTGAGAGGGTCTTTTCCGGAGATTGCTTTTACATTTGATTCGCCATCCATTTCACTTTAACCTTTCAGATGTAATCAATAACTTTTTTTAAACTCCACCAAATTTTCACCTTATGCATTTGGTGGTATGCAGCAGAAAGGATGATGCAGGGATGAACATCAGGGATAACCTTTTCTCTCTGCTCGATTTTGATGAAAGAAAGATTGAAGACATGATTTATTATCAAGGAGATGTACTTTCCATTCTCGAGATCGATGAGATGCTAATATATTCTGACTACCTCGATGAGAAGTTGAGAAAGCATATATCCTTTGATGAGATAATCTTCGCCTCACGACACAGAAGCAAGGATGGCAGAAAGATTTTCACAGTTCATGTTTCTGGCAACATAGGAACAGCTGATTTTGGCGGAAAGAAGTTCTCTCTCGCCAAGCCTGCTCCAATCACCATGAAAAATTATGTGCTTGCCCTTAAGGAGAAGCTCGGAAGAAAACCAGAATTCGAGTTCACGATGGAAGTAACACATCATGGTCCCTCAGAAATAAAAACACCTTCAGCTTTCTACGAGATCGGATCATCTGAGGAAGAATGGAAGGATGATGAAGCTGGAAGGATTGTGGCAGAATCAATAGTAGAGGCGGTGCAATCAGATAGAAAAGAGTGGAATGTTGCTGTAGGTATTGGGGGAACGCACTATGCTCCCAGACAGACTGAAATCATGCTTGGAACAAGTTTTACCTTTGGACACAATTTTGCAAAATATACTTTCCAGCATCTGACAAAAGAGTTCATTATAAAAGCTCTTAAAGTAACAGAAACAGATATAATAATAATCGATGAAAAATCCACGACATCACCAATTAAAGCCATGCTTTCAGAGATTTCTGACAGAGTCACTGTTCTCGGAGCAAAAAAAGTAAAAAGAGATTACTCACTGAAGCTATATGATTCACTTGATTCTACTTGATTCTACTTGAATCCCTGATAAAACAAAAAATAATGAGAACATGGTTACTGCCTATTTCTTACCCTTATGCTTTTCTCAACAGGCATCACAAATATCCTTCCATCTCCTGGTTTTCCCGTTCTTGCGCTTCGGATTATTGCTTCAACGACTTTATCAACCATTTCATCGCTGATGAAGATCTCGATCT
>Ga0209426_1000905_pt1 | contig 23009 bp, 24 predicted proteins | sample Deesub1362B_J571_FD_187697 | JGI IMG/M metagenome (GOLD analysis project Ga0209426, IMG submission 187697) | Deep oceanic, basalt-hosted subsurface ecosystem from Juan de Fuca Ridge flank, Pacific Ocean, CORK Borehole 1362B_J2.571 (SPAdes)... ...
GCGGGGATTATTCTCAGGCATTACCCGCCGCCGCCGCCATTGAGCTAGTGCATAACTTCTCCCTAATCCATGATGACATCCAGGATGATGATAGAGAAAGGCGCCACCGTCCCACCGTCTGGAGCCTCTGGGGAAAGCCCCAGGCAATAAATGCCGGCACGGCGATGCGTGTCCTGGCCGATTTAACCCTACCGCTCCTCAGCAAGAACGGCGCCTCTTTGGAAAAACAGCTGCGAGTTCAATATCTCATCGATGACGCCACCTTGAGACTGGTCGAGGGTCAGTACTTGGATATCAGCTATGAAAGCCAGTTTGAGATCAAAGTGCCTGATTACCTGAGGATGATAGAGGGGAAAACGGCGGCGCTTATCGCCTGCGCGCTGGAGGTTGGAGCCTTGGTCGGCACTGATGATGAAGGGATGATACACAGCTTTAGAGATATTGGCCATAATTTGGGGCTGGCTTTTCAGATCAGAGATGATATCCTCGGCATCTGGGGCAACGAAGCCGAGACGGGCAAGCCACTGGGCAGCGATATCTCTCGCCGCAAGAAAACGCTTCCCATCGTCTACGCCTTAGAGCAGGCGGGGAACAGGTTGCGCCAGGAACTGGTGAATATCTACCGCCGCGGAGTGGTCACCGATGGTGACTTGGCCACGGTCCTACGTATCCTTGAGGAGGTTGATGCCCGCAATCAAGCGCAAAAGATGGTCGAGCAGTACTGCCGCCAGGCTTTGCAATCCATAAGTAAGCTGGCCCTGGTGCCGTCAGCCAGGCGTGACCTCGAGGAAGTAATCAATTTTCTGGCGGAAAGAAGCTTTTGACACCAAATTCAAGGGGGAGACTGGTTTGTCAGAGAGCATGCTCAATATGAGCACGAAACAGGCGAATGGCAAGCGCAAGGAGGAGCAACTTTACATCTCTTTGCACCAGTGTGTTAACGGCAAGGAGATATCCACTGGCCTGGAGGCTTATCAGTTTGTCCACCAGGCTTTACCCGAGATTAACCTAGCCGAGGTCAATCTCTCCACCCCTTTATTCGGCAAAACGCTGAGTGCGCCACTCGTCATCTCCTCAATGGTGGGTGGCATTGAGGCAGCGAGGCGCCTCAATCAGAACCTAGCCCAGGCGGCTCAAGTGTTGGGTCTGGCCATGGGTGTCGGCTCCCAGAGGTGCTTCATAGATAACCCCGAAACAGCCCCCACCTATCAAGTGCGCCAGGTCGCCCCCGATATTTTGCTTTTTGCCAATCTGGGCGCGGTACAACTGAATAATGGCTATGGCGTTGATGAATGCCGCCGCGCTGTGGAAATGGTCGGCGCTGACGCTTTGATCCTGCACTTAAACCCTCTCCAGGAAGCACTACAGCCGGGAGGCAATACCAATTTTGCCGGCCTGCTCAGCAGAATCGAGCAGGTTTGCCGGGCGCTTCCGGTGCCGGTCATCGTCAAGGAAGTCGGTTGTGGCATTGCCGAAAATGTCGCCCGAAAGCTGGCTGACGCCGGGGTTAGTGGCATTGACGTCGCCGGGGCGGGCGGCACCTCGTGGAGTGAGGTGGAAAGACATCGCTCAGCCACCGAGCTAGACAGTAACATCGCGGCTACTTTTGCCTCCTGGGGCATCTCAACCGCGGAATCCATACAGATGGCGCGGCGTGGTGCTCCCGGGCTGACCTTGATTGCCAGCGGTGGCATCAGGAATGGTCTGGATGTGGCCAAAGCGATAGCCCTAGGTGCTGATGCCGCCGGCATGGCGATTCCCCTGCTCAAGGCAGCCAATATCTCGGCCGAGTCAGTAATCGGCGTCCTCAGGGAAGTCATTGAGGAGCTGAGGATCGCCATGTTCTGCGTGGGCGCTTCTAACTTAAAGGAACTGAAGGGCTCACCCTTCTTGAAAAGGAAGTGAGGGGTTGATATGGGTTTCCCCTGGCAACTTTCTTTCTCGCTAGCCAGATACTTAATCGGCAAGAAGCTCCGGGGTAGAAAGCGTTTTCCCTTGGTGCTGATGCTGGAGCCCACCTTTCGCTGCAACTTGGCCTGCGCCGGCTGCGGGCGGATCAGAGAGTACCGGGACATCCTGGATAGGATGCTCTCCGCCGAGGAGTGTCTGGCGGCGGTTGATGAATCAGGCGCCCCGGTGGTCAGCATCACCGGCGGGGAACCACTGCTCCACCCTGAGATCGGGCAAATTGTCGCCGCCATTATGGAAAGAAAGCGCTTCATCAACCTTTGTACCAACGGGTTGTTGCTGGAAGCCTCCCTGGAAAAATTCAAGCCCAGCCCTTATCTCAACTTCGTTCTCCACCTTGACGGGCTAGCTCCATCTCACGATAGATTCGCCGGGCGGCAGGGAGTCTTTGACACTGCTATTGCCGGCATAAAGGCGGCCAAGAGGAGGGGTTTCCGGATACTGATCAATACCACCATTTACAAAGGGACAGATATCAAAGAAGTGGAGCAGCTTTTTCTGCTGCTCTCTCAGATACCGGTGAATGGCATCATGGTATCACCCGCTTTTAGCTATGACGCCGTGGATGGTGACGTTTTCCTTTCCCGCCAGGAAGCCATCGCCGCCTTTCAGCCGGTATACGAGCTACGCCAGCGCTTCCCGTTCTACAACACGCCGATTTACCTTGACTTTCTGGCGGGAAAACAGGAGCTCGCCTGTACCCCATGGAGCACCCCGACGCGAAACCCCAAGGGTTGGAAGAGACCCTGCTACCTCATCACCGATGGGCACTGTCAGTCTTTTCGGGAACTGATGGAGGAGACGCCCTGGGAGAAATATGGCGTGGGCAATGACCCGCGCTGTGCCAACTGCATGGTTCACTGTGGCTTTGAGGCCAGTGCCTTGGAACAAATTGGCCGAAGCCTGCCCAATATCTGGCGGACGATAAGGTGGAATTTTTTTGAGTAATAGCTGAGGGAGCGGGGAGAATCGCTTATGTTAGCGCTAGTGGGTGCCGTGAGGGAAGAGGTCATTGACCTGAAGAGAGGCATGGTTCTGAAAGAGGTCTTCACTTGGCAGGGTTGCCTAGTGTATCGGGGCAAGTACGGGAACGAAGATATCCTGCTGGCACAAACCGGGATTGGCCAGCAGCGGGCAGAAAGAGCCACCACCTTCATTCTGACCCACTACCCCGTGACCACCATCATCTCCATCGGTTTTGCCGGGGCGCTGAGGAGGGGACTGAGGACCGGAGATATCATTCTTTGCTCCGCTTTGCACTGCAGCGATGAGTGGGCGCAGGAGCCAGGGAGAGCCAAAATTTACCACTCTGACGCTGGCCTAGCTTCCTTATTGTCAGCGGGGCCAAAGAGCAGTGCCTTTCGGCTTTACCGCGGAAACAGCGTGACCGTAACCAAGGTGGTCACCACACTAGAGAGGAAGCAAACGCTGGGTAAGACCTTTGCCGCGGATATCGTGGATATGGAGAGTTACTGGATAGCCAGAATCGCTTCAGCGAGGCGGGTCCCCTTCCTGGGCATTCGCGCCATCTTTGATACCGCCTCGGAGAGCTTGCCGGCTTTTACTCAAATGGTAGATTCAGATGGTGAGTGGCACTGGTCAAAGGCGTTTGTTTACTTCCTCTATCACCCAGAGGAGCTCAAGACCTTACCCTATCTTTGCCGGAAGGCAAGAGAGGCAAGAAAGAGCCTGACAGCCTTCACGAGCTATCTTATCAGCCAGCTGGGAAGCGGAGCACAGCGTTGAGATGAAAGCACTGGTTACGGGAGCCACTGGGTTTATCGGCAGCAACCTGGTACGTGAGCTTCTCCGCCAAGGATACCAGGTAAGAGCCCTGGTGAGGAAGGGGAGCAACCCGAAAAACATTGAGGGTCTTGATATCGAGGTGAGCTTGGGGGACCTCCTTGATAGGGCCTCTCTGGAGAGGGCGCTTGATGGCTGTGAAATGCTCTTTCACGTCGCCGCGGCGTATACCTTCTGGTCTCCCGACCCCAGAAGCATTTACCAGGTCAATGTTCAGGGCACGGCCAACATCCTCGCCGCTGCCCGGGACAGAGGAATAAAGAAGGTGATCTATACCAGCACTGAGTCCACCATTGGCATCGCCGATGGCAGTCTGGGCACGGAGGCAGGGGTTGCCGACCCCGAGAAAGTGCCCGGGCATTATAAGAAATCAAAATGCCTGGCGGAGAGGCTTGCCCTAAAGATGTGCCAGGAGGGCCTGCCCCTGGTGGTGGTCAACCCCACCACGCCGGTGGGGCCAGGTGATATCAAACCCACCCCCACTGGCCAGATGATTGTCGACTTTCTCAACCGGAGAATACCTGCCTGCGTCAACACTGGCCTCAACGTGGTTGACGTCGAAGACGTGGCCAAGGGACATATCCTGGCCTTGGAGAAGGGGCGCATCGGCCAGAGGTACATCCTGGGCAACAGGAACCTCACTTTCCGCCAAATCCTGGATATTCTGGAAGAGATAACCGGCCTCAAAGCGCCCAGGCTCAATATTCCCATCTGGCTGGCTTTAGGCGCTGCCTACCTCGATGAATTCGTTTCCGGGAAGGTTTTGGGCAAGCACCCACGCATCCCGGTCTCCGCGGTCAAAGCGGCCAGCAAATTCCGCCACTTTGACTGCTCCAAAGCTGTCCAGGAGTTAGGTTTGCCTCAGACGCCGGTGGAGCAGTCTTTTGCCAAGGCGGTCAGCTGGTTTCAGCAGAATGGGTATGTCAAGAGAAGGACTAATTGATGGAGGAGTAGCAAGTTGACGGAGAACTTGGCTCAAAGCCGCCACCAAACCGCAGGCGCCACTCTCGCCACCGCAGACCCGGCGGGTCTGGCACAGGCGATCCGGAGAGCGCAGGACTATCTTTTGAGCATCCAAAGCCAAGAGGGATACTGGGTTGGCGAGCTGGAAGCAGATGTCACCGTAACCGCTGGCTATATTCCGCTCATGTATTTCATGACCGGCGAGGTTGACCCGGCCCGGCAGCAGAAGGTGGTTAACTATGTGAAAAGCAAACAGCGCCCGGATGGTTCCTGGAGCACCTACTATGATGGTCCCGGTGACCTGAGCGTAACCATACAGGCTTACTTCGCCTTAAAGCTGGCTGGAATATCCCCGGAAGAACCTTTTATGCGGCGGGCACGGGAGTTTGTCCGGCGCCGCGGCGGGATCGCCAAGGCTAATACCCTGACCAAGATGTGGCTCGCCCTCTTCGGTCAGTATGACTGGCGGGGCACACCAACCATACCTCCAGAAATAATCCTGTTGCCCAGCTGGTTCTACTTCAATATCTACGAATTTGCCAGCTGGTCACGCGCCACCATTGTCGCCCTCATGATCGTTTCCGCCAAGCGGCCGGTATGCCCGGTGCCGCAGTGGGCACGGGTTGATGAGCTGTATCTTGAACCTGAAGATAAGCGTGATTATTCCTTGAGCAAGGCCGAGCGGTTCCTCAGCTGGGAAAACTTTTTCCTCTGGCTGGACCGGTTTTTCAAAATCTGGGAGAAGTCGCCCTTCCAGCCAGGCCGAGGTCTGGCGCTGCGCAGGACGGAAAGATGGCTCACCGAGCACCAGGAGGCTGACGGGAGCTGGGGAGGGATTATGCTGCCCTGGGTATATTCGCTCATCGCCTTCAAATCTCTTGGTTACCCATTAGACCACCCGGTCATCGCCAGGGGGCTGAAAGGACTGGAGGATTTTATCCTTGAAGATGATGCCACCATGCGGCTGCAACCGGCCACCTCTCCCATCTGGGACACCGCTTGGGCAGTCATCGCTCTCCGTGATTCTGGCTTGCCCGCCGGCCACCCGGCATTGGTCAAGGCAGCTCGGTGGTTGCTCAAGCAGGAAGTCCGGGTTGGCGGGGACTGGCAGGTCAAAAGCCCCGAAACTGAGCCAGGCTGCTGGGCTTTTGAGTTTGAGAATGACTTCTACCCTGACATTGACGATACCGCCGTGGTGCCCAGGGCCCTGCTCAGAGTGAAGCTCCCCGGAAAAGAGGAAGCTGACAAAGTCCAGGCGGTGGCCCGGGGTCGGCGCTGGGTGGTGGCCATGCAGAGCGATAACGGAGGCTGGGCCGCCTTTGACCGGAATAACCACCGGCGGATTCTGGCACACATCCCCTTTGCTGACTTCATGACTCCCCTTGACCCAACCAGCCCTGACGTTACCGCGCACGCCATTGAACTGCTGGCGGAACTCAATGGGGATGATAGCTCGCTCCGCAGGGCCCTAGCCTATCTCAAGCGAGAACAGGAGCCCGATGGCGCCTGGTACGGCCGCTGGGGAGTGAACTATATTTACGGCACCGGTTTGGTGCTAGCTGGTCTGCAAGCTGCTGGGGAGGCAATGGCCCAAGACTACATCCGCCGTGCCGTCTCCTGGCTTCTCCGCCACCAGAACGAAGACGGTGGCTGGGGTGAGACTTGTCATACTTATGAAGACCCAAACTACCGCGGCGCCGGCCCCAGCACTGCCTCCCAGACCGCCTGGGCGCTCTTGGGGCTACTGGCAGCCGGCGAAAAGACCAACCCAGCGGTGAAAAGAGGTATCAGTTATCTCCTGAAGAACCAAAAAGAGGATGGCTCCTGGCCGGAAGATGCCTATACTGGCACTGGATTTCCCAGAGCTTTCTATCTGAGATATGAGCTTTATCGGATTTATTTCCCCTTGCTAGCCCTGGCCAAATACCGAGCCTCTCTGGAGGGGGTAGACTATGAACCACGCTGAGGAAAAATTAGCCCAAATAGACCCTTCACAGCGTATCCTGCTATTACCTCATTGCCTGCGCCGCGTTGATACCTGCCAGGCGAAATACACTAAGCAGGGACTCCAGTGTGTGGAGTGCAACCCAGACTGCACCATTAACCGCTTGCGCCAAGCAGCCCTCAAACTGGGCTACAAGGGCGTGTGTATTGCCCCCGGTGGGCAACTGGCGTTAAGATACGTCAAGGAAACTAGTCCCAAGGGAATCGTGGCCGTGGCCTGCACTAAGGAGCTGGAAGAGGGGGTGCATAGTGTCACCGAGCTTGCTGGTGATGAAGCACCGCCCATTGTCATCGTGCCCCTGAGCAAGGATGGCTGTGTGGACACTGAAGTCAATGAGAAAAAAGCCCTGGCCATGATCGCCTTGGGTTGCTCTTTGGCACCGGTTAGAGGTAGCATATAACTTAATGGCTCAAGATACCATCAGGGCACTGCTCTTAGCTCCATTTCACCCTCAGGCTCTGGAGAGATTGCAGAGCCTGGTAGCGGTGAGCTACGAAAGCTGGATGGACACTAGAAAGCTGCTCTCCCCGGAGGAGCTGATCGCGCGCATTGAGGGAGAGAGCTTGCAGATCGTGGTCGTTGAGGCTGATTTCATTTTTGAGGAAGTATTTCAGAGCACCAAAAAGCTTCGTTTCGTGGGGGTCTGCCGCAATGCGGTGAACAATGTGGATGTGGCTGCTGCCACCGAGCACGGCGTGCTGGTGGTCAATACGCCGGCCAGAAACGCCATCGCCGTGGCCGAGCTCACCGTAGGACTGATGCTCTCCCTGGCACGCCACCTTCCGGCAGCGCACTCGCTGGTCAAGGAAGGCAGATGGCTTGACCCGGTAGCACCTTATATCTCCTGGCGCGGCACGGAGCTAGCGGGAAAGGTGGCCGGCATCGTTGGCCTCGGGGCGATTGGCGCTGAGGTGGCCAAAAGGCTGCACGCCTTTGATATGGAAATACTGGTCTATGACCCCTATGTCGCCTCGGCAAAGGTAGCCCAAGCTGGCGCTAGACCTGCGGCGTTACCTGCCCTTATGCAGGCAGCTGACTTCGTTACCATCCACTGTCCCCTCACCCCCGAAACCACCGGCCTTATCGGCGCTGCGGAAATTGCCCTGATGAAACCCACCGCTTACCTGATAAACACGGCCAGCTGGGAGGTGGTAGAGGAAAAAGCATTGTACCAAGCGCTTATCCAGAGACGTATCGCCGGAGCTGCCTTTGATACCTTTGAGACGCATCCGGTATCGCCGCAGAGCCCGTTTCTGAAGCTGGATAATGTGGTCTTGACCCCCCACCTTGGCGGTGCCACTGATGGCACGGTGGCCCGCTACTCTTGGATGATGGTGGAGGATATCGAGCGTTTCTTGAAGGGGAAACGCCCCAAAAACCTGGTCAACCCGGAGGCGTGGCGGGGGAATGCCCTCTGAATATGTTCTGGCCATAGATGCCGGCACCAGCGGTGTCCGTTGCCTGGTCGCTGACCTCGAAGGGCGTCCGGTCTCCCTTTGTCGCCAGGAGTGGAGCTACCATTCACCTGAGATGCTTGGTCCTCTGGCCAAGGAATTTGACCCCGATACTTTCTGGGAGACGATTTGCCAGACTATCCGAGGGGCAGTGAGGAAGGCGGGTATCTCGGCACGCGCCATAGCCGGCGTCAGCGCCACCAGCCAGAGAGAGGGCGCTGTCTTCCTGGATAAAGCCGGCAAGGAAATCTACGCCGGCCCCAATATTGACCTCAGGGCGCTGACGGAAGGTATCTCACTGGACAGTGAATATGGCGCGGAGATTTACGCCATTACCGGCCATTTGCCCTCCTTTATGTTTGTTCCTGCCAAGCTGAAATGGTTTGCCGCCCACCAGCCGCAAACCTACCAGAATATTGCTACCGTGCTGACGTTAAGCGATTGGGTCGCTTACCGGCTTTGCGGCGAGCGGACAAGCGAGGTCTGCAGTGCCAGTGAATTGGGACTGGTTGATAACCACGAGCGCCAATGGTCTGAGAAGTTGCGCCGCCTTCTGGGCCTACCGGAGGGCATCTACCCGGCGCTTGTTCCTGCTGGGAGCCGGGTGGGCAAGATTACCCCTCACGCGGCGGCGCAAACGGGCCTATCTCAGGGCACCCCGGTGGTGCAGGGCGCCCCGGATACGCATTGCGGCCTACTCAGCCTGGGGATAAAGGAACAAGGCCAGGTGGGCATCATCCTGGGGTGGAGTGCCCCTGTCCAGATGGCTACTGAGCAGGTTATTCTTGACCCGGAAGGCAGAATCTGGACTGGCTGCCACCTCTTCCCGCAAAGGTGGCTACTGGAAAGTAACGCTGGTGAGGCGGGGAACGCTTACCGCTGGCTTAAGGAGATAATTTTTGGCCAGGAAGAGTCAGCGCCGGAAAGGGGATATGAACTAATGGATAGACTGGCCTCAGCGGTGCCACCGGGGGCTGAGGAGGCGCTCGCCTTTATTGGCCCGGCGGCGATGGACATGCGCCAGCTGACCATGAGGTTTGGGGGGCTTCTCTTCCCCATACCTATCAGTGTCACCAATATCCAACGAGGTCACCTGATTAGAGCCGCCTTGGAAAACATCTGCTACGCCATCAAGGCAAACCTACTTCAACTTGAGGCAATTTCGGGACTGAAGATAAAGGATATCGCCCTCGGCGGTGGCTTGATCCAGAGCCAGTGTCTTCTCCAGATTTTACCCGCCGTCCTCAATACGCCAGTTTTGCTCTCGTCGGTAGCTGAAATCTCGGCACTGGGCGCCGCGATTTGCGCGGCGGCTGGTAGTGGGCTATACTCTAGTCTCGAGGAAGCGATGACGGCGATGAAGCCGGAGATGAAGGTCATCGAGCCTGAGCGTCTGGCGGCCCTGGAATATGCCGAATATTACCAGAGATGGCTGGCCGCCAGCAGAATGCTAGCCAAATTAAGCGAGGGAACGCAGTGAGCCGGTGGCAGGAAGCCAAAAGGACCGTACTGGAGGCAAGCCAGAAGCTGGCGGAGAAGGGCCTGGTGATAGGCACCTCGGGCAATGTTAGCCTGCGGCTACCGCCCGAGGGAGGGCGGGAACTATTGGCGATCACTCCCAGTTCCCGATATTATGACTTGCTCACCGTTGATGACATTCAGGTAATTGATTTTGAGGCTGAGCCAGTAGAAGGCGAGCTAGCGCCGTCAGTAGAGACCATGTTACACATCGGCATCTACCAGACTAGGAAGGAGGTCAAAGCCGTGATTCATACCCACTCGGTCTTCGCCAGTGCCATGGCCGTGGCTGGCCTGGACATCCCGGCGATTCTGGAAGACCAGGTTACCTTCATTGGCGGTGAGATAAAGGTGGCCAAGTACGCCCCTTCCGGTAGCCAGGAAATGGTGGATAATGTTCTTAGCGCTCTGGAGGAACGAAACGCGGTGCTCCTCGCTGGTCACGGGGCGGTAGGCGTTGGCCGAAGCATGCGTGAAGCCTTCACCGTGTGCGAGCTTCTGGAAAAAACGGCCCAAGTTTACTTTCTCACCTCAGCTCTGGGCAAAGTTAGTCTACTTCCTGCTGAGGCAGTGGAAGCTAAAAAAGCCCTCTTCAGAATGCTCCAGAGCAGTGAGCAAGAGGAGTGACTCACAAGTAGACAAGGCTCTAAGGAGGTAGAAGCGTGATTACGGTGCCGCCATTCTTGCTCAAGCGACTCTATGTCAAAGGGAGCTTGCGTAATAATGAGCAGGGCTTCCAATTCCAGCTGAAAAATACCCTCGGCTCGGGTTACGGGAATGAACTTCTGCCCCTAACCTTGGACGGCAAGGAGCTGCCCAAGGAAAATTCTTACTTCATCTCCGATGGAGAAGAGATCCCTTTTACCGCGGTGAGCAAAGAGAGGCCTTTCACCCTGGGCATGAACAAGACCTTGACTGTTCTGTTCAAGGGGATGACCTTATCTGAGGGGCCGCACAAGATTGGGATGAGCTTTATCGCCGAGGGTCTGGGCAAGCTCAGCTTCGAGGTGACTGACCTGGTCTCCAGTGACTGACCAAAAGCCGCAGCATGAAAAGTATAGCCATTACCGGTATCTCCGGATACATCGGCGAGAGACTTCTAGCGCGCCTCCATGATTTGGAGGAGGTGGCCAGCATCGTTGGCGTTGACCTCCGACCGCCGAGATACAGTTCGCCCAAGCTAAAATTTTACCGCCGGCACATATTGGAGCCGCTTGGAGCCATCTTCGCCGAAAACAAAGTGGAGAGCGCCATTCACCTCGTCTTCACCCTCAAACCAACCCATGATGTTCAAGGTGCCCGCCAGACCGATATTGATGGGACCAGAAACTTTCTCCAAGCCTGCCATCAGGCACAGGTGAAGCATATCCTCTACCTGAGTAGCCACACGGTATATGGGGCCCACCCTGACAACCCGGTACCGCTGAAGGAGGACGCACCATTAAGACCGCTCTCCGGCTTCCAGTACTCCTGGGACAAGGCGGAGGTGGAGCAGATGCTGCAAAATTTTGCTTCATCTCACCAAGATGTTAAGCTTACCATCCTGCGCAGCTGTCCGGTAGTCGGGCCAAAAGCGGCTAATTCCGTCGCCGCCCTCATGTTCAAACCGCCGGTCATGGTCACCGTGGCCGGCTATGACCCACCGCTCCAGTTCGTCCATGAAGATGACTTAGTTCAGCTTATCATCACTTTGCTCAAGCGAAAGCAAGCCGGCATCTTCAACGTGGCCGGCGATGGCGTAGTCCAATATAGCGAGCTGGCCAAGCTCTCCGGGAAAAGAAGGCTGACACTGCCGGAAAAGTGGTTGCGTCTTTTGATGAGCGCCTCATGGGTACTTCGCCTGCAGAGTGAATCACCGGCCAGCGGTCTAGAATTTATCAAATATCCGCCCATTGTCAGCACGGAAAAACTGAAAAAAGAGCTCGGCTTCAAATTCGTTTATTCCTCGCGGGAAGCGCTTCAATCCTTCCTTGCCACCAGATAGTAGCATAGAGACGTACCTTAGGCTTCGCTCGGTTTCAAGACAGTGGCTCCCTCCGCCATCAAACCACGTGCCACGTTCGTCAGCATGGGCGTTGAAGGCTCGGTTGACCTTATCGGTATTATCCTATATCCACCCCAGCGGCACTGGCTTGCGGTATACCCTCCAGGCGTAGACAGCGGCGACGGCAACGAGGCCGATGGCAAGGTAGAGGTTGTAGAAAAAGGTGGCTCGCAGCCCCATAATAAGTGCCGTCAGCACCAAAAAGAGGCAGACGCCGGATAGCTTCTTCCTCCGCGAGCGCAGGGCGGCGATCTGAGGCGCTAGCCCCTGAGGAACGGGCGCATCTGGCTTCACCTGCTCCATCAGCCGTTCTATCTGTGGCTGCACCGAGAAGTGGATGTGGGAAAGCAGGCTTGCCAGAATCACCAGCGCCACCCATTTAACGATAAGCGTGGGCTCAGTAAATAGGGGAATAAAACTGCCCCGGGTAATATAGGTCAGCCAAAGTCCGCTGGCCAGCATGGTGCCCTGGAAGATGAAGCACCTCACTGCGTTATTGCGGATGATGTTCTCCATGTAGCGGTCGGTGAAATAACCCAATGGTGCGCCGAAGCGAGCCCGCTCGTTAACGATGACCAGCATGTAAAATGGGGCTGCCATCAGCAGCGTCGAGAGCAAATGAACTACCAGCAAGAAAGCCCTTAACTCCATGGTGTTTTCCTCCTTAGAATATAGTCAGGGGGCAAATCTCGTAGTGGGGGCGCAGCGCTTTGGAGGCCTTCAGCATGGGCATACTCTCATAACTGCTTCCAAGCGCTTGCATTCACGCTAACAAAGCGCTTTGCCCTTGCTACAATGAGGTCACCGGCTGCATCAATCTCTTCGGCAGTAGTCCAGCGCCCCAATGTTAAGCGAAGCGCTCCAAGAGCCCACTTCCGGCTGAGCCCCATCTCCAGGAGCACGCTTGATGGCTCAGTGGAACCGGCATGGCAGGCAGCTCCGGTGGAGGCGGCTATCTCTGGGGTCTGGCGGAGCAGCTCCTCGCCCACTATGCCCTTGATGCTGAGGTTGAGGGTGTTCGGCAGTCGTTTTTCCGGATGCCCGTTGAGCCGAACCTTTTCTTTCCCCAGGCCCGCCTCAATTTTGGCATGAAGAGCGTCCCTCAGCGATTTGACCTCCTTCTGGTAACTCGGCAGCAGTTTCTGGGCTATCTCACAGGCGACGCCGAGGCCTACCATGTAAGGCACATTCTCCGTGCCCGCCCTTCTGCCGCTCTCCTGTCCGGCACCGTGAATAAAGGGGTCAATCCTGGTGCCTTTTCTGATAAAGAGCGCTCCGATGCCTTTAGGGGCATACAATTTGTGCCCGGCAATGGTCAGCAGGTCAACGTTCAGTTGATTAACATCAACCTTGATTTTGCCGCAGGACTGCGCGGCATCGGTATGGAACAGGATGCCTCTTTCCCGGGCGATTCTGCCTATTTCCTCAATAGGCTCAACCGTGCCTACCTCGTTATTGGCGTGCATGATGGAGATAAGGATGGTACCCTTGGTAATAGCGCGGTTTACTTCATCAGGGTCTACCAACCCATGCCCATCCACGGGCAGATAAGTGACCCGAAAGCCCAGTCTATCCTCTAGATAACGGCAGGTGTTCAATACCGCCGGGTGCTCGATGCGTGAGGTAATGATGTGGTTTCCTCTTTCTTTATTGGCCAGCGCCACCCCGATAATAGCCTGGTTATCGCTCTCGCTGCCGCCGCTGGTGAAGACGATTTCCTCAGGAGCCGCCCCGATGAGAGCGGCAACCTGTCTCCTGGCTTGCGCCACCGCCTCTTTGGCCTGTTGCCCGTAAAAGTAGCTGGAAGAAGGATTGCCGAAGTGCTCCGCCAGGTAGGGAAGCATGGCCTCCCTAACAGCCGGGGCAATCGGTGTGGTAGCGTTATAATCAAGGTATATTGGCTTCTCACCCATGGACGTTACCATTCTTAATCGCGTTCCTCTACGCTTCTCTCTTAAGTTCAGCCGAAGGTGACCACCTTGTCTGAATTGGCAATAATCTCTACCAGCTGCGACATGGTGGAGATGGGGCATACCCCGGCCTCCTGATGTCTCAATTCAAGACAAGTGCCGCAGGCCATGAGGTTACCGCCATTATCCAGAAACTTCTTTAAGACCTCGCCCACATTGAATGGCGCATCTCTGATGTTCACTATCTCCACCCCGCTCCCCAGGAGAAATACGCTGGCTCCATGGCCGCCCGCCAGCGCTTCATTACCCAGGCGTAAGGCATTCCATGCCGTTTCTGGGTGGTTGGTATTTAGGATGATGCCGAGTTTCATCACTTCACCTCCAGTGCCGTGCTCAAGCGAACCTTTTCGGTGAGGGCAAAGACGGCGGGGCATCTCTCGTAGGCGAGCTTTTCTACCTCCTCCAGCTTCTCCCTGGGAGCATCGCTTTCTACCTGCAACAGGATGCGAATCTCCTCCATTACTGGCTCCTTTGATAACCCAAAAACACGAGAGAAGTTCAGGCTGCCCTCAAGCCTGGCGGTAAGCTTGCGCAGGCTGATGCCCATCTGGCTGGCCACAGCGGCGAAGGTAGCCGTGTAACAGGAGACCAGACCAAAGAAACAGTAGTGCAGAGGGCCGGGCCGGGTGCCGCCACCGCCAAGGTTTTTCGGCTGGTCCGCCTCCATTACTATCTTGCCGCCCTCGAAGCTCACCTCCGCCCGAAACTGGGGTTGGCCTTCTTCCAAAAGCCACTCCCCCTGAATTTTTTGGGTACGCTTGACCTTAGATTTATCGGCTTTTGCCTCCCTGGCAACCTGCTCCAGCATACCCACATTGACATTGTTAAGGATTGTCATTACCTATCCTCCTATTTATTTAGCCTTATATCCTGAATTAGGGCGGCATCCTGCCTGATCTGTTCAAACAGTATCTCCCTTAATAAGTCAAAAGCCTCAAGGAGACGAGGGTTGGCTATCCGATAGTAGACTACATTTCCCTCCTTCCTTGAGGTGAGGATGTGGCGCTCTCTCATCATAGCCAAGTGTTGGGAGAGGTTACCGAGGGCCAGCCCGAGTCTCTGAGACAGCTCCCCCACGCTCATCTCTTTGTCCCTCAGCACATTGATCAGCTCCAGCCTCTTAGGATGCGAGAACACCTTACACATCTCAGCGTGATAGGCGTAAATCTGGTCTTCCATCGGCACCTCCTGCGGCAAAAGAAAAGTATTTTAGATATATCTATACTTCTATAACTCTATACTACCATGCCTCGCTTGACATTATCAATAGTGCTTAAAGGAATTTGGTATGATTCACAGGAGGTCTTGACTAATATGCCCTTCCTCAATTCCTTTTCAACATAAACTGCCAGCTTGATCTAGAACGGGAAAGATGCTTGCCGCCGGCGAAGTGAGCAGTCACTCTGGGTAATCAAGGAAGACTGGGCTGATTACGCCAGGACGACAATGAGAGAAAGTCATTCCTCAGAGCTTCGTTAAAGAGGTAAAGGTAACTGGGGATGGGGTGTATTGACCTATACTAATCCGCTTCTGCCGGATGGAATATCTGAGGAGAAGGTGGGTTCTTTATTCCGTTACCATGGTGGAGCTGGGGGGATTCGAACCCCCTACCTTTTGACTGCCAGTCAAACGCTCTCCCAATTGAGCTACAGCCCCACGCTGCTAAATAAAATTTAGCACAAACCGCATCAATTGGCAACTACCCCGGGGTTTTAAAATAAAGGATATTGACAGGTTGGTGACTTTGGCATATAGTCAAATCCAAGGTCAAAGTGGGCAGGGTGGAAAATGAAACCGCGGCTCTATCTCCTGGCACTTTTATTGGCAGCTCTGGTTATTGTTTCCGGCTGTGGCTCGGGCGGTGAGGAGCTTGAGATTAGGCTAGCTCCCATCCATGAGATTCGAGTGAACATTGCCGAGTCATATCCGCCGCAGGTATTTGTCTATATTAAAGGGGGGCTGGTTGACGCCTGCACTACCTTTCATGAGCTGACCGTGGAGCGCAGCGGTGATACCATTGAGATTGAGGTGACTACGCAGCGCCCCAAGGGGGCGGTCTGTGCCCAGGTATATAGCTTCTTTGAGCAGAACGTGGCCCTGGGCAGTGAGTTTACTTCTGGCAAGAGCTATACCGTCAGGGTGAATGACCAGGTAACCAGTTTCCTCATGCCCTAGGCTTTTCAGCTTTATATTTATATCGGTGGTGGTTGCTTATCGGGCGCAGATAAGCTACAATCGGGGAAAATAAAGGAGCCTAGTCGGGAAGGGGGCCAATATGAGAGCTAGATTCGTATCTTGGCTGGTGGTGAGTTTGGTTCTGGTCGCCCTCTCTGCGGCCTCGTGTCAGGAGCAGGCGCCGGAGCCGGCACCTGAGCCAGCGCCAAAGCCGAAGACTTATTCTGCGCCGCCACCGATGATAATTGATACCAGCAAGAAGTACACGGCCATTATTGAAACGGAAAAGGGGAATCTGGTGCTGGAGCTATTTGCTCAAGATGTGCCGGTGACGGTAAATAACTTTGTCTTTCTGGCCCGTGAGGGGTTCTACGATGGCTCTACCTTTCATCGGGTGATCCCTGGCTTTATGGCGCAGGGAGGAGACCCCACCGGGACCGGGAGGGGCAATGCCGGCTATACCTTTGCTGATGAATTCACCGAGCACCGCCATGTCGCCGGGGCGCTATCCATGGCCAATTCTGGCCCCGATACCAATAGCTGTCAGTTTTTCATCACCTACACGCCCCAGCCTGGGCTTGATGGCAAGCACACCGTCTTTGGTCAGCTCATTGAGGGGATGGATGTGCTGGAGAAACTTACCCCCCGGGACCCGAGCCAGAATCCCCAGTTTGAGGGTGACAAGATAATACGAATAGTAATTATAGAGGAAGATTAGGTTTATATCGGCGCCCCCAGCATTCGGAGCAGCCCGCGTAGCCCCCAGTAGCCGGCGTAGGCTACGGTCATACCCTTGATGGTCTTGCCCAGCCAAGTGATGATGAAGTACTTCTTGACCCCGAATCTGAGTGCCCCGGCGGTCAGTGCCGCGGGATAGAAGAAGGGGTTGATCACCGAGGCGAGCAGAAAAAGCGCCAGAGAGCCTTTTTCTTCCATGAGCCGCATCAACCGCTCGTAGAGGGCGTGAAGCTTGCCGCCCTTGCTATAGTAAAGCGCTGCCCCACCCCCATACCCGGTCATGTAGATGGTCAGTGCCCCGAAGGTCTCCCCCAGGCCGCTGGCCAGCCCCACCAGCCAAGTGTATTTCATCACCCCGCCTAGGGCGAAGACCACGGCGAGCATGGGCACCGGGATGATAATGGTGGCGCCACCCAGGATGCTGATGAGGAAGGCTCCCAGATAACCATACCCTTCCAGCGCCCGAACCCACTCCCAAAAATAAATGACAGCCATCGCCATGAGCAGGGTAGCAATGACGCCGATGATGCCCAGGAGATAGGCTGCCCTAGTTGAGAGCTTCTTTGCTTTCGGTTCCGCCATGTGCCCCTATTCTACATGATTGGAGACCCCCTGACAAGGCTTGGCGTAAATTAAGCACATTTTTCTCTCAGGCGGTGGCCTGAGCGGCGACCTTGGCGGTGAAGGTCAAACCTTCATCGCCAAGGTCCACCTTGATGACATCGCCCTCTTTGAACTCGCCCCGGAGCAGCTTGGCCGCCAGCGGGTTCTCCACGTGGCGCTCGATAACCCGTCTTAGAGGTCTGGCGCCAAAGGCCGGGTCATAGCCTTCCTTGGCCAGCCAGGATTTGGCCTTCTCGGTGAGCTCCAGCCCCAGCTTGCGCTCCGCCAGGCGTTGCTCCAAGTCCTTGACCATGAGGTCAACGATGTTTCTTAGCTGCTCCTCGGTTAGCTCGTGGAAGACGATGATCTCATCCAGCCGGTTGAGAAATTCAGGGCGGAAGAGCTTCTTCACCTCAGCCATCACCTTTTCCTTCATCGCCTCGTAGCTCCGCTTTCTCGCCTCCGCCTCGTCCCTTGGCTTGGCGAAGCCGAGGGATGTCTCCCGCTTGATGAGCTCCACGCCGGCGTTGCTGGTCATGATGATGACGCAGTTCTTGAAGTCCACCGTCCGCCCTTGGCCATCGGTCAGGCGCCCGTCATCCATGACCTGAAGCAGGGTGTTGAAGACCTCCGGATGCGCCTTCTCGATCTCATCGAGCAGGATGACCCGGTAGGGGCGCCGTCGCACCGCCTCGGTGAGCTGCCCCCCTTCCTCAAAGCCGACATAACCCGGTGGGGCGCCGATGAGCCGAGAGACGGTGTGCTTCTCCTGGTACTCTGACATATCCAGGCGCACCATGGCGTTCTCATCGCCGAAGAGGAACCAAGCAAGGGTGCGCGCTAGCTCGGTCTTGCCCACGCCGGTGGGCCCCAGGAAGAGGAAGCTGCCGATGGGCCGCCTCGGGTCCTTCAGTCCCGCCCGGCTGCGGCGGATGGCCTCAGAGATGGCGGTCACCGCCTCCTCCTGATTTATCAGCCGCTGGTGGATGCGCTCCTCCATGTGGAGCAGTTTCTCCGCCTCACCCTCCAGCATCTGAGATACCGGGATGCCAGTCCAGCTGGAGATGAGCTGGGCGATGTGCTCAGCGGTTACCGTCTCGCTGATCTTCTCTCTTTTCAGCCACTCGCTCTTGGCTTGATTGTATTCCTCCTCCAGGCGCAATCTCTCCGCCTTGATCTGGGCTGCCTGCTCGTAGTCCTGCCGCTGTGAGGCGGCCTCCTCCTCATTGGCGAGCTGTTTTAGGCGCCGCTCCAGAGCTTGAATCTCCGGCGGGGCGCTCTCCGTGTCAATGCGCAGCTTGCTTGCCGCCTCGTCAATCAGGTCAATGGCTTTATCCGGGAGATGCCGGTCAGAAATATAGCGCTGGCTAAGGCGGGCAGCGGCCTCCAGAGCTTCATCGCTGATTTTTATCTTGTGGTGGGCTTCGTATCTAGGCCGCAGGCCTTTGAGCATCTCGATGGTTGCCTCCACGCTGGGCTCGCTTAAGAAAACCGGCTGGAGACGCCGCTCCAGCGCCTTGTCCTTCTCAATGAACTTGCGGTATTCATCAATGGTGGTGGCGCCGATGCACTGCAGCTCGCCGTGCGCCAGCGCCGGTTTCAGCATGTTGCTGGCGTCAATGGCGCCCTCGGCGGCTCCTGCCCCAACCACGGTATGAATTTCATCGATAAACAGGATGACCTCACCTTGGGCCTGGCGGACCTCATCCATCACCGCCTTGAGCCGCTCTTCAAACTCGCCGCGGAATTTGCTGCCCGCCACTAAAGCGCCCATATCCAGCGCGATCACCTTGCGCCCTTTGAGGGAATCAGGAACGTCATCAGTAGCGATTCTCTGGGCGATTCCTTCCGCGATGGCGGTCTTGCCCACGCCGGCCTCGCCGACGATCACTGGGTTATTCTTGGTGCGCCGGGTGAGTATCTGCATCACCCGTTTTATTTCCTCATCACGGCCGATGACTGGGTCGAGCTTGCCCTGGCGGGCAAGTTCGGTGAGGTCACGCCCGTACTTCTCCAGGGAGCGGTATTTGCTCTCGGCTCTGGTATCGGTAACCCGATGCCCACCGCGGAGCTTCTGAAGGGCCTGATACACCTTCTCCTGGTCAACGCCAAACCGCTTCAGGATGGCGCTGGCTTCGCCTTTCTCCTCCCTGACGATGGCGATCAGCAGATGCTCGGTGCTGATGTATTCATCTTTCAGCCGGTTGGCCTCTTCCTCAGCCATTCGCAGGAGCTGCACCACTCGTGGGGTGGTATAAATCTGCCCGGTCTCGTAGGTGACCTTGGCTATCTTCTCCAGAGCCCTCTCCACCTCCCCTTTCACCGCGGCGCTATCCACGCCAAGCTCCTTCAGGATGTCGCCAACCAGCCCTCGCTCCTGCTGGAGCAGGGCCAGCAGAATGTGCTCCACGTCCCACTGACTATGTTTGTACTGGAGAACTAGCTGCTGGGAAGCTCCTAGGGCCTCCCGTGCCAGTTCCGTAAATTTCTCCTGTCTCATCTTTATTTACCTCCTCAACCTCTGTAATTCTGACTCCAGCCGCTCAAGCTCGTTCTGCAGCTCGTTTAGCCGCTGCATCAGGCGCAGGATGACCTCCACCCCGGCTAGATTGACACCCATGTCTTCCACCAGCGTCTTCACCCGGCGCAGTAGGTCAATATCCCTCTCCGAATAGAGCCGAATATTGCCTTGGGAGCGCTTGGGCGCAATAACGCCGATCTTCTCGTAGTAGCGCAGGGTGTGGGTCTGCACCCCGAGCATCTTGGCGGCGACACTTATCACGTAACGGGGTTCATCATCTCTATCCATATTCACCTCACCTCCGTTCAGGCTGGTCTGAGTTCACGTAGTCGCTTAAATAGCTCCTTTTCCTCCGCGGTCAGCTTGGTGGGCAGGACGATGTTTACCTTGGCCAGCATATCACCCCGGGAGGAATTGCCTAGGTGGGGCATACCCTGCCCGGCCAGCCGGAAGGTGCGCCCGTTCTGCGTCTCCGGAGGGATTTTCAGCACTAGTCTACCGTTGAGCGTGGGCACCTCAACCTCACCGCCCAGCATGGCCACGGTCAGCGGCACCGGCACCTCCACATACAGGTCATCACCCCGGCGCTCAAAGCGGGGATGGGGCTTGACCGAGACCACGAGGTAAAGGTCACCATTGGCCCCACCACCGTAGCCGGGTTGTCCCTTGCCGCTAAGACGCACCCGGGAGCCGGTCTTGACCCCGGGCGGGATTTTCACCTCAAGGCGCTTCAAGCGAGGCACCACCCCGGCTCCCTGGCAGGTGGCACAAAGGGCATTTTGAATCAGGCCACTGCCCTGGCAGGTGGGGCAGGGCTCCTCCACTTGGAGGCTGATGGTGCGCTTGGTGCCGTGATAAGCCTCCTCCAGGGTGACCTCAACTGGGGCCTCGATATCACGCCCCCGTCTGGGCTGCACCCGGCGAGCATAAGGGCGGGTGTGCCCGAGCAGTTCCTCAAACAGGCTGTCTAAGTCAACCCCGGAGAAGTGAAAACTGGAAGTCCCTCCAGAGCCAGCAAAATCCCAGAAGGGAGATTGCTGCTTTGCCTGCTCAAACTGGTCGGCGTACTGCCACTGGTCACCATACTGGTCATACTTGCGGCGCTTCTCCTTATCCGAGAGCACCTCGTAGGCCTCGTTGATCTCCTTAAACTTGGCCTCGGCTGACTTATCTCCAGGGTTGACATCAGGGTGATACTTGCGCGCCAGCCGGCGGTAAGCCTGCTTTATCTCCTGCTCGGTGGCATCACGCCTGACCCCTAATATTTCATAATAATCCTTCCCAGCCATATCTGCCTCAATTATATACTGTTTTGTGAAAAATGTCAACATTATTATATTAATGTTTATAAAATTTTTTATAAAATATCTTGACAAAATTTTGTTAACTATGCTATATTTTAAGTAGGTGGATGGGAGAGCGGCCATGGGAAAAAAATCGCTGAGAAAGGAGGTGAATGGTATGAACCTGGTACGCTGGGAACCCTTCAATCAGCTGATGAGCCTGCGACAGGCGATGGACAAGCTCTTTGAGGAAGCCTTCATTACTCCTTCTCGCGCTTTTGGTGGTTTTGGGGTGGCGGTGCCCATTGACATGTATCAGACGGATAATGAGGTGGTGGTGAAGACGGCTCTGCCTGGAGTCAAGGCGGAGGACATTGACATCACCATCACCGGCGATACCCTGCACATCAGGGGCGAGAACAAGGTGGATGAGAAGATAAAGCGCGAGGACTACATCTACCAGGAGCACCGCTATGGTGCCTTCAGCCGGAGCATAACCCTCCCCGCTGGCTTGGATACCGACAAGGCAGAGGCCAAGTTTGAGGACGGCGTCCTCACCTTGACCATCCCCAAGTCTGAGGAGGTCAAGCCCAAGTCAATAAAGATCAAGGCCAAGGGAGGGAAGAAATAATCTCGGTTGCTTTCGGCCGCTCTCCCATTTTCTTTTTTTATTTCATCCCCACGGCGCGGGCGAAGATATCCAGGAACTTGCTCAGTATGCGGGCGGTGGCCCCCCAAATCACCCTTCCCTGATAGTGATAGCAGTGGGTGGTAACCGTTTTCCCATCGTGGGTCTCCTGACCCGGGCAGTCCTTGCCCCACAGCGCCGAGAGCGGGACTTCAATTATCTCCTCGGTCTCCTCACCATCCACCTGGAACTGATACGGCCAGGGGACAAGCGCCACAAAGGGGGAGATGACGTAGTTGGTTTTGACACTGAGCTCATCATCAAGCTCCCCCAGTATCTCGACCGCCTCGGGCGCTAGGCCTATCTCCTCGGCGCACTCCCGCAGGGCGGTATCAAGCAGGCTCTTATCCCTCTCCTCGTGAACCCCGCCGGGGAAGGATATCTCACCTTTGTGCTTTTCCACCCACTCGGTGCGCTTGATGAACAGGATGTAATATTCCCCCTCTTTTTCATAGATGGGCACCAGCACTGCGGCTGGTACCCGGCTGGGGTCAATGATAGATTGCTTCTGCCTCTGGGAGAGAGCCCGCTTTAGTTCCTGCTTCACAATCCTAATCTTAATATGATTTCGGCGGCCAAGACAAATCGGGCTTGACTTCACCGCGGGAAAAACGATATAAGAGTAAAGCTTATTAAAAATTCAAAGCTTATTTTCTTGCTTTGGGGAGGGAAGATTGACGGAGCAGAGTGGTTTCCGCTTGCTCAAGACCTGTGCCGGGGCTAGGGTGGGGGAGCTAGCCACCCCACACGGCCCGGTGGCGACGCCGGTCTTTCTGCCGGTGGGTAGCCAAGGCGCGGTGAAAACGCTGACCCCCGAGGAGGTGAAAGACATCGGCTTCAAGATGGTGCTGGCCAACACCTACCACCTTTACCTCAGGCCGGGCATCGAGGTGGTGGCCAAGATGAGCGGTTTACATAAATTCATGGGGTGGGATGGTGCCATCCTCACTGACAGCGGTGGCTATCAGCTGTTCAGTTTAGCGGCGCTCTGCCGGGCTAGCGACGAAGGGGTTGTTTTCCGCTCGCATATTGACGGCAGTGAGCATTTCCTCACCCCTGAGCTTGTGGTGCAATACCAGGAGGCGCTGGGGGCTGATATCATCATGGTTCTGGATGAGTGCTCAGCCTATGGAGATAGCTTGGAGCGGGTGCGGGAGGCGATGCTGAGAACGCACCGGTGGGCGGAGAGATGTAAGAAGGCGCTCAAGCGTGGTGACCAGGCCCTCTACGGCATAGTGCAGGGGGGCGTCTTCCCCGAGCTTCGCCGCCAGTCGGT
>Ga0209426_1000906_pt1 | contig 22988 bp, 21 predicted proteins | sample Deesub1362B_J571_FD_187697 | JGI IMG/M metagenome (GOLD analysis project Ga0209426, IMG submission 187697) | Deep oceanic, basalt-hosted subsurface ecosystem from Juan de Fuca Ridge flank, Pacific Ocean, CORK Borehole 1362B_J2.571 (SPAdes)... ...
TCGCCGCCATGCTGCCGCTGGAGTCCAGCACTATCACAGACAGACGCGGAAGCCGCGCCCTTCTCACCCGTATCCTGACATCCTCCCTGCGGATGGGGAGGAAAACACGTCCTCTCAGCGCCGCGGCGCGTATGGTGCCCGCAAGGTCCACATCGTCCATCTTCCCCGAGGGGGCGGGCACGTGGGAGACGGGCACGCCCTGATGCCCGCCTATCACGGACGCGACCTCTGCCCGCGAGCCCCTCCGTGCCCTCTCCGCACCCCTTCTCTCGCCCGGTCCCTCCGGAAGATGGCTCACCCGCTCGCCGCGGAACACCGCCTCATCGTTTCCAGAACCTCTTTTACTGCCCCCTCCTCCCCTTTTCCCGGCGGTTTCCCCCTCATGGCGGGAGGCCCTGTCATCGCGAGGCGGACGCGGTGGTGGAGGGGGCGGTTTTTTCTCAAAGGGATGAGAGCGAAGGCGGTGGGGGAGGGTCAGTTCCAAGGCCCTCTCAACGTCCTCCAGCCGCACCCTCCTGCGCCCATCCAGCGCGGCGATGGTCTTCGCCGTCTTCACCGTGGTTATCTCCGCCCTGTGCGTCTTTATCCCCATCTCAACGACGGTCCGGGCTATGAGTTCCAGAAGGTCATCGCTGATCTCCACCGTGGGCAGAAGTTCCCTCGCCCTCAGCACCCTCTGCCGGGTCTCCTCCTCCAGCGGCGCGTATCTCTCACGGAAACCCGCGGGGTCGGCATGGAACTCTTCCACCCTCTTCATGATCTCCACCCGCTCCCGCGGGTCATCGCTCGCCTCAACGTTCACGAAGAGCCCAAAGCGGTCCAGTATCTGGGGCCTCAGGTCCCCCTCCTCCGGGTTCATGCTCCCGACGAATATGAAGCGGGCAGGGTGCTGTACGCTCACCCCCTCCCTCTCCACCACGTTCCACCCCATGGCGGCCGCGTCCAGAAGCACGTCGGCCACGTAGTCGTCCAGCAGGTTCACCTCGTCCACGTAGAGTATGTTTCTGTTCGCCTCTGCCAGGAGCCCCGGCTGAAGCGCCCTTATACCCTCGCGCAGCGCCCTCTCTATGTCCAGCGTGCCCACCAGACGGTCCACGGTTATGCTCAGCGGGAGGTCCACCACACGCATCTTTCGGGTGCGAACCGGGAGGGGTTCGCCGCGGGAAGCGCGCTCCGCGCACGCCGGACACATCTCCTCCCGCCTGTCCGGATTGCAGTTGAAGGGGCAGCCGTCCACCACCCGGACGTCCGGAAGCACGCGCGCGAGGGCGCGCACAAGCGTGGATTTCCCCGTGCCCTTATCACCCGATAACAGAACTCCTCCTATGGTGGGGTTAACTGCCACGCAAAGCAGCGCGAGCTTTGCCTTCTCCTGTCCCACTATCGCCGTGAAGGGGTATATCACCCTTCCCTCGCTCTTTTCCATATCTCCTTCACCTCTTTCATCGCATCCGCCCATCTCTCCACGTCCTCATGCGTCATGACGCGTATCTCACCGCCCTGCACATCGCCGACGAGGACATCCTCCAGAATGCCCTCTATCTCACCGTAGGCCTCGCGCAGGGCGTGAAGCATTTCTTCGTCAGCATTCCACAGACCGCGCTCGGCCGCTTCAACCAGCCGTCTCGCTATCTCCTCCGCCGCCCACACGTTGTGCTCCTCAAACCACCTCCTCATCTCCTCGTTGAGGATGTAGTTCGCGGCAATCTCGTTGAAAATCCAGTCCTCCACGGCGTCAGCGGTGGCGGACCAGCCGTACAGGTGAAGTATCTTGTGCGCGAACTCGCTCGCCCCCCTGTAGCCGTGGGCCTTCATCGCCTCCACCCACGCGGGGTTGAGTAGTTTCGCCCTGACGACCCTCTCCACCTCCTCCGCGACCGTACGCACCTCCAGGGCGCTCGCATCCGTGGTGTCCACAACCACGGCCTCCACATCCTCGCCCCTCACCTCCCTCACGGCGTTGTAGAACCCGCCGTGGTTCCCGAAGTAGCAGCAGCAGTTGAGAAGGTCGTGCTCGTCGCTCTGGTGGTTCCTCGCCACGACGTCCACAGTCTTCAGGTTGAGCATCAGCGCCGCATGCGCCCTCTCCCCGAAGACCTTCCGGGTGTACGCGTACCCGTTCCACGCGACCCACACCTCCGCGAGGTCGCCCCTCTCTTTCCAGGCGGAGGCCTCAACCGCGTAGTTGACCCCCGCGCTGTACGTCCCCGGCGGGGCAGAGAACACCCTGCACCTCGCGATGTCTTCGTTCTCAATCCCCATCTCCCGCAGGCGGCGGAGGTTCTCCATGTAGTGCTTCCTCACGTAGTTGTCCTCTTCAGCCTCGCGCAATCCCACGACTTTCTCTACTGCCTCGTCTATCAGGTACACGTAGTTGGGGAGCGTATCCCTCGCGATCCCGCTGAGGCGTATGAGCACGTCAATCCTCGGCCTGCCGAGCTCCTCCAGAGGGATGACCTCCACGCCCCTCACCGCACCGGATTCGCTCCACACGGGGCGCGTGCCCAGCAGGTAGAGAACCTGCGATATCTGCTCCCCGTCCGCCTTGTAGCCGTCCATGCTCATCAGCCACTGCCCCACGGTCTCGGGATACCTCCCGTGCCTCTCCATGTAGTGTTTCAGGAGATGCTCCGCGCTCCTCACGCCCATCTCCCACGCAGCCCTCGTGGGTATGACCGTTGGGTCCACACCGTAGAAGTTCCTGCCCGTCGGTAGAACATCCACCTTTCCGCGTGTGAGGGATCCGGAGGGGCCCGGGGCGAGGTAAGTGCCGCTCAAACCGTCCAGCATGGCGTTCATCTCGCGGGAGCATTCGGATATCCTCCTGGCCACCTCCAGCGCACGCCTGAAGGCGTCCAGGATGCTCATCCCCTCATCACCCCCAGCCCCGCCCGCTCAAGCGCCTCCATGAGCATCTCCTCGCTCAAATCCTCAGGTCCCACTCCTCTTTTCAGGAGGTCCTCAAGGCATTTCACCACGCACGTCCGGATGCGCTCCAGCACCTCCGAGTTCGTCATCCCGGGGAGCGCATTGCCGTGCGGATTCTTCCTCATCTCGTCGTAATTCAGACCGAGATGCTCTGCCACCGCGCGCATCAGAGATGGGGCGGTGGGCGAATCCTTCGCCATGACCGTCGCCACGTATTCCGCGAGGCGGTGCACCTCGGACGGCGGCCGACCGAGCACGTGGAGTCCGTCCTCAACCTGCGTGTTCCTCACCGACTCCACGAAGCGGTGAAGCGCCTCCACGTCCCTGCATTTAAGGTTCAGCTCCTCTGCCTTCCTCTTTATCTCCTCCTCTATGATGGATGCACGCTCCCTCTCACCCAGCGAGGTCGCATGGGAGTGCTGGGCGAGCAGCGCCTCCAGGTCTTCCAGAACGTCAGCCCTCGTGAGGGGCGGATACAGATGGTCCATTATGGTGGCATAGCCCCTCCTCTTCGCTATCACCCCCTCCATGGGGTTGGAGACGTTGTAAACGTAGAGATGAGGGGTGCAGTCCACCGATATCTCGGGCCAGCAGGAGGGCGAGAGACCGACACCCTTTCCCGGCCTGAACTCCAAGTAGCCGTGCGTCCCGAAGTGCATCATGATGTGCGCGCGGAACTCCCTGGTTATCCACCTGTAAACCGCGAGCCACTGGTGGGGCGGGGAGATCGTGGGGTCGTGGAGCACCCTGCAGACCCGACCGTCGCATGCGGGCCCTGCGCAGCCGAACTTCGGCTGCGGCATAACCACGATCTTTCCGAACCTCAGACCGGGCACCACGAATTTACCATCGTAGACCATTCCCACCAGTTCCCTTTCCACCTCGCCCCTCAGCACCGCTCCCGGATCACCCCAGTCGTTCAGCATCCTCTCCCTCACGTCCGCCGGCAGTTCCGAGAACCATTCCATATACCTGTCGTAATCCACGAATCCAAGCGCTCCACCTGAACTCACTATGCTCTCCACGGAGGTCCACCTGAACTCGCTTATCGCCTTCCTCTCCATGATCATGCGTATTAGATCCTCGCCGGTCTCGGGGATTTCCGGGCCAAGGTCGTATCCGGCATCCCTCAGGGCGTGCAGGAGCTTAACGACGCTCTCCGGCACGTCCAGCCCGAAGCCCACGGCCACATTCGCCTCCAGCCCCTTGCAGGGAGGGTTTATGAGTATTATCGCAACCCGTCTCTCCTCCGGAGGTGTGCGCCGAAGTTCAATCCACTTCCTCGCACGCCTAGCCAGATACCTCGCATGTTCTACGTAGGGAAGATACCTCTTCACTCCGTCCTCGCCCATCTCGGCACCGGCCAGGAAGACAGGCTCCACCACACCGTCAACTTCTGGCATTATCACGGTGTACACCTGCGAGAGATAGGATACCCCTCTCTCGTCACGGAGCCACTCCTCAACGCTCTGCGAGGAGGATATGACCGCCTGAAGCACCGGAACGCCCATGTGGCGGAGGAGCGCCACGCCGCTCATCTCCCTCCAGGCCCCACCCTCCCTGTACCACGCGCCGTGGTCCAGCAGGAAGAAGAACGCGAGGTGTACCACAGCGTCAACCACGACCTTTCCGTCCATCAGGAAAAACTCCCTTACGGTGTCCTCCTTGGCGGGCACGCCGAGAGAGGGATCTCTGAATCCCTGCGTGAAGACGGCCATCGCTCCCAGCCCCTCCTCCTCCAGCGCCCCTATCAGGGCGTCCACGTGCTCCAGATTTCCGTAGAGCCACTGATTTCTATGAAATATTATGCCCACGAGAGGCCTCCTTCTATACCGCGAGAGGTATTCTCTGACATCCTCGCACACGCCCAGGGAGGGGTGATATATCCCGTGCCAGGGAACCCGCTCCACATCGCCCACCTCAACCTCCGCGCCTACCCCCCTCAGCAGGGCACGGATGGCCACGCGGAGATTCGCCTCTCCTCCCACCTTGAAGGCCTCCACGGTTTTCCTGACCAGTAATGAATCACCACGCGAGGCGTGCGAGTCGGAGGGCGATGCGATGATCACCGCCCGCGATGCGGTGATGGCATCTTCCACTGACGACGACATCACGGGGGCGTATATCAGGATAGCATCGGCGGAGCGTATCTCATTCACATAGCCCTCCGCCTCCAAATCCGATATCGCCAGGAATTCAAAGGCGAGGCGTGCGCTCTCCTCCTCCAGAACCCTTCTGAGAAGCGGCAGGGCGGATGCACCGTAGCCCACGATGAAAACGAGTTTCATGTGGATACCCCCAGCGCGGGGAATATGTACATGCCGTTTCCATCGCCCACCCGCTCAACCTCCACGCCGTAGACCTCGCTGACTGTTTGAGGAGTTATCACATCCTGCGGCCGTCCCTCGCGCATCAACCGGCCCCGGGACATAAGAGCCACACGGTCCGCGACCCTCAGCGCCATGTTCGGGTCGTGGAGCGTCATCACGGCCCCGATTCCCTTCTCCCTCGCCACCTTCCTGACGATGCCCATCACGAGCGCCTGATTGCGGAAGTCCAAGTGGTTTGTGGGTTCGTCCAGTAGAAGGAGACGGGGCTCCTGTGCGAGGGCACGTGCGAGGAGAACCAGCTGGCGCTCTCCGCCGCTCAGCTCCGTGTAGGGTCTGTCCGCAAAATCCTCTATGCCCACGGCCCTCATGGCGCTCCATGCGATCTCATAATCGCTTCTGTCCGGAGCGGAGAGAGGGTCCACATGAGCCACCCTTCCGAGGAGAACCATGTCCTCAACCCGGAAGGGGAAGGACGGGACATGGCCTTGGGGGAGATAGCCGACGAGCCGTGCTAGATCCCTCCTCCGCAGGGAGAATATGTCCCGGCCGGCTATCTCCACTTTCCCCGACTCGGGGCGGATGAGCGCGTTTATACATTTCAGAAGCGTCGTCTTTCCCGAGCCGTTGGGACCTAGGAGCACGAGTATCTCTCCCTCGCGAACGCGCAGATGATCAACCTCAAGGGTGAAGGCCCCGCCGTACGAGAACCGCAGGCCGCGTATCCTCAGGACCATACCCTCACCCCCTTTCTCCTGAGGAGGTACAGGAAGAACGGAGCGCCGCTGAGCGTGGTGAGTATGCCCACGGGGAGTTCGTAGCCTGTCGCCGCTCTTGCGAAGTCGTCCGCGATCATCAGGTACGCGGCACCCACGCAGGCGGATAGAGGAATCACGATCCTGTTATCAGGGGTTCGAAGAGCCATCCTCACGCTGTGGGGCACGATAAGACCCACCCATCCGATTATACCCACCGTGGAGACGATGGCCGATGCCATGAGCGTGGAGGCCACAAGCACTAGGAAACGGAGACGATGCACATCCACTCCCAGCGCCTTCGCCTCCTCGTCGCCCATGGAAAGAGCATTCATCCTCCAGCGGAGGAGGTACAGAAGCACAAAGCCGGTGCCCACGGGAAGCATACACCATGCCACATCGTCCCACCCCGCGCAGGAAAAACTGCCCATAAGCCAGTAGACGATCTCCGCCGTCTTGTGCGGGTCAACGAAGAACTTCACCGTTGACAACGCGGCGGAGAAAAGGGCAGTGATTATTATCCCGGCCAGAACGAGGGATACGACAGGCGTTTCGCCGCGCGTCCTCGCGGCCGCGTAGGTAAGTGTGAAAGCGAGCAGCCCCATGCAGAAGGCGAGCACCTGTGCCGCCGCCATGGAGGACAGAATGCCGAGGCCGAGGGCCGCACCGAAGGCGGCGCCAGCGGAGACACCTAGTATGTAGGAGTCAACGAGGGGATTGCGAAAGGTGGACTGAAGCGATGCGCCTGAAACGGACAGAGCAATGCCCCCTAGTGCGGCCATAATGACCCGCGGCATCCTGAGGCGGAAGACAATGGCCCACTCCACCCTCGGCCAGTCCCCGGGTATCCCGAGGAGCATCTGAATGACCGTGGCCGGCGGAATGGGGTAAGAGCCGATGCACAGGGATACTATAAAAACGGGAAGGGGGAGGAGGGCGAGGGCTATGCTCAGCGGGCGAACCCTCATCCTCACACTTCACCCCAGTAGTGTATTCCGTAGTACTTCATGAAGAAATCATCCGCGATGGCGCTGTAGTCCATGTCCTGGTCGGGGTAGAACTTGAGGAACATCCACACCTGAAGCAGGCACACCCTGATGCTCCATGTGTCGCTTATGATCTTCGGAACCTTGTAGACGGTCCTGTTCTTTATGGCGTTTATCTCCTGCCACTGCTCGTCGTTTATCAGGTCCTCCGGCTCGTAAGACGCCGAGGACCATATTATGAGCACATCGGGATTCCACGATACGATGAGTTCAAGGGGCACATCAACGTACTTCTCGGTGTAATTGCTCGCCGGGTTTATCGCACCCGCGTTCACCATCAGGTCGTAGGTGACGCCGGCACCGCCCGTCACCTTCGTGGGCTTGCTCCACAGCCAGAGTGCCTTTATTCTCTCCTCCTCGGGAATGTACGAGGCCTTCTCTCTGACTTGATTGATTATGCTCTGCATATCTGTCACTATGTCCTCCGCGAGATCCTCGTGGTGGAAGACCTTCCCCATGAGGCGTATGGTGGTGTAGAGGTCTTCCAGGCTTCCCATCTCCACGAGTATGTAGGGTATGCTCACGTTCTCAAAGGCCTGCAGAGCGCTGTCGGGCGTTGAATAGCCGTACTTCCCACCGTACGTTATGATGAGTTGAGGATCCAGCGCGATTATCGCCTCCACGTCGGGCTTGGATGCAGAACCTACCTCCTGCACGTTTGAGAAGTTGGCGAGTTCGCTGAGAACCGGGTTGTACTTGGCCCACTTGGTCACGCCGACCACCGTATCCCACTCGCCGAAGACGTACACGAGTTCCGCTATCTGACTGCACAGCACCACGACCCTGTCGAGTTTCGCCGGTATCTCCACCTCCCTGCCGGCGAGGTCCACCACCGTTATGGTACTGCTCTCGCTCTGTGGAGGGGGGCTCCACGTGCTCAGGAAGTATGCTCCTACAGTAGCCACCGCTATCAGCACAACAGCCACTATTGCCATAACCACTTCCTTTCTCATCATATCACCTTTTTTTGCTAATGTAATACCTGCATCGCACTCCATGATTTAAAGATTGCCCCGCAGCGGCCAGACAGTGTTATCTTTAGGGGATGAAGGTTGCCGGACGAAAATCTTATTATCAGACGCAGGATATGGATAAAAAGGTGGGTTTGATGTGTGCGTTGAGGGGATTACAGAGCGCGGGGCTGTGGTCGTGGATAAACAACGGCGGTGGTGAGCGCGATGGATGAGATTGGGTTTTTGAATGTGACGTTTGTACTCATACTGGCTTTGTATATATTAATAATCCTCATAGATATGACCGCCGTGAAGAACAGAGAAATCTATAAAAAGATGCTGAAAACAGAGGAATTTAGGAGATTCATAGGAAAAGAGGGGCCCATTTTAATAAGCACATTCATCCTGCTCCAGATGGTCTGTGGTTTTATTAATTTACTGATATACAAAGATCTATTTTTGTTTTCGAAGGCCCTAATTTTCATCTGTGCATTTTTAATGGTTTATCTTGCAATTGAAAAAATGGGACGATATGGTCTATGGAGGTGATAAAATAAGACACAGTGATGAAAAAATTTTATTTTCTGAAATATTTTATAGACATGAGAAAAATTCTATCGAAAAAGAGCGACATCAAATGAACATGAAGACGCTATTGATGCTAATTTCAGGGTTCATCGTACTGGGATTTTTTATATGTGTTTTTATATATGGGGCGTTCTTTTCCACGTCCTCTCCTTCATTTGACAGTTTTTTAGGTTTATTGGTATGTGCTGCAGGAACTCTTGGATGGATATCGTGGATTATATGGATCCATTTTGATTTTGTGAATAGTCGTTTAACTTGGATTGAAATAACCACAAATGGACTGAAAATAAATATGGGCAGAGAGGTAAAAAGATTCATATCAAAGGAGAACTTGGAGAAAATCGTTATAAATGCCAAGAAGGAAAGGATAGAAATCCATTTGAAGAAAAACAACAAAGAAAAGATAGTTCTCAAGAGGGATATCAGCATGCTAAATAAACACATTTTTACACACAAACAATTTGAAAGGTTTAAAAAAGCTATGAGACAAATAGGTGTTGAGTATGAAGTTATATATTCATAAAATATTCAATAGGATGGCACAGGTACACCCCGTGGATAGACGAGTTACCCCTCATCACGATGATAAAATATCATAATGAAAATTATCTTCAGCACCCCCGTTAAGTTTAATTCTGCGGTGGCGATACACCGATATGTTCAACGCCTATCCGCTTGTGATCTCGCGGGGTCTCGCAGAGGATATGAGGCGTCTCGGGGTCAGCGACGACGGTGTGGAGATCATGACCCGCAAATCCACCTTCGTGGCCGTGATGCTGGAGAACGTCCCCCTCCGCCTGGCAATACTCCTGAAGCAGGAGGCACTTGCGTCGGGTGCGGATTTCGCCATCCCGGGAGAACTTCTCCATCTCCGCGAGGGGAAATACAGGGGCATCCTCTTCGGCCCGCTGCCCGCCGTGGAGAGGACGTGCGAGAAGATGAGGATGCAGCCCTTCAAAGGCCGGATGCTGGCGGAGGAGGTTATGGAGGCGATTGAGAACTCCATCAGGACACCACAACCGCTGCGTCTCCGCACCGGAGATCTGGATTTCTCAAAGGTTCGCATCATGGGAATACTCAACGTCACACCCGACTCCTTCTCCGACGGGGGCAGGTACATGGACGTGGAGGCGGCCGTTGAGAGGGCGAAGAGGATGGTGGAGGAGGGGGCGGACATCGTGGACGTCGGGGGTGAGAGCACGAGGCCCTTTTCAGAGCCCGTGCCCGTTGAGGAGGAGAGGAGGCGCGTTATCCCCGTTCTTGAGAGGTTGCTGGATGAGATTGACGTGCCCATATCCGTGGACACTTACAAACCCGAGGTCGCCAGGGAGGCGCTGGAAATGGGCGCCCACATGATAAACGACATCACAGGTCTCGGAAACCCGGAGATGAGGAAGGTCGTGGCGGACTTCGGTGTGCCCGCGGTCATAATGCACATGAAGGGCACACCCAGAGACATGCAGGTCAACCCCCACTACGAAGACGTGGTCTCGGAGATCATATCCTTCCTGAGGGAGAGGGTGCGGATGGCCAGGGAGGATGGCGTGGAGCATGTGGTGGTGGACCCCGGCATAGGATTCGGTAAGAGGACCGAGGACAACCTCCGGATACTGCGCTCTCTGTTCTCATTCCGCGCCCTCGGCCTCCCCGTTCTGGTGGGCACCTCCCGGAAGAGCTTCATAGGCAACGTGCTGAACCTGCCGGTGGAGGAGCGGCTTGAGGGGACGCTCGCAACTCTGGTCATCTCGGTTGTCAACGGCGCGTCCATACTGCGCGTCCACGACGTGAAGGAGGCGGTCAGGGCGGTGAGGATGGCGGAGGCGGTTATGGGCTGTATGCACCATGATGGGGGTTAGTTTCACAAAGTTTATATGTGATGAATGTATAATACTGTAAAGGTGATTAAAATGGAGGAATACATAGAGATAGCAAAGGTGACCGCCACCAAGCACGGACAGCTGAGAATTACGTTGAAAAAGAAGGTGGCCGAGGCGCTGGGAGTCAAGGGCGGAGATTACGTGGTCTTCTACGAGGGCAAGGACGGCATATACATGAAGAAACTGGAAGTCAAATAATCCTCTGCCCTTTTTCCCATTTTTATGGCCTCCACGTTCCGTGTGGTATTTCTCGGCACCTCCGCATCTCATCCATCACGGCACCGCAGTTCCCCGGCCGTGGCCGTTCAGGTTGACAGAGAGGTTCTTCTGCTGGATTGCGGTGAGGGCGTTCAGCGGCAGTTCATGTCCTCAAACGTCAGTTTTATGCGTGTCAGCAGAGTGTTCATCACCCACCTGCACGGCGACCACTTCCTCGGACTGCCCGGTCTCGTGCAGACCATGTCGCTCTACGACAGGGAAGACGTTCTGGAGATATACGGTCCCCCCGGAACGGCGCTTCAACTGGGCACGCTGCTCCAGATAGGTCACTACTCGCTGACGTTCCCCGTGGTTGTAGCCGACCTCAAACCGGGGAACGTCGTGGCCGGCGAGGGCTATGAGGTGCACGTTTACGAGGCGAACCACTCCGTGCCCTCGCTCATGTTCTCTATTGTTGAGACCGGGGCCGGCCGCAGAAAACCTCGCAAGGTCTTTTACACGGGGGACACGGCCCCCACAGATGCCGTGGTGCAGGGCTCCAGGGGTGCGTCCCTCCTAATCCACGAGGCCACGGTTCTATCTGATCTGGAGAGCCCTGTCAATGAGTACGGACACTCCTCGGCGAGGCAGGCGGCGCTGGCCGCCAGGGAGGCGGGGGTGGAGACGCTCATACTGACCCACATAAGTTCAAGGTACGAGGATGCCGAGCCGCTCCTCATGGAGGCGAGGGAGATATTCCCCAATACCCTGGTGGCGGAGGATCTCATGGAGTTCGTGGTGAAGGCGCGTCATCACTCCAGCGGGACGTAGCACCTCATGCCCATCTCGCGGAGGATATGGGCTGCCTCCTGCGCATCTTCACCCTTCAGAACGACGGCGATGCCCTCGGCATCCACGTAAACGGCCTCTATGTCCGCCTCTATCCCCCTCCCCCTCAGAACCGCCGCCACCTCCTCCCTCAGCCCGCTCTCGCAGTCAAAGTGAACGGTCACCTTCCCGCTGGTTATCCTGCCCACCTCGTCCTCTATGCGACGTGAGAGTTCGTGCGCCCTCTCCACGGTGGTTCCCTCGGGGAAATACACGTGGAGGGTGACGTCCTTCCGTGCGCCGTAGTCGTGCACGTCTATGTTGTGTACGCTCTCGGCTCCCACCCTCCTGGCGACCTCTCTGATGCGCGATTCCATCTCCTCGTCGGCCCTGCCCATGATCACGCCTATGACGTCTCTCACAAGACGCGCACCCACGTAACCTATTATGAGCGATATCACAAGCGAGACCGCAGGGTCCAGGAGAGGATTCGTGCTTCCAAAGAGCACGACGAAGACCACGCCCACGGAGGAGAGGGCATCTGTGTAATGGTGCCACGCATCCGCCACCACGGCGTGCTTTCCCGTTGCCCTGCCGATGCGGTGCGCATAGGCGCCCATCAGATATTTAAACGCAACAGTAAGGACCACGGCGGCGAGCACAAAAGGATCGTAAACAACAGGATTTCCACCTGACACAAGTTGTATGATAGAGTGCTCGGCGATGTCGTAGGCCACGAACAGAAGGAGGAGCGATATTATCAGTGATGCTATCGCCTCAGCCCTCCCGTGACCGTAGGGGTGCTCCCTGTCAGGTGGGAGGCGGGCGCTCCACAGGCCTATCAGCAGTATTACTGACGTCAAGGCATCGCTTGCGGAGTGAAACGCGTCCGAGACGATGGACATGGAACCCGCATAGACGCCTATGGCAATCTTTGCCCCGAAGAGAAACAGATTTCCGTATATCCCCACCTTCGCCGCGGTCACCGGACTGGATACAGCCTTCCCCATCCGGGATGGATGCACCCCGTACGGAATAAAGATTTCCTTAGGCCATCCTTAATGTGTGACCTCTGCGAAATGTTTATATAAAATTCTGTGTAAAGTATGTGTATGAAGCAGGCCAAAGGCGCTGTGGTCAACAGCTATCTCAAGTTCATAAAGAAGAAATGGGGTATACATGGGCTTCAGGAGGCCATGAAGTACGCTGGCATAACAAGACAGGTGAAGGACAGCGAGTGGTTCCCCATGGAGAAAACCGACCGCGTTCTTGAGTGGATCGCGAAGAACAGGGGTATGGAGTACGTGGTGGAGGCGGGTAAGTACGCCCCGAAGAACATGGGTGTTTTCACATCCTTCTTCGCTGCGGTAATCGGCATAGAGAAGATGCTCAGGCGTGCGGAGGATACGTACAGAACGGTCTTCAACTTCGGCGAAATTAACATAACCATAGGCGAAAACCGGGCCGTTGTTGAGATCAAGGGAGCACGCCTGACCGAGTATTCCTGCCCTGCCTGGAAGGGGGCGCTGGAGGGCATCATGGAGGTCACGAGAACAGTCGGAAGCGTGAAGTCCGTTGAACCGGATTCCCCGGAGGACTGCAAATTCGTGCTGGAGTGGATGTAGGGATATATATCGGGCCGGGCATCTATATTGTCATCTATAAGTACATCGGTCGTATATGGGTAAACTATGGAGATAAGGAAGGTTCAGTTAACGGGCGGCTCATCCTACGTGATAACCCTTCCAAAGGAGTGGGTCAGGGCACACAACATACGGAAGAACGAGCCCGTTGGAGTGGAAATCAGCCCCGATGGTTCACTTATAATAACCCCGCGGGTGAGCGATGAGTACGTGCGCAGGGCAAAGGTCATAGACGCAGGAGGCGCGATGGATGAGTCCTTTCTTCTCCGCATGCTGATAAGCGCTTACATCATGGGCTACACGGAGATCAGGGTGGTCGGCAGTCCACCATCAAACCTGAGGAAGGTGGTCCGGAAATTCGCCAAGATGGCCATAGGCGAGGAGATTGTGGAGGAAACGCCGTCCTACATACTCATCAAAGACCTCCTCAACCCGAGGGAGATGCCATTCGGGAGCAGCATCAGGAGGATGTATGTGCTGGTGAGGGGCATGCTGGAAGACGCCATAGCGTCGCTCAGGGAGGGGGATGCTGACCTGGCCCGCGACGTGGTTGCGAGGGACGACGAGGTGGACCGGCTGCACTGGCTCGTGGCGAGGCAGCACAGCATGGTGGCCAGCAACCTCACCTTCGCGGAGAAGATGGGCGTGCCCGCGCTTCAGGCGGGCCATTACTTCCTCGTCAGCAGGTACGTGGAGCGCATCGGCGACCACGCGGTGAGGATCGCTGAAAACGTGCTGGAGGTGATGGACAGCGTTGGGAACATCGTGCCACCTGTGGAGCGGGCGGGGGCAGTTGCCATAGAGATATTTGACAGGAGCATAGAGGCATTTCTGCGTGGAGACGTGGAGGGTGCGAACAGAAACATAGAGAGCGTGGGAGAACTGGTCCCGCTGTGCGAGGAGATTCACTCCCTCGCCCTCACAAGGCCAGGTGAGATGGCCATATCCCTCGCGTACATAGCGGAGAGCATAAGGAGGGTCGGCGAGTACTCAAGCGACATATCAGAATGTGCCCTCAACATGTGGGGTGGCGATGGAAAATGGCGCCCTGGCCGGGATTTGAACCCGGGTCGCGGGCTCGACAGGCCCGCATGATAGGCCGCTACACTACCAGGGCACAATAAGGGTGAAGGTATAATCCGTATTTAACCCTTTCCCGTCCACCGGAGCACCGGACGGGTGCCCCAATCCGACATCGGATGTAGAAACATGTTTTTTATTCATTCAAAAGATATTGAAGCCGGTTGAAAAGATTTATAGTAGTTGATGACATCACCCCATGCCTTCCAAGGCGAGGTGATAAGATGACAGAGGAACTGAACCCGTTTAAAATAGCGCAGAAGCAGCTGGACAAGGCGGCGGAGATCCTGGGACTGGACGAGGGAACGCACGCCATGCTTAGGGAGCCCATGAGGACCTTCATAGTGAGCATACCCGTGAAGATGGACGATGGCTCCGTGAAGGTCTTCACCGGCTTCCGCGTCCAGTACAACGATGCCCGCGGGCCCACGAAGGGTGGCATAAGGTGGCATCCCGACGAGACGCTCGACACCGTGAAGGCGCTGGCCGCCTGGATGACCTGGAAGTGCGCCATCGTGGACATACCCTATGGCGGCGGCAAGGGCGGAATAATCTGCAACCCCAAGGAGATGAGCGATGCCGAGAAGGAGAGGCTCGCCCGCGGGTACATAAGGGCTCTCGGCCACTACATAGGACCCGAGAAGGACATCCCCGCGCCTGACGTCTACACCACGCCGCAGATAATGGCCTGGATGATGGACGAGTTCTCCAAGATGAAGGGCTACAACGCCCCGGGCGTCATCACGGGCAAGCCCCTCTGCATAGGCGGCTCCAAGGGCCGGATGGACGCCACCGCCCGCGGTGGCATGTACGTGCTCCGCGAGGCCGCCAAGTACAAGGGCGTGCCGCTCGTGGTGAACGAGGAGAACCTCCACAAGCCCTACACCGAGCTGGAGGCCATGGATGACCCCGAGCCCGAAGGCGATGTCGTGAAGGTGGCCATCCAGGGCTACGGAAACGCAGGCCAGTACGCTCACCTGCTCATAACGAGGCTCTTCAAGAACGTGAAGGTCGTCGCCGTCAGCGACTCCAAGGGCGGCATATACGTTGAGGAGGGTCTGCCCTACAAGAAGACCATGCAGGTCAAGAAGGAGACCGGCAGCGTCGTGAACTACCCCGGCGCCAAGCAGATAACCAACGAGGAGGTTCTGGAGCTGGACGTGGAGATACTGATACCCGCTGCTCTGGAGAACGTGATAACCAAGGAGAACGCGGACCGCATAAAGGCGAAGATCATACTGGAGCTGGCCAACGGGCCGACGACACCCGAGGCCGACGAGATACTCCACAGGAAGGGCGCTCTGGTCATACCCGACTTCCTTGCAAACGCGGGCGGTGTGACCACGAGTTACTTCGAGTGGGTCCAGAACATAACCGGCTACTACTGGGAGTTCGAGGAGGTCTACCAGAAGCTGGACAGGAAGATGACCGCAGGCTTCTGGGACATGATCGGCGCCATGGACGAGTTCAAGGAGAAGAACATCGACCCGAGAACCGCTGCCTACGTGGTCTCCGTGAGGCGTGTCGTGGAGGCCATGAAGATCAGGGGCTGGGTGTGAGCCCCCTTTACCCCTCTTTTTATATTCCTTACATTCCATACCCCATCCGATGGATATTCTGATGCTTCTCTCCAACCCCCTCGCTCCCGACCCGCGCGTGGAGGCGGAGGCAGAGGCGCTCGTTGAGGAAGGGCATCGCGTAACCGTTCTGGCATGGGGGAGAGGTGCGAAGGGCGAGGAGCGTCTAAGGGGATTCAGAGTGGTGCGCGTGGGCCCTCCCGCGGGCTACGGGGGTATGGAGGTCGTGCTCAAGATTCCACTCTTCTACGCCGCCGCGCTGCCGGTGGCGCTCCGTATGAGATACGACGTGGTGCACGCCCACGACTTGGACACCGCGCCCCTCGGTCTGGCCCTGTCGCTTCTGCGGGGTGTTCCTCTCATATACGACGCCCACGAGAGTTATCCGGACATGGTGGCGCCCCTCGTACCTCCTTCAATCCACCGGGCCCTTGAAAAACTTGACGCCCTCGTCGCGAGGAGGGCATGGGCGGTCATCACCGTCGGCAACAGGCTCGCGAAGCGTTTTGCCCGTCTGGGGGCGAGACGGGTGGTGGTCGTCGGGAACTGGAAGGCAAGAAAAGGAGATGTGCGACGGGAGAGGAAGGGACGATTCAGAATCGCCTATGTGGGTGTACTGACCCCTGACAGGCACGTGGAGGACCTGATAAGGGCCTTCTGCGGTGATGATCGCTTTGAAATCATCGTGGGCGGGTACAAGGGGAAGGAGAGGGAAATCCGGGAACTGTGCTCATCCTGCGACAACTGCAGATTTCTGGGTCGCGTCCCGGGGGATGAGGTGTACGGCATCTTCCGGGATGCGGATGCCGTTTTCTATTCGCTGGACCCATCCGTGCCCAACAACTATTACAGCGCGCCCAACTCTCTGTTCCTCGCCCTCGCCGCTGGGCGCCCCCTTCTCTGCCTGGACCACGGGGAGGTGGGCGAGATCGTGAAGGGGTACCGGTGTGGAGAGGTTTTCCCCAGCAACGACCCTGCCGAGATACGGAAGGCGGCCCTGCGCCTGATGGAAAGACACGACATCGCCGAGTGCGTTGAAAGGGCGTATGCGGAGTTCAACTGGGAACGCGCGAGGGAGAAACTCCTTGCGCTGTACGGATCCATACCACCCCCGAAAAGGTAAAATACCACGCGGATTCTCTGCCGTGTGAGGTGGATTTCATGGGGATGTCCGTGACGGAGAAGATACTCGCCCGCGCCGCGGGCAAGGACGATGTGTGCGTGGGGGAGATAGTGACCGTGGAGCCCACCTGGGTTATGTCCCATGACAACACCGCTGCCATAATCTCCCACTTCAGGAAGACGGGCGCGAAGAGAGTGTGGAACCCCGATAAGGTTGTGGTCATACTTGACCACGTGGTCCCGGCGGCCACGGCGGAGTACGCCAACAACCACAGGAAGATAAGGGAGTTCGTGAGGGAGCAGGGCATAACGAACTTTCACGACATCAACACGGGCATATGCCACCAGGTCATGGCGGAGAAGGGCTACGACGTCCCCGGGGCGGTTATACTCGGAGCGGATTCTCACACGACCACGCCCGGTGCCTTCGGCGCCTTCGCCGCCGGCATAGGAAGGAGCGAGGTTGCCGCCATCTGGGCCACGGGGAAGATATGGCTCATGGTTCCGCCGACGATAGAGATACGCGTGAACGGGGAGTTCCAGAGGGGGGTTTACGCCAAGGACCTCGCGCTTCACATCATAGGTGATATATCGGCCTCCGGCGCCGTCTACAAGGCGGTGGAGTTCCGCGGAGATACCGTGCGGAATATGAGCATCGCCTCCAGAATGGTCCTCACGAACATGGCGGCGGAGATGGGCGCTAAGAACGGCATCGTGGAGCCGGACGAGAAGACCCTGACCTATCTGAAGGGGCGCGCGAAGGTGCCCTTTGAGCCCGTATACGCCGACCCCGACGCGGAGTACGAGAGGAGCATAGAGTACGACGCATCCGATATCGTGCCGAAGGTTGCGTTCCCCCACACCGTGGACAACGTGAGGGATGTGGACGATGCCGCCGGAATTCCCATAGACCAGGTTTTCCTCGGCACGTGCACCAACGGAAGAGTGGAGGATTTAGAAGTGGTTGCGAGGATACTGAAGGGTAAGAGAGTGAAGGTGCGCACCCTCGTCTTTCCCGCCTCCTGGGAGGTGTACAGGGGGGCGCTGGCCAAGGGGATAATAGATACCCTTGTGAAAGCCGGCGCCGTGATCATGAACCCCGGCTGCGGTCCGTGCCTGGGTGCGCATGCGGGCGTGCTGGGCGATGGTGAGAGATGCCTCAGCACGGCCAACCGCAATTTCAAGGGGAGAATGGGCAACCCCAACGCCGAGATATACCTCGCCTCGCCGGCCACCGCTGCCGCCACGGCGCTGAAGGGCGAGATAGCCGATCCGAGGGAGGTGTTGTGAATGGGAAGGGTGTGGAAGTACGGGGACAACGTTAATACGGATGTGATCTTCCCGGGCAAGTACACGTATAAGAGTATGACCCCCGAGGAGATGGCAAAGCACGCGCTGGAGGATCTCGACCCGGAATTCGCCGGAAACGTGAAGCCCGGCGACGTCATAGTGGCGGGGAAGAACTGGGGCTACGGCTCGTCGCGGGAGCAGGCAGTCGCCTGTCTCAAGGCGGCGGGTGTCAAGGCCATAATAGCGGAATCCTTCGCCCGCATCTACTACAGAAACTGCATAAATCTCGGACTGCCAGCCATTCAGATTCCGGACACGTCGGGATTTGAGAGCGGCGATGAGGTGGAGGTGGACATCGAGAAGGGCGTTATAGTCAACAGGACGAAGGGCTTTGAGGTGCGCTTTCCCCCCTTCCCGGAGTTCGTGATGGAGATAATAAAGGACGGGGGACTTATTGAGCACATAAAAAAGAAGATGGGTGAGAGGTGAATCAGAGCTCTCTGTACTTCTCCGCTATGGCGCGGGCCATGTCCAGGGTGCTCGCGTCGCCGCCCATGTCGTAGGTGCGCACTTTCCCCTCCGCAACGACCTCCTCTATGGCCCTCTCCAGCCGGTCCGCCTTCTCGTGCTCTCCGAGGTAGTCCAGCATCATCCTCACGGCGCGGATTGTGGCTATGGGGTTGACCTTGTACAGCCCCGCATACTTGGGTGCGGAGCCGTGCACCGGCTCGAAGACCGCGTAGTTATCGCCGATATTGCCCGCCGCGGCGAAGCCAAGCCCGCCGGTCAGCTGGCTGCAGAGGTCGGAGATTATATCACCGAACATGTTTGAGGTTACCAGCACATCGTACTTCTCGGGGTTCTTGACCAGCCACATCGCCATGGCATCGATGTTTGCCTCCCAGAGCTCTATGCCCGGGTACTCTTTCGCGATTTCCCTTGCTATTTCCACGAACATCCCGCTCGTCTCGCGTATCACGTTGGGCTTTTCCACCACCGTGACGCTCTTCGCGCCGTACTTCTTCGCGTGCTCAAAGGCGGCCCGTATTATCCGAGTGCATCCCTTCCTGGTGAAGATCCTGCAGGATATGGCCATGTCCTCGCCGGGAATCTCCATGAAGCGTGCGAATTTCGGGTGAGCAGCCAGCGCTTTCTTGATATCGTCGGGAACGGGACGGAACTCCACACCGCTGTAAAGCCCCTCCGTGTTCTCCCTGAAGACGGTTATGTTTATATCGTCCCTGTAGTTGAGCGGGTTCCCCTTGTACGCCTTCGCTGGCCTCACGTTGGCGTACAGTTCAAACTCCTGTCTCAGCCGGACTATGGGACTGAAGTACTCAAGGCCCTTTCCCTTCAGGTGCGGGGCGAGCTCCTCCTGCGCCTCCCTCTTCGGCTTTGAGGTTATCGCTCCGAAGAGAGCTACGTCGGTCTGCTTCAGCATCTCTATGGTTCTGTCTGGAAGCGGGTTGCCCTCCTTGCACCAGAACTCCCAGCCGATGTCCCCGTAGATGTACTCGGCGTCCAGACCTATCTCGTCCAGCACGATCATCGCGGCCTCTATGACCTCCTTCCCCACTCCATCTCCGGGCAGCACGGCGATTTTATACGTCATTTTGGCTACCTCCGCGGGAGGAATCGCTTGGAGGATTTAATATTTTCTATGTCGGAGCCATCCAAGGGTATCCAGCACATCAAACCCATATCTGTTCCTATAATGCACAATTTCGGTGAATAGGGACTTCAGGCAATCCTCCCTGATGGCGGGGGCGAAGGCCTCGTATACCCTGACATTTCCATTCGTTTCTATGTAAATATGCGGCTCCGACAGGTCGTCGGGATAGTTCCCAACGGCGGCGATAGACCACATATCCACAGACACTTTGAGTTTGCGGTTGGTGTAGATGATTATTCGGCCATCGTCAATAAATATCTCCTCCGTGTATACATAGAGTACCAGGTAAATACCCGCCAGAATCAGAAAGTATGTGAGAACAACGTACAACATCTGCAACCATATGAAAGAGTGGCCGAGTATAAATATGAGATAGGCCAGGGTCATAACAGACGGAGTCAGACATATGAAAGCATATCTGGAGAGAACGCCTACTCTGTTCTTCAACACAAACCTATTGTTGAAGGTGGCCTTCCTTACACGATATGGATACTCTTCAAGTCTTCTTTTGCACTCATCGTCAACCCCCTTTAAGGATGACCATCCCTCCCTGAATTTCCATGTCTTCCACCGTCTTAACAGTTCCTTGAAAATCCTTTCTCTATCGGATGACGAATAAGCAATCAGGTCAAAATATATTTCTGTGCCGTCCTTTAGCAGCACGTACACACCCTTTATCCTGTCTTTATCATATTTGCATCTTATGTCCTTCACTGAGGTAAAAGGTACAAGTTTCTGCGATGAAGCGTCCAGCAAATCCTCTATATATACCACCGCACCATCCGCGATTATCACTTCCTGTGCCGTGGTGATGTGCTGGACAAATATCACAACAAGTACCGCGCTCAGGACGATCTCGGGGATGCAACCCATCTCTGCAATCTCATGGAAATAAAGCACCATCAGAAGAGTGAACGAGGCTGATATCAAAGTCAGCCCCAGTATCTTGTAATGCATCCACTTTTCATCACCCCCAAAAGCGGATGTCATAACAAACGTCACATAGTAGATAATGTGTTGTTGCAATATAAAATTATTCCTGTATCTTTTTGAACTCCCTCACGTATATCCGGTACTCAAAGCCGTCGTAATAGATGTTTCCGCCCTCCCACTCAACCTCGCCCCTCTGGTTGTCCACCGGGTCGGACCGGAGGTACTTCTTGCGCGGCTGAAACTCACCCTGCACATCGTCGTTGGCGATCATCCTGAACGCGTCCAGATTTCCGAAGTAGAACCCCCTCCTCTGCGGCTCATTACGGCGCGACCCGCCGAAGGACAGGTCCGCGGGCAACCACCCGTAGGGGGCCACGTAAAACTGCGCCCAGTCGTGTGGCCCGGCGCTGTGGGGTGTGATGAACCATCCGCTCTGCCACTTGGCCGGAACGCCCACTATCCTGCAGAGCGCGATGAAGAGCAGCGCCTGCATACCGCAGTCGCCCCTCAGTTCGGTGGCAACGAACTCGGGTATGTTCTCGTAAGTGCAGTACTCCCGGACGTAGGAATACCGAACGTTTGTCGTTATCCAGTCGTATATCCTCTTCGCCTTCAGGTAGGGATTTTTCTCATCGCCCACAATGCGCCGTGCGAGGTCTCTGAGATAGGGCGTGAAGAGTATATGCGGCGCCCTCTCCTCCAGATAGCGTTCCTCGCCTCCATCCTCCACGGCGTCGGGGTCCACGGAGTTCACCTGCTCAGATATCACGTATTCAAACTCCACTCTGAACTCGCGCTCCCGTGATTCGAAGTACGCCGTTCTCTGCACCGCATTCTCCTCCGCCAGAACCGGCTCGCAGGGGTGTGCAGAGATGAGCTTCACATCCCGCAGTGGTCCGCCGGGGCGTGGGAAGGGAAGCCACACGCGGACTTTCTCTCCGGTGTCAAGCAGGTCCTCCTGAACCTTCACATTTATCCCGGCCCTCACGCGATAGGTTGCCGGTTCCCTTCCCCCGAGCAGGGAATCCACGGTGGAGTTTACCAAGGAGCGCACTTTCTCCCGCTTCTCATCCTTTTTTCGCCTCCTGCTCTCCAGAGAGCGGTTGAGGAAGAAGAGGTTGGCCACGAAGCGTGAGTAGAACCGCTCCTCCCCGTCTATGAATGCCCTGTCAACGTAACCGTCGGCTATCCAGCGGTCCAGTTCGTGTTCCACAAATCCCTCAACCTCATCCCGGAGGATGGCCAGCGCCTCCTCCCTGCCAAAGGGGAAGTCCTTTCTCAGGCGGTCCATCCTCTCAATTTCGTAGAGGAGGCGTGCCCGCAGGGCATCGGGGGGGTTTAGATGCAGCAGGGAATCAATGACTTTTCTCGCGGTTCGGAAATCTCCCGCGTTCACTTCCCTTCTCACGACCTCCGGAAGGGGCGCGAGCAGGCATTCCTCGTATCTCATCTCGCTCCCTTCTCCACTTTCTTTCCGTATTCAAATATGCCTCCCGCATCGTATATGTCGAGCGCCACCCCGGACATCGGCTTTGCCCTGAACACGAGTCCCCCGTCCCTGTATATCTCACCCGTCTCTATGTTTATCTCTATCACGTCGCCCGTCCGGATGTCCGAATCAAATATGCCGGGGGCCTCTATCAGGGGCAGTCCACTGTTGATCACGTTCCTCTTGTATATCGCCCCGAAGGATTCGCCCACGATGGCAGCGATCCCCAGCGCGATGAAGCAGTCCACGGCGTGCTGTCTTGACGAGCCCGCACCGAAGTTCCTTCCCACAATCAGTATGTCTCCGGGCTTTGCCCTCTTCGGGAAGTCCTCCCAGCCGGGCAGGTTGCTGAACGCATATCTGGCCATCTCGGCCGGGTCTGTGATGTACAGATAGCGATTGTGGAATATCATATCGGTGTCTATGTCGTCTATGCGCCTTCCGTGCTCGTCCACGACCTTCCAGACCCTCCCTTTTATGACCCTTGGCCTGCGCATGTGGGGAGGATTGGAACGGATTTAAATAAAGATGTCGGGCCTCACCGTGGAACGGTGACACGACCCTCAACGGCGCTCGCCGCCGCCACGACGGGGGACACGAGGTATATCTTCCCGGGCCCCTGTTTGCCGGGGTAGTTGCGGTTCGTGGTGGACAGGAAGACCTCGTCGCCTATTAGGCCGGG
>Ga0209426_1000908_pt1 | contig 22928 bp, 30 predicted proteins | sample Deesub1362B_J571_FD_187697 | JGI IMG/M metagenome (GOLD analysis project Ga0209426, IMG submission 187697) | Deep oceanic, basalt-hosted subsurface ecosystem from Juan de Fuca Ridge flank, Pacific Ocean, CORK Borehole 1362B_J2.571 (SPAdes)... ...
GGGGCGAGCAACCGCTATACCATTGAGAACTTCGCCTACCTGGCTAGCCTTGTGGAGGAGCGCCCTTCGCCACCCTTTCTGATAGCGAGCACCCTGCTGGTGCCGGGCTACATCGACGAGGCTGAGGTCGAGGCGATAGCGCGCTTTATCGCAGAGCTAAACCCGGAGATACCCTACTCCCTGCTCGCATTCTACCCCACCTATATGATGCGCGACCTTCCAACGACGAGCTGGAAGCAGGCGAGGGCATGCTTAGAAGCGGCGCGGCGTTACCTTCGCAACGTTAAGCTTGGCAATGTGCACCTGCTGCGCTAAACGGCGAGAGCTCCTGGCACCTTCGACTCTTCAAGCAGCGCGGAGTTAACGTATATGGGTGCATCCTCAATCAGCGCTAATATTATAGCATCGCTGGGGCGGGCGTCCAGCTCTTCTACGCCCGGAATGTGGATAGAGGCATAGTAAACATCGCCTATCAGCGTATCAACGCTCACATAGCTCACCTTCTTTCCCATTTTGAGCAGAAGCATGGCGAAAACCTCATGCATCCATGGGCGAGGAGGCTTCTCCCCTGCGAGCACCATAAGCATGCGCTCCCCCTGCTCCCTACTCACAACAATGGTAAGCTTGCCCTTACCATCAACCTCCTTCAGCACCACCGCATAGCCAAAGGCTTCCTCGCGCACATCGGTGACCTCAACCAGCGCATAGTTCGCGGGCGGAGCTTTTTCTTTGCCAACGCAGCCTGCAGCGGTGATCAGGAGCACAAGCAGCGGAGCCATGCGAAGAAGCATTACTTCACCTTTCCCCCCTGGTAGCGCCCCTCATAGGCGATGGCGTTGCCCTCCACGCGGGCGAAAACAACCTGCGCTATGCGCGCGCCCCTTTCAAGGGTGAACTCAAAGCTGCCCTCGTTTTTTATGCCTATCGTAAGCGCCCCCCTGTAGCCTGGGTCTATGACAGCGGTGCGCAGGCTTACGCCACAGCGGAAAAGCGTGGAGCGCTGAAACATGAAGGCTACTAAATCTTTAGGCATGTTCACTCTCTCAAGGGTAGTGCACAGGTAGTATTTCCCTGGCTTTAGCACATAGCGCTCGCCCTTTATCTCGCGAAGCTGCGGCAGGCTGCGCTCACTCTTACCCAGCGACGCAGGAGAAGTTATGTCGTAGAGCTTGTTGATGCGCAGGTCGACGCCAGCACCCTGAACATTACTCTCGTCCACGCCTTCCAGCAGCTTTTCCTCACGTATTCTGCGCAGAAGTTCTTCATAGCCGAGGTACATGATTCTAAATTCGCTGCAGGGAAGATAACTTTTTCTATGTGTTCATAGAACAGATACGAGAAATTAAAAAGTATCTTCTATTTTTATTTCACCTCACTAAAATCAATTTCTTCTACAAAGCAGATAACCAACTGAAAAAATATGGGTAATGAATTAATAAACTCTTCGTTCACGTTTGTGTAAGGTTACCCCCTGAACTTCGGCCTCTGAGAAAGCCTCTCCGGCAGAGGCAACTTAGCAAAGGGTTTGCCCTCATTCTCCTTCTCCACCCGCTCGGCGAGCTCTTCCTTGGTTAGCTGCACCTGCTCGCCGGTGCTCCTCACGCGCACCGTGAGGTAACCTCCCTCCTGCTCTCGCGCGCCCACCACGACGATATATGGAATCCACTCCTTCTCAGCATTGCGTATCTTCTTTTGAAGCGTTGCCGCCTCATCGTCTAAGTCGGCGCGCACCCTGCGCTTTTTAAAGTACGCCAGCACCTCTTCCGCATAGCCGAGGTTCTGCTCAGACACAGGGATTATCCTCACCTGCGTCGGGCAAAGCCAGGTTGGTAGAGAAGGCTTCTCGCCGCGCTTTGATTTGAGGTAGGCCTGTTCGAGCAGCGCATAGAGGTTGCGGTCTATGCCTCCGCTGATACTGGCATGCAAAAGCAGCGGGTGGCGCCTCTCTCCGCTTTCATCCACGTAAGTTATGTCGAAGCGCTCTGTGTTCTCAACGTCGATCTGCACCGTGGAGAGCGTCGCCGCTTTGTTCTGCGCATCGTTGACGCTGAACTCGAACTTCATCACAAAGTAGAAGAAGCGCTTATCCCATAGCTCGATTAGGATAGGCTTGCCTATTAGGCGAGCGAGCTGCTTCGCAAACTCCTCGTTTTCCTCGTAGAAGTCGCGCACAAAGCGAATCGCCACCTCGTACTCTAAGCCAAGCTCCTCCATCCAGCGCATGCTCAGCTTGAACTGGCGCAGAAACTCCTCCTTCGCCTGCTCCATATCTCTGCACAGAGTGTGCATATCCGGCATGGTGAAGGTGCGCAGGCGTTTAAGCCCTGCCAGCTCACCGCTCTGTTCGCGACGGAAGGAGTAGTGGGTAAGCTCGTACAGGCGAAGTGGGAGGTGGCGGTAGCTTATGGTCATGTCGTGCATCATTAAATACTGCCCAAAGCACGCAGCGAAGCGCAGGAAGTATTCCTTGTCGTCGCTTATCACCACGTACTGCCTCGCCGGGAAGCGGTGCAGATAGCGGCTGAGCGTGGGATGAGCAAAGTCGTACATTACCGGCGTCTCCACTTCCATGGCGCCGTAGTCGAGCACAAGCTGGGTGACGTGCTCCTCCAGAAGCTTCTTGATCAGCCTCCCCTTGGGATACCAGCGTAAATTGCCGGGGTCGCTGCCCGGCTCGTGATCCACAAGCTCATGCTCTTTCATTAAGCGAATGTGGGGCGGCTCCTCGGTTACAGCGCGAGTGCCCTTAGTCTCGTACTCATAGAATATTTTTAAGCCTTCATGCTGTGAAAAATCGAAGCTTTCTGCAGGCGTTAGCTTGCCTTCAGGGGTAAGCACATACCATTCGCTCTTTAGCTTCTTCTCCGCTTTAAGCGCGAGGCTCTCTTTTTCCTCCTTCTCCTCCACGCGGATCTCCCGCGAAAGCTCGCTCAGGGGATGCCCCTTGCAGCGCAGCTCAAACGCCTTGTACCACCCGAAGGGTGCGCGCAAAACCTCGTAGCCCCTCGCTACAAGTTCCTCCTCCAAGCTCTTAAGCACTTCTACCGCAAAGTCTGGCTTAGCCAGCGATGAGCTTAGATGGGCATAGGGGTATAGCACCACTCGCTTTGCCTTAACTTGGGAGTAAACCTTCTCTATCTCATCAGCGGCGCGCTTCACCACCTCTTCGCTGTACCCCTCGTCCGATTTTTCGACAGCAATAAACGCGGCAAGCGCCTCCTCCGCCCTGCCTGCAAGCTTCTCCTGACTAACCTCCTCAGCCACCTTCGTCTTCTGCTTTGCTTTAAACTCTATGTGGTCCACGTGAAGGAGAAGAAGCTTCATTGCAGCACCCCTGCTACCTTGGCTCTGCCTTTTTATAAGGTTTTCGAAGACCTACCTCAATCCCTATCTTACGGTTGAGAGAAGAAGCTACTTTTCGGCGATGATTTTCAGAATATCCTTTATGTCCCTCAGAAGACCTGTGTTCTCCTTTAAAGTGCCGTCGATAGAGCTGAGGCGGGTGCTGACGGAATCGAGGCGCACGTCCACAGACTTCATGTATCCCTCCATAGATGTGAGATGTTCATCAACAGAACCAAGTTTGCTGTCAATAGAACCAAGTCTATCTACTCCCAAGTCAAGCCTATCAAAAATGTCTTTTTCTACGCCTCCAATCACTCTGCCTACAGGCTTTGGCAGGAGTATTTTTTCTGAGAATGATATCTTTTTAACTCCGGGATATCTGCTTATTTCTTCTGAAATCCTCTCGATTTTTGAAATCTCTCCCTCACAGACAAATTTTACATTCCTCTCATTATAATCATTGTATACAAATCCTGCTAAATCGTACTTATGAGCTAGATTTTCTATGTAATTCCGGAATCCAACATACTGAACATCTCCCTCAATCACAAGGGTTAGCTGCTTTACCTTTGAGAGCATGTCATAATGTTTATGTTTAGTCTATATAAAGGTTAAGTTGTAATGCAAAGTTCACTTTTTGTCTGATTTACTTCAGTCTTTGAGTTGATCTTGTGATAGGCGAACAATGCCCTGTCAACCTTGCGAATATCCCCTCCTGCATACTTTTTAGCAATATTTAGTACTTCGCGCCGGAAGATTTTGTAACCTTCGATTTTATCACGGTAATGATAATACTTTTTTGATCCATCGAGATAGTTTGCTTTCTGCAGTACCTGAACCGTTCTTTTATCCACGATCGGGAAGTCTTTTGGAGAAATGAAATGCACAATCGTAGATGCTATTGGAATCCCGATACCATCTAACTTATCCAGATCACGAATAATGGTTTCTAAATATTTATCAGGATTTTCTTTTATCATCTTGATAACTTGTTTAAATGTATCTTCGTAGCCTTTAAAATTGTCCAATTTCACATAACCTTTTACACGAGCTGCTTTCCAGTTTAAAATGCATCTGAATGTTGATTTAGATATATTTCCTTGTGAAACATCATAAGATACTCTCTTAATTAGTTCACTATATTCTCTTTCGTCACCTCCAATTTCTGGATCGTCATATTTGGATTCATACTCAATTATAAACTCCTCATCAATTACAATTTCATTTCCCTTCATATTCATCCCCCTTTACTATGTTGTGTTAAGACTCCGTCCACAACCCTTATTAACCTCCACGCCTACCTCTCAGCATGGAAGAGGGAATGACCTATGCCAAAGCGGGAGTTGATATAGATAAAGAGAGCCTTGCAATTCGCGCCATTGCTGAGCATCTTAAAGGTACCCTGAGGCTCCGCCAAGGCAAAGCTGGGGAGAGCCTCCTGGGAGTGGGGCACTTCGCAGGCTTGGTTAAGCTGGACGAGAAGCGCGCGCTTGCTTTATCTGCCGATGGCGTGGGCACTAAAATTCTCGTCGCCAGGGCGATGAACAAGTACGACACCATAGGTATTGATTTAGTGGCAATGAACGCCAACGACGTAATCTGCGTGGGCGCGGAGCCGCTGGTGCTCCTGGATTACCTTGCCATCGATGAGCCTGACCCGAGCATAACCGGGGAAATCGCCAAGGGCTTGGCAAAGGGTGCTGAAATGGCGAACATAAGCATCCCCGGCGGCGAGCTTGCAACGCTGCCCGAGATGGTCAAGGGTTTTGACCTCGCGGGTTTAATCGTGGGCATGGTGGAGATGGATAAGATAATCACAGGCGAGAAGGTTGCGCCTGGCGACGTGGTTATAGGTCTGGAAAGCTCTGGCATACACAGCAACGGGTTAACCCTCGCCAGGAAGGTTATTCTCGAGCATTACAGCATAGATGAGGAGATATTCCCTGGCAGAACCGCTGGTGAGGAGCTTCTTGAGCCGACAAAGATATACGTGCGGGAGGTTATGCGTTGCCTTGCTGAAGCGGATGTGCACGGCTTGGCTAACATCACCGGCGGTGGCTTGGCGAATCTAACAAGGATAACGAGGCACGGCTATTATCTGGATGCCCTGCCCGAGCCGCCCAGGATATTCCAGCTTATCCAGGAGCTTGGCAAAGTGCCAGAGCATGAGATGTACAGGACGTTCAACATGGGCGTGGGCTTCTGCATCGTAACCAGCGAAGAGGAGAGCGAGAAGATAATAGATATATGCAAACGCCACTCCACTCGCGCTCAGGTTATTGGCAGGGTGGTCGAGGGGGAGAACGTGGTTAAAATCGCCGACAAGAGCTTTACCCTGCGCTACTGACGCCTCGCGCGATATAGAAAGCGCCTTCCGTCCCAGCGCCGCTCCACCAGGCCGAGGTTGTAAAGCTCCTCCAGAAGCCTGCGGGTCTTTCGCCTGTTGCTAAATGTGGCGCTGGAGAGGGTGTCTATGTCCATATATGCACTTCCCAGAAGCCTCAAAACAAAAGTGTGGTCCATACTCAACTCTCGCATATCATCACCTCACGTGAAGAAGTAAATATGCCTTATGCTGTTGTCGGCGGCGGCGTAGCTACCTGCGGGGGAGACTGCTATCTTGGAATAAACCCTGCCGTAGCTCCGCTTCAGCAACACCTCGCCCTCTGCGTTGAAGTAGTAGATGTTCTTGTCGTAGGAAACAGCGGCAAAGTAGGAGTCGTCAGGAGCAGCGAACACCTGTATAACCTCCGCCCCAGTCTTTATCTCAATGGGCGCCTGAGGTGAATCTGAGCTAAAGAGCAGCCCTCTATAGTAGTCTGTGCCCGCCACTACATGGCTGCCATCGCCGCTGACCGCCACATCCAGAATGTCAATATTGAAGGAGTAGCCCTCCCACTCCCACAGAAGCTCGCCCTCGCCTGTGTACAGGCTGACTGTTCCGTCTTTCCCTGCCACAGCAACGTAACTAGCATTCTCTGAAAGCGCAAAGGCTGCGATGTCCACTTCGGTTTTTATCTCCCTGAATAGGGTGCCGTTGTTCGCATGGAGGAGGTAAATCTTCTTGTAGCTGGAGTAGCCCACCACCTCACCGTTGCCGCTGATTGCGAGATTCTCAATCACATCCTTAGCGGAGTGTTTCCACAGAAGCTCAGCGCTGCTGGAGATGGCGTATAAACCCCTGTCCCACGCCGCTGTAGCGCCGTATACCACACTTCCCTCTGGCGAGAGCACCACATGCTTCGGCTCCGCCTGCGTGGGATAGAAGGCTATTTGATTACCGTAAATGTCGAAAAGGTAAAAGCCCTTCTCACCAGCAACGCCCACGTATTCCCGCGAAGCTGCAAGCTCGCTTACCTGCTCCCTGAGGTTGACGTCTGCCACCTGCGTGGGAGAAGCTTCCAGCACAAGCTCAAGGTAGTTCTTTCCAGCGGCTGGCAGCGTAGCAGGAGGCGGCGTAGTGAGCGGAGCCTCCGTTTTAGGCGGGAGCGTTGTGGGAGGTGGAGTTACCTCTGGTTGAGGCGCAGCTTCAGGTGCTTCCTCTGGCTTCACCTCTTCTTCCTTCTTTCCGGGTATTGTGGGGTCAAGGGGGTTAGGGTCAAGAGGGTCCCAGAGTCCGTCACCATCTGTATCCACCCTCGTCGGGTCAGTTCCTGCTCTAGCCTCTTGCGCATCGTCCCAGCCGTCACCATCGGTGTCTGGAATCTTCTCCTTGATGCAGCCTGAAAAGAGGGATAGGAGTATAAGGAGAAGTAGGAGCTTTCTCATGTGTATACACAATCATCGGGAGGATATATAACTCTTCCGCCCCAGAGAGTAACACGCCCTTATAGGCAAAGGTATTTATTGCCCGGGCGTAAAGATTGTGATAGAGGGATGTAACTTTGAAGATAGCAGATTTACGCCCGGGTCAGGGCAGGGTTAATATTGTGGTTGAGGTTGTGAGCGTTGGCGATGTCAGGACTTTCCAGAAGTACGGTCGCAGCGGGAGGGTTGCGACTGCCACCGTTAAGGACGATTCTGGTGAGATAAACCTGAGCCTGTGGAATGAGGACATAGACAGGGTCAGCCCCGGTACAAAGCTAAAGATAGAAAACGGTTACGTTGGCGAGTTTAAAGGCGAAATGCAGCTTACCACCGGAAAGTACGGCAAACTTGTTGTGCTCGCCGACTAATCCTCTCTCAATATGGACTCCAGCCGGAAGTCAGCGAAGTAGCACTTATTTTTATATTTTACTTACTTTTATTGAAATTGTCTTCAAATAAAATTTATAACCCCCCCCTCGTGATATTACTCTCAAATTTGGTAGCTGTACCCCTGCAGGTGGGGAGTCTTGGCCAGAATACTCGTGGTGGACGACGACGCTGACATATGCAGTCTTGTAAAGGTTATACTGGAAAGGGAGGGTTATGAGGTAGAGGTGGCAAGGTCAGGGGAAGAGTGCCTTGTGCGGCTTTCTATGGGCCCCAACCCCGATTTAATTCTCATGGATTTTTTAATGCCCGGCAAGGATGGCCTCAGGATAACCCAGGAGATTAAGAGCAACCCGAGGACAAAGAAAATACCCGTCTACCTCTTTACGGTTGCAGCAAATGAGGAATGGAAGAGAGAGGCAAAGAAATCGAGGGCCGACGGGTACATCTTGAAGCCTTTCAGTGTGGAGGAGTTTGTTAACACGATTGAGGGCGCCTTTAAGCGATAGTGGATTTGCTTGGAAATGTTAAGGCTCGAGCTTAGGGTGTGGAAGACGAGGATATTGCGATTGCCCTGGAGTTTAGGAATCTGATAGTGGAGCTTGAAAACGTTGCCGAGGAGATATTCAGGCACGATTTTACAGATGCGATGAAGGAGAAGCTTCTGAGGATTCACGAGAGGCTGCACAGCGACCTTGAAAGTCTGATAAAACATGGCCACGCCGACGCAGCAAGGGTGGAGAAGGCGATCGCAGGCTTGCCAGCTGAACATGAGGCGAAAAAGCTTTTCAGGGAGCTTAAGGAGAGCCTCAACAGGGCGGAACAGGAGCTTGAGCGGGAAAATTACAGGGAGTGCATGTCTGAGATTCTGGTTTTCCTCGACTCTCTGAGGGCGCTGGAGATGGTTTTTGAGGTGTAGGATGGAAAAGTTGTTTTTGGCTGTTGATAGCAATCGCAGTGGCAGGGGGATGCGTGCTCCAGCTACAAAAAAGCTCACATCAGCGATGAAAACTCTGAGCACAGCTTTTACTTTAAAATGAGATTAATGTTTTTATAGTTAATATAAAAAATAGTGCCATGCTTGGAACCATTGTCAATAGCTTGAGCATTGTCATTGCCTCCCTGGTAGGTGTCCTGATAGGTCACCGATTTCCGGCAAAGGTCAGGGCAACTGTAATGCAGGCATTGGGGCTTGCTGTATTGCTTGTTGGCTTCCAGATGGCTTTTAAGACTCATAATCCCCTTATTGTAATCACAAGCCTCGTGCTTGGAAGCATTATAGGAGAAGCCACAGATATTGAGGGCTTTCTTGAAAGGATTGGCAGGAAACTGGAAGCTGGCTCTGAAAATCCTGTTGCCAAAGCCTTTGTGAGTTCAACGCTGATATTCTGCGTTGGCTCAATGGCGATAGTGGGCTCCATCCAGGATGGCCTTCTTAAAGACCCAACCCTACTTTACACCAAGTCGATGCTTGACGGGGTTGTGGCGCTCGCCTTTGCCTCGGTAATGGGCATAGGGGTGATGTTTTCGGCAATCTCAGTGTTTGTTTACCAGGGGTTGATTACGCTACTGGCAGGTTCTTTGAGTCAGTTTCTGGTGGAGGAAGCCGTGAGAGAGCTGGAAGCAACCGGGGGCTTGTTAATTGCAGGGATAGGTATAAACATACTGGAAATAAAGGAGATAAAAGTGGGAAACATGCTCCCCGCCATTTTTATAGCCCCGATATTGGTAAATCTCTTAATAGCAATAGGTTAGAAGCCGAGGGAGGGAATTGAACCCCCGAAAAGCGGATCTGCAGTCCGCCACGTTACCACTCCGTCACCTCGGCGCTAAGAATAATGCCAAAAAATAACAACCTCAATCTATAGAAGCAGCTAAAGCTCACAACTCTCTTTTGTGCAGGTGCCTGTAGCTTTGCCTGTTTCAGCTGGGGAATCGCCAAGAGCCTTTACCAGATCCTCATAGGTCTGGAGCCCGCTGAGCAGTTTACCATTGATAATAAAAGTGGGAACGGCATAAACTCCATAAGACTCTGCCAGTTTTAGATTCTCTTCGAATCTCTCTCTGGCAGTGTTTTTGAGGAAAGCATCTATCTCACTCTTGGATATTCCAAGCTCCCTCAGGTAGCCGTAAAGTCTTGCCCTATCGCTTATATCGATCCCCCTAACCCAGTAGTCCCGGTATACTCTGTCGTTAAACTCTTTGAATACTCCCCTATCCTTTGCAAGCTCCGTAAGAAGAAGGGCAAGATGTGAGTTGCTGAACCTCTCGGGGATGTTTATTTCCACACCGAGCTGAAGTGCACGTTTTTTTATCTCACCCACAATAACATCTATATAATCCTCATCAAAACCCATCTCCAGAAGCGTCATGCCTCCTTCTGGTATTTCCGGATGAATCTCGTATCCTATCCACTCTAGCTGAACGTCATGATTCTCCACCAGCTTGTCCAGCGCCTTTTTGCTCAGATAGCAGAATGGGCAGGAGTAATCTGAAAAAACGATGACTTTGTTCATGTATTTCACCCGCGGTATGGCATCACCTAACGAGCTAACTTTTCTCTCTGATCTTAATTAGATAGATAAATTTCCCGTCCTCTTCACTCATATCTAAGAGCTCATTTCCAGTATGCTTAACCCACGCTGGAATGTCTTTTCTGGTGCCCAAATCAGTGGCTATGACCTTTAGAACCTTCCCTGCTTCCATTTTGGATAATGCCTGTTTGACTCTAAAAATTGGCATGGGGCAAGCCATGCCAGAAACATCCAGCACCTCATCAGCTTCTATCAAGCCTCTCACCCTCAGAACGTAAGGACGACGTCTGCCTTCTGAGCCTTTTCCAGGAGGAACCAGGTTGCTCCGACGATGTCCTCAGCCTCAGGCACAAGGTTCTCCTTGGTAACGTCAAAAATCTGCGCAGCAAGGCTGCACACGTACATCCTTACCTTCCCTGTAGCCTTCAGCGCCTTGATAATCTCGTACACGTCTGTGGGAAGCCCAGCCTCAGCCACCTTAGCCTTTATCATCTCATCGCTGCCTTCATGCTCCTTTGAGACCTTCAGATTCTCTGCACCACCTTTTGTCAGTACTCTGGCAGCCCAGTTTACGAACAGTATGTCAACCTCCATGTCAGAGGCGGCCCCGAGGTAGGCGAAAGCCAGAGGGGTCAAAATTCTATCGTATGCATCTTCCCTTACAATTATTGCCAGTCTCTTCATATCTTTTCCTCCTATCGAACGAACGTTCGTTCTATTGTAGAATAATAACCTGTGAAAAACAACTTGAAACTACCTTCTCAGCGCCCTCCAGCAGGAATCAAGAGTCTCATCCACATAATTTAAAAGGCTGTCCCGAATAACACCGTCCAGCTTTAGGGTTATCAGCCTGATTGGAAGCCCCATTAAAGTTGCAGTTGCCAGCAGGGGGTCCATTTCCCTGATTTCCCCCTTTACAATGGCATCCGATACTATTTCCATGATATAGTCAAATGGTTTAGAGGAACAGATAGTGCGGTTGTCCCTCAGGATTTCTCTGTGCTTTACATACAGGGCATACTCCATAATATCTGGGTACTCATCGGTAAGCCTGTAGAATACTTCAATAATCCTCCTGAATTTCTCTTTAACATCTTTTTCATCGCCGAGTGCCTCTTTCAGGTTTTTCATGAGAAACTGTACTGTATCGTTGTAGAGGTACTCCGCAATATCTTCTTTTCCGTCAAAGTAGTGATATATCGCCCCTATGCTTAGCCCAGCCTCCCGCGAGATGTCCCGAATGGAGGTGTTAAAATACCCCTTTCTTGTGAAAAGTCTCCGGGCAGTTTTAATGATTTTACCTTTTGTTTCTGTGTCCATCTGAGACCTCATTTGTCTTACACCAGGTGGAGGTGCGAAATAATAACTTCTTCTAAAGGTTTGAGCAATTAAGAATAAAAATATTATGCGCTAGTCAATCATCCCGCCGGCACGCATCGCTCGCCGTGCTTTCTCAGCTATCTCCTCAGGCACGCGAACCTCTGGTGCGAGGTCTTCAAGGCACCACAACACCTTGGCGGCGTCGGTCAGCTTGTGGTTGCTGCAGCTTGCGCGCTCACTGGGGAAGTAGAATCGCTTTTCAGGAAACTCCCTCTCAAGGCGGTGCTTCATTCCTATCTCAGTGGCGACGATGAACTCCTCGCTGGGCGAGGCTCTGATGTGCTCCACCATTTGCTGTGTGTCAAGCACGTGGTCCGCGAGCGCAATCACGTCGCCCCTGCACTGAGGATGGACGAGCACCTCTGCATTAGCGTGAGCCTCCTTAAGCCTTGAGACCTCACTGGCGAGAATACGCACATGGGGCGGACAGTACCCTTCAGCGATGATTAAATCTTTGCCGCTGGTGTTGCGGAGATAGCTCCCCACGTACTGGTCGGGCAGGAATATCGCCTTTTCGTTGAGTTCTGAGAGCACGCGAAGCGCTTTGCTGTGGTTGCATATGTAGTCGCACGCAGCATACTGCTCTGCCCTGGCTTTAATGTAGCCAACAACCTTCGCCTCGGGTGAGCGTTCTTTAATGCCCGCGATCTGCTCCACGCTCACCATAGCCACCATGGGGCAGCGCGCCTCAGCGCTGGGAATGAGCACCTTCTTGTCAGGATTTAAAATCGCAATAAGCTCCGCCATGAAATCAATGCCGCACGCCACAACCACGCTTGCATTGCTCTTCTGGGCAAAAAGGGCACATTCGAATTTATTCCCCACGAAGTCCGCTAAGTCCTGCACATCACCGGGTTGAAAATTGTGCGCCACTATTATGGCGTTGTGCTCCTCCTTGAGCTTCTCAATCCTGCGCTCAAGCTTAGCTATACTCCTGCCCCCTGTAGTTGGCGATCGCCTTCTTCAGAGCGCGCACGCCAACTTCCTTGCAGCACCTGTTTATCTCAGGTAAGCCCCCCGCGGCGCGCTCTATATCGGCTAAGCCAAGCTCAGCCGCCTCCTTCACGCTCTTACCCTCTGCCAGGCTTGCCAGTATTTCGCTGCTTGCTATGGCGGCGGCGCAGTTGTACGCCTGGAAGCGCGCCTCCTTTATCACGTCACCCTCAACTTTGATGTAAAACTCCACCTCGTCGTCGCAGAGGGGGTGTACTTCTTTGCCCACGCCGCTGGCATCGCTCAGCATGCCCTCATGCCTAGCCTCGCGAAGTATTCGAGCGACCTCTTCACCCCTCAGAGGCATCTCCCTTCCCCGCTTTTTTCTTCTTGTAGTCCTCGATTGCTGCCTTCAAGCCATCGCTGGCGAGAAGCGAGCAGTGCATCTTTATCGGCGGGAGCCCGCCAACCGCGTCGGCGACATCCTCTTTGCTTATCTTCGCCGCCTCCTCCAGGGTTTTGCCCTTGGCAAGCTCCGTCACCATGCTACTCGTGCCTATTGCTGCGGCACAGCCAAAGGTCTCAAACTTTATGTCCTCGATTATCTCCTCGCCCTTTTCGTTCTTCCCGACTTTAATGTAGATGTACATCACGTCCCCGCACGCGGGGTTTCCCACCTTGCCCACGCCGTCGGGGTTCTCCATCCTCCCCATATTCCTGGGGTTTCTAAAGTGGTCTATCAAGGTTTTGCTATACATGGCAGTGCTCGCCTCCTTTCCATTCTGTTCCCTCTACGTAATCCTCAAAGCTGTCCTTAAATGGCGATATATCGCGCAGGCGCTTAACCACGCGGGGCAGGACTTCAAGCAGGCGCTGCACATCTTCGCGGGTGGAAAACCTGCCAAGCGTGACGCGAAGCGAACCATGCGCCTCGGCGTGGCTCAGCCCTATCGCCGTTAAAACATGGCTCGGCTCAAGCGTTGGCGAGGAGCACGCGCTGCCTGTGCTCGCGCTTATGCCCTCGAAGTCCAGCTCCAGTATCAACCCCTCGCCCTCTATGAATGCAAAGGCGAAGTTCGCGTTGCCGGGGAGGCGCTGCTTGGGATGCCCGTTTAAGCGGGTGCGCGGTATCTTCAGCACCTCCTTAATAAGCTCGTCTCGAAGTTTTGTCAGGCGCTCCGTTTCGTCCTTCATCTCTTTCTTCGCTATCTCCGCTGCCTTGCCAAAGCCAACTATGCCGGGGACGTTCTCAGTGCCGGAGCGCAGCTTTCTCTCCTGCCCGCCTCCATGAAACAGGGGCTCAAGTCTTGTGCCCCTAGCTACGAAGAGGGCGCCTATGCCCTTGGGACCATACATCTTGTGTGCACTCATGGCGAGCATGTCCACGCCAAGCTCTTCAACGTCTATCGCCACCTGACCGTTGCTTATGCACGCGTCGCTGAAGAAGGCAACGCCCTTATCCTGCGCCACCTCCGCAAGCTCCTTTATGGGCTCTATTGTACCTATCTCGTTGTTTGCGTGGTTGATTATGGCTAAGATGGTATCGCTGTTAATTGCATCCTCCAGCGTCTCGGGCTTAACGAGACCATATTCGTCCACATCTAGGTAAGAAACCTCAAACCCCTGCTTCTCGAGCCAACGGCACGCCTCAAGCACAGCAAAGTGCTCTATCTTGGAAACAACTATATGCTTTCCCTTGTTCTTATTCTTCAGCGCAAACCCCTTTATGGCAAGGTTGCACGCCTCTGTGCCGCCAGAGGTGAAGATTATCTCCTCGGGCGAGGCGTTTATCAGCTCAGCAACCTTAGCTCGAGCCTCCTCTACGGCTGCCTTTGCCTCCTGCCCAAATGAGTAAAAGCTGGTTGGGTTGCCGTACTTCTCAGTGAAGTAGGGCAGCATCGCCTCAACCACGCGTTCGTCCACCGGCGTAGTCGAGGCGTAGTCGAGGTACACTCTCCTCATCTTAAACTTTCCTCCTTATGTACGCTTTTATTATCCCGCCTTCTCGCGCATAGCCAAGATACTCGTTCCCGGTTACACGGCACCAGGCAGGGAGGTCTTCAATTATATCTTCGTCGTCTGCAACTATCTCCAGAACTTCCCCGACGGCAAGCTTTTGCAAAGCTTCGCCAGCCTTTGCGAGAGGCACAGGGCAGTGCATACCCACGCAGTCCACGCTGAGCTTTGCCTTCATCTCTCCCGCAACCTGTTTATAACCTCCCCCGCCTCCTGCGCAACCCGCGCTACGTCTGCCTCGCTCGTGGGGATGCCGAAGGAGAAGAGCATGGCACCGCGGATTAGCTCCTGGGATAAGCCCATCGCCGCAAGCACGTGGCTCGCCTTCGCTGCTCGAGCCATGCAGGGCGAACCCGAGGTTATGTATATTCCTCGTGAGCTGAGCTCAGCCACGACAGCCTCGCCCTCTACCCCAGGGACGCTAATGTGCACATACATGGGGTTAACTTCGCTCGGGTGCCCGTTTATCTTGGCTTCGGGCACCTCACGGCGCAGCGCCTCTATAAACTTGCTCCTCAGCGTGCGCAGCTTCTCTAGGCGCTGCGACATCTCCCTCTCAGCCAGCTCTGCTGCCTTTCCCATGCCCACTATTCCTGCGACGTTTTCGGTGCCCGCTCTGTAACCGCGCTCTTGTATGCCGCCCTCTATCTGGGGCAGAAGCCTTACTCCACGAGCTAAATAAAGCGCTCCCACACCCTTAGGGCCATAGAAGCGGTGCGCCGAAAGGGTGTAGATATCTACGCCCAGCTCTTCCACCTTAGCGGGCACTATGCCAGCGGCGCTGACGCCGTCGCAGTGAAATGTTATCCCCCGCTCCTCGGCGATTTCGGCAATCTCCTTAATCGGCTGGAGGGTGCCCACCTCGTGGTTGGCGTGCTGCACAGAGATTAAAATCGTGTCGTCGCGAATCGCCTTCTCAAGCTCCTCCACGTTAACGCGGCCGTGCTCGTCAACGCCCACGCGGGTAACCTGCACCCCCTCGCGGGCTAAGCTCTGGAGCGGATGCATTATGGAGTAGTGCTCCACCGCAGAGATAACCACATGCCTCCCCCTCGCCTTATTAGCCTGAATCACGCCTTTAATCGCTAAGTTGTTTGCCTCCGCCCCGCCGGAGGTGAAGACTATCTCCTCGCTCCTCGCCCCCAAAAGCTGGGCTACCTTCTCCCTTGCCCCCTCCACAGCGCGCCTCGCTTTGAGCGCAAAGTCGTGCAGATTGGAGGGGTTCGCGTAGAGCTCGTCGAAGTACGGAAGCATCTCCTGCTTTACCTCTTGCAGCACAGGAGTAGAAGAGGCGTAGTCTGCGTAAATCATTCTCCTCGCCTGAATAACGCTGCTCCTTCCCATCGCAAAATTGTTTGGAAAGGTTTAAGCAGCTTTAGTCAACATTCTGGTGCATGCTCTACCTTATCCTCGCCTCATTGATATGGGGAACCACGCCCATAGTGGCGAAGCTTGCGTATGCTCAGGGCATCTCACCCTTGGCGCTGGTCGAGGTGAGGCTTGTCGTGGGCGCGCTCCTCTTCGCCTTTTATCTCCGCAGCTTTCGCATGGAGCACCTCCTCAGTAAAGAGCTCCTCGCCCTCGCGCTTTTAGGCTTAGCCGCCAACTTCCTCTTCTACCACTTGGCTGTGAAGCACACCTCTGCGGCGGCGGCGCAGGTGCTGGAAAGCACCTCCGTAGCCTTCGCTGCTCTCTTCGCCTACCTTCTGCGGGAGGAGAGGCTGAGCCAGCGCAAGCTCCTCGCCATAACCGCGAGCTTAGCAGGCTCAGCGCTTATATTCTACTCCCACGCCTCTGGTAGTAACCTGTTTGGCGACACCCTTGCAATTCTGGCGGCGCTAACCTGGGCGCTCTTCACTGTGCTTGCCTCACGTTTGCTTGCCTCGCTTCGCGAGGAGGAAGTGCTCCTGCTTGTCTTTACTATAGCTGCGCTCGCGTTGCTACCCTTCGCCGCAGCTTCGCCAGTGATAACCCTGAACGGCGCTTTGATTGCGTTTGCCATGGGGGCTGTGCACACCTTCCTTGCCTACCTTCTCTACTTTCGGGGCATCGCGAGGGCGAAGGCTATTGCAGCTAGCATAGCTTTTGCTCTTTCGCCTGTGGTTGCGATAGCACTTTCTGCGCTACTCCTGCATGAGATGCTCACTCCAGCGTTTTACGCGGGCGCTGCTCTGATCATAGGCGGCATCCTCGTGGCAAGGGCGAGATAGCACTTTTCCAATGTTAGCCTCCTGCGCGGGGGCATGGAGATAATCACCACCTTCCCCCGCGGTCTGCGCTACGCGTGCACACTCGAGAGCTGCTTCACCTGCTGCTCCCTCTTCGAGGACATCCCGGTTACCATCGAGGAGATAAAGCGGGTGAAGGCGCTGGGGTATAAGGATTTTTACGAGGCACGGAGCGGGCGATACTTCATAAAGAAGCCCTGCACCTTCCTTGAAGACAAGCTGTGCTCTCTTCACAGGGAGCACGGCAAAGCCAAGAAGTTCATGACCTGCCGCAAGTATCCTTTCTCGGCGAGCGTGCTTGACAACGGGAGCGTAATCGTCGACGTGAAGTGGACATGCCCTGGCGTGGGGTTTGAGGGTGGAGAGGAGATAACCGAGGCGCTGCTTAGAGAAGAGTTTCTGGAAGACCTTCTCAAAGGCGGAGCAGAGGAGATAAAGCGAGGCGAGGTGGTTTACCTGCACAGCCCGAGCGGGCAGCGCATCCCGTGGGGAGCGCTTGTGAAGCTTCACTCAGGCATAGCCGAAGCCCTTGCTGGGGAGGGATTCTACGATACCCTGCTTTTGCTCACCGCTGCGGTGCGCCACCTGGGCAGCAACCTGGGTGGGAAGAGCTTTGTCTCCGAAAGCGACGCTGCCTCAGCCCTGGAAAGCTTCGAGGCGCGGTATCGCCAGGAGAGGGAGGCGTTGCTCCGCGAAGTAAAGGCGCAGGCACAGGTGGCGGTGGATATCCTTACAATATACGACTATTTTGATGAACTCTTTGAGTACGAGATTAACCCTGGCTACGCGGCGAAGAAACTGGGTATAGCAGAGGAGCTGGAGTTCGACGAGGACTTCGCCCGGCTCTTCTCCAAGCCTATATCCGCTGAAGCTCAGCGCTTGCTTGCCATGCACACCAGGCAGAGCTTCATGGAGACTTTAGCAAGACCTTGGGATTTGCCCTCAGCCTACTTCTGGACCCTGGGCGTGGCCTGCGTCGCCGACTACTTAGCAAGGCTGCTTTCAAGCGATGAGGTTACCCGCGACGACGCGCGAAAGGCGCTCAGCATAGTGGACTTCCTCAACAAGCACTTCCGCTCCTTCCGCGATTACTACTTCCCCCGCTACCCGGAGCTGGGAATGCAGTACCTGCAATTCCTGCTGGGTGGGGTGCTTGAATAGAAAATATTAAAAGTCACAGCGCAAAACTCTCCCCATGCCAGTCGCTTGTTTCGATCTTGAGGGGCCACTCTCGCCGCAGGACAACGCGTACGAAGTTATGGGTCTCGTGGATAGGGGGAAGGAGATTTTTGAAGTTATAAGCAGGTACGACGATCTACTCACGCTGGCGAAGAGGCAGGGGTATGAGCCTGGCGATACGCTCAAGCTGATCGTACCCTTTTTGATATATCACGGCATCACCGAGGAAGACATAGAGCGCGTTTCTAAGCGCGCAAAGGTGGTGAATGGAGCAAAGGAAACAATAGCGCATCTGCGCGAAGCCGGCTGGAAGGTGCACATAATTTCGACAAGCTATCAGCAGCACGCGTATAACATAGCGGAGCAGCTTGGCGTCGCCAGAGAAGACGTTGCGTGCACAAAGCTTGAGCTGAGCAAATATCGCAACGCCGCTGGTGTGGAGCTGGTTGCAGAGGTGGAGAAGACTATCCTTGAAAAGCTTTACCCGCGCATGCGCGACGATGAGATCGTCGCAACTCTGGACGACTTCTTCTTTAACAAGCTTCAGCGCACACAGCTTGGCAAAGTTTTCAACGAGGTTCGCGTGGTCGGAGGCAGGCGCAAGGTTGAGGCTATGCTCGGCTTTCTTAAAAGGCATAACGCAAAGCTCAGCGACTGCGCAGCCATAGGCGACAGCATCACCGACTTTAAGATGCTCCGCGAGGTAAGCAGCGGCGGGGGCATTGCCATAGCGTTTAATGGAAATGAATACTCCCTGCCATACTGCGACGTCGCTATTGCTGCTCGCGATTTGCGTGCCCTTCTCCCTGTTATGGACGCCTTCGCCTCTGGTGGCAGAAGCGAGGCGCTTGAGGCGGCGCGCAAGCTTCAAAGCAGTGGAGATGATGAGGTGGAATATACGCTGTTCCCCGCTGCCAGCGACGAGAAGCTAAAGCTCACTCTTGAAGTGCACAAACGCTTTAGGGCGCTGGTTAGAGGCGATGCCGCAAAGCTGGGGTGAGTCAACACTCCTCCGACACCCTCACCACGGTCATGCCCGGCAGCAGCCCAACTGTTAGAGCAACCTCTCTGAACTTGTCCATAAACTCCTCTACAATTTTTCTGCTCACACTACCCCCTCCTATGGACGTGCACGCACTCATAGTAATAATATTCAATATACTTTCACATATTTAAAACTTTTGTGAATGTATATTCACATAATAAAAATCTCTGCCCAGGTGTGGGTTGATTTAAAAAGTCATGCACTACCACCTGCTGCTCACCCAGCGGTGCAATCTTAGGTGCAGCTACTGCGGTGGCACTCGCGATGACGCCGAGCACATGGAGATGGAGTATCCCCTGGAGGTGCTGCGCAGCTTTATCGCTCAGGACCCTGACCCTGTGATCGCTTTTTACGGCGGCGAGCCCCTTCTTCGCGTTGATTTGGTGGAGGAAGTTATGGATACCATACCAGCGAAGTACATCCTGCACACCAATGGGATCCTTCTCCACAGGATTAAACCACACTACCTGCGCAGGTTCCACACCATCTTAATCTCAATAGACGGTCGCCGCGAGGTTACTGATGCGTACCGCGGTGAGGGAGTTTATGACAGGATAATAAGAAACGCCCGCAGGATAAGGAGGCACTTCAGCGGAGACCTTATTGCAAGAATGGTGGCTTCGCTTAGAAGCGACATCTATGAGGATGCGCTTCACCTGGCGAAGCTGGGCGTCTTTGACCACGTGCACTGGCAGCTTGACTTTGAGCTTTTCTGGGACGGTGGAAGCGAGACTACGCGGGAGTGGCTGCGCAGCTATAACTCCGGCATAACAAGGCTGGTTCATGCATGGGTTGAGGAGATGCGCCGCGGCGAGGTGCTCGGCTTCGTGCCATTCATAGGGATTACAAAGACTCTGCTCTCCCGGAAGCCAACGAAGCTGCGCTGCGGCGCCGGCGTGGACTTCTTTGCAATTTCGCCAAGCGGTGAGATAACCCTGTGCCCAGTAACGCCGGAGTACGAGTTCATGCGCGTGGGCAGCATCTTCACCACTGCGCCAGAGGAGCTGCACAACTGCGCTTCGCCGGGCGAGCCATGCGCTAGCTGCGATTTGCTCTGGGTGTGCGGCGGACGCTGCCTCTTCATAAACCTGGCGAAAGAGTGGGTGGGCGAGGAGGGCTACGCCTTAATATGCTCCACTGTGCGCCACCTTGTTAATGAGCTTGAGGCAGCGCTGCCCGAGATTAAGAAGCTGATAGGCGATGGTGTGATTTCAGCCAGAGTCTTCGACTACCCGGAGATAAACAACGACTGCGAGGTTATCCCTTGATAAAAACATCAGCGGTTGTTCGGCTCTTATCTTAGCAGCCCATCCCCCTGCTCAAACCCCATATGAAGCGCCTTTTTGTTTAGCTCTTCGGTACCCTTGGGCACGCTCTCCAGCACCGCCTTCTCTATCGCCTCCCTGCTGACTATCCCCGTAATAGAGGTTAGCGCCCCAAGCATTATTATGTTGGCGACGATGGTTTTGCCCAGCTCGCGCTTAGCGAGCAACGTTGCAGGTACCGCAAACGCCTTGCCCCTTTCGGGTGGGGTTTTGATTAGCGAGGAGTCGTAGATAACTGTGCCATCCTTCTTAAGGTCCCGTATGTACTTCTGCATCGCCTGCCCCGACATAACCACAAAGATATCCGGGTTCAGAACCTTGGGGTAGAGTATCTCCTCGTCGCTTATTATCACCTCGCTCCTGGAAGCGCCTCCTCTCGCTTCAGGACCATAGCTCTGAGTCTGAACAGCATTCTTGCCGTCGTGGATGCTCGCCGCCCTGGCAAGGATTATACCCGCTGTGACGATGCCCTGCCCACCGAAGCCTGAGAAGCGAACCTCAACCCTCATGCTTCACCAGCTCCTTCTCAATCTTCTCCACATCGCCGCCCAGCTCTATCATGCGCCTTATCTTGGGCGAGCCCAGCTTTGCTATAACCTCAAGGATGCGCTTCCTCGCCTCGCGCAGGCGCTCCTCTTCCTCCTTGCGCTTCGCTGCGCGCTGCTCAGGCGTCAGCTTCTCCTCCTTCTTTTCAATGCGCTTCTCCTCTTCCTTCACCAGCCCCAATAGGCGCACCAAGCCAGGGCGGTCGCGGTCCACGAACTCGCCCACCACAACCTTTGCGGAGAGGTCAACGCCCTGCTCCTCAAGCTCCTGGGCGTGGTGAAGCGCAACAGTATTCTCCTTGTACCAGCGCAGCATATCCACGGCGGTGCGCAGCTTGTTTCTCCTGCCAAGTGCGGTAGGACACTGGGTGAGCACCTCTACTAAGGTGAACCCCTCTTTGGTCAGAGCCTTCTTTATCGACTCCTTAATCTGCAGCGGCGACGCGGTGCTCCACCTCGCCACGTAGTTCGCCCCGGCAGCAACGGCGACTCTTGCTATATCCATCGGAGGCTCGGCGTTGCCATACGGCGAGGTTGTGGTGCGCCAGCCGCGCGGCGTAGTAGGCGAGACCTGCCCGCCTGTCATGCCGTAGGTGTAGTTGTTGGAGCAGATTACAGTCATGTCTATGTTGCGCCTAGCAGCGTGGAGAAAATGGTTGCCACCTATGCTCGCCATATCGCCGTCGCCTGTTATAACTATAACCTTGAGCTCAGGGTTGGCGAGCTTTATACCCGTGGCAAAGGCGATGGGTCTACCGTGGGTGGTGTGCAGAGAGTCGAAGAGCAGGTAGCCAGGTATTCGTGAAGAGCAGCCGATACCAGAGACGAATACAATTTTTTCCCTAGGCAAGTTCAGCTCCACTATCGCCTCGAGCAACGCGTTGACTATTATGCCATCGCCGCAGCCCTCGCAGAGTATATGTGGCAAGCGGTCGCGACGAAGCAGTGGCTCTGAAGGATGCATGCTCATTTCAGCGCCTCCACAAACTTAACAATCTCTCGCGGAGTGTGAAGCTCCCCGCCTATCTTGGGCAGGAAGTGCACATCTCGCTTAGCGCAGCGCTGCACTTCTCTGAGAATCTGCCCGAGGTTCATCTCCAGCACCACAAGCTTTGCGCGGCGCGCAAGCTTCGCCAACAGCTTTTCCGGGAACGGGAAGAGGGTTACCAAGCGTAGGAGTCCTGCCTTAATCCCGCGCTTTCTCAACTCTCTCACCGCAGCTAGGGCTGAGCGAGACACAGCGCCGTAAGCGATGAGCACCACCTCTGCGTCGTCCAGGTGGTGCTCCTCCACCTTGATAATTTTATCAGCGTTCTTCTCAATCTTCTCCACCAGCCTGCGCACAAGCCTCGCATGCACTTTCGCATCGTTCGTCGCAGGATAGCCACGCTCATCGTGGGTTAAGCCAGTGACATGCACATTATAGCCCCTGCCAAACACCTGCATCTTGGGCACCAGCGTTTTGGGGTCTGGTTTGAAGTAGTATCTCGCGCCCTTTTTACTCAGAGGCGCAGTGAAGGTTTCCACCTCCTCGGGAAGCACCACCTTCTCCCGCATGTGACCGACGATCTCGTCTGCCATTAAGAAGGTGGGAACGCGGTAGCGCTCGCTCAGGTTGAAGGCCTCAACGGTCAGGTCGAACATCTCCTGCACGCTGTTGGGCGAGAGCGCTATTATTGCGTAGTCGCCGTGAGAGCCAAAGCGCGCCTGCATTATGTCGCCACTCGCGGGCATCGTGGGCTGCCCTGTGCTAGGCCCGCCGCGCTGCACATTTACTATAACGATAGGCGTCTCAGTCATGGCGGCGAAGCCGATGTTCTCCATCATCAGCGAGAACCCAGGACCGGAGGTGGCAGTCATCGCCTTGACGCCTGCCCATCGCGCTCCAATTATCGCGGAGATTGAACCAATCTCGTCCTCCATCTGGATGAAAACTCCGCCCACCTTGGGTAAGCGCTGCGCCAGCCACTCTGCCACTTCAGTGCTCGGGGTTATTGGGTAGCCGGCGAAGAACCTGCACCCAGCGGCGATAGCGCCTTCAGCACAGGCGATGTTACCCTGAAGGAAGCGCACTCCAGCCATGTGCATTATTCATCTTCCTCCTCTGCGTAAATATCTATGTCGATTGCAAAGTCTGGGCACATGTCCTGGCATAGCGAGCAAACCTTGCGCTTCAGATGCTTACTCACCTTGAGCTTTGTGCA
>Ga0209426_1000911_pt1 | contig 22750 bp, 34 predicted proteins | sample Deesub1362B_J571_FD_187697 | JGI IMG/M metagenome (GOLD analysis project Ga0209426, IMG submission 187697) | Deep oceanic, basalt-hosted subsurface ecosystem from Juan de Fuca Ridge flank, Pacific Ocean, CORK Borehole 1362B_J2.571 (SPAdes)... ...
CTTGCTATATACTTAACATCCTGAGGGATCATGAACTTAAAAACAATTTCGCAGGAGATTGTGATGATTACGCTATTTTAATGGCGGCTCTCGGAGAGGCTACTGGTTTTAGAATGAGGATATTATTTGGTTGTAGCGAGAGCGAATACCATGCTTTCCCAGAAGCTTATCTCTGGCCTGAGAATGATGCCAAAAAGTTGTTGCAATATCTTTCTTACACTTTCAGAGATACAATTCATTACAGTAAAGATGGTAAGGGAGATTACTGGCTTAGTCTTGATTGGACGAGCAACCACATAGGCGGGAAGTATTTGGTAAACAAAGTTTACATAGCCATCTATCCTGCCGAAAAAAGGTATGAAGTTCTTTCTGCTAAGTAAGTAACCTGTTTTTTTATTGTTTAATCACGAAATGTTTAAGTTTACCCGCCCCTTACGTTCCACATGGAACAATCTGGAACATACTCTGAATCAACATTAAGGAAACCTCAAACAACAAAAAACAGCCAGAGAAAGGTTGATTGCATATCAGAATTTCACAGTAGAATTATATATTTTTAAAATAAAATTACAGAAATCGATTTTCAGAGATTATAAATAAACTGCTGGACTCTCTTAGGACTGGAAAACCATCGGAAATCTCCATTTTAAGAATAGGATGCCCGGAGCCGGACTCATCAACTCGGGTGCACATCCGCCTCATCATGACTTAAACTGTGGTGTTCACATTCATATCCTTTTCTGACATATAAAACCTTATGAGAGAGAGTGCGGAAGATTTGTTTGAAAAGTCGCTCGGCTGGTGGTTCGGGTTGTATGCGGTTATCGGCAGGAGGAGAGCTGCATGAGTGAGAGAGACGCCAGGATCGAGAAAATGTATAAGGAGAAGCAGGAGCGTATAGCTCGCCAGGTAGCCTTAAAAGAGGCAAGGGAGACTGTCATGGCATCTCCTACAACCGCTATAAAAGATCCCGAGGTCACAGCACAAAAAGTCATAAAGGTGGCAGATATCTACCTCCGCTGGGTTCAGGGGGTGAGACCTTGACCTACGAAACCAAGACTCAGGAGAATGATGAGGAAGTGGAACCAAAACATGTGATCATACGCCTCAGGGATAAGGGTAAGGACAATGACAACATCCCATTCACAATTAAGTTCAGCCTTGCTAAACTAATCAGCGAGAAAAAGTTAAGTATCTCCCGCACAGGAGGGCACTACTTCCTGATCATCGACAGCTACGAGATCGGACTCCCCTTGTCAGCCTTGAAGGAGATAATCGGGCTGGCTTTAATGATGATGCCCCCTGAGCATGCCGAGCAGGTTTTCAAGGAGTGGTACGATGTCGTATGCTGAACTCCTGAAAATAATGGGGAGAAGGGGAACCAAAAAACATATGGAATTGAATTCAAAAGAGCAGATGAGATGAGAGAATAAACTTCACTTCAAATATTGAGTATACTTTCATTCCACTCACAACCCTTATTTATAAGTTTTTTAAATTTGTACTGGGAAGTGAAGTTGTTTGAAAAAAACCAGATAGGAAAGACGCTAAAAATGTATTTTGTTAATTCATATTGCTAAAAATCAGAAATAAAGACCGAAGAATTTAAATATTTTGAAAATTAAATTATCACTTGTATGATAACTGACAAAAAAACACTCCAAAAAACATTAAATCTGGAATGGGCATACAAACCAGAGATGCCCCAAGTTTTCATAGATAAGGTTCCTAATTTAAACGGTAAATACGAAAAGAGGGTTATCAGAGTTGGTGATGGCTCAATCATAAAATTATTTGATAGAACGCCCGTTCCAAAAAAAGATACAGACGTTGTTTGTCCACATTTCCTAGAATTAAAATGGGCGAATGGTTGCCCTTTTACCTGTGCATGGTGCTACCTTCAAGGCACGTTCAGGTTTTTGGACAGAGGTAAGAGACCGTTTATTAAAGATTGGAAAAAGATTTCGTTGCATTTAAGCGCGTTATTCCAACATAATTCAAGACCAGAACTACTGAATGCAGGAGAGCTTTCTGACTCACTGATAGGAGAAAATGACGATCCTCCAGCTTCAGAAAAGCTAATTCAGATGTTTGAAACTCAGAATAATTATAAACTATTGCTCGTAACAAAGTCGAATAAAGTAGAGAACTTACTAAAAATTGAACCAGAAAATGTAATAGTAAGTTTTAGCATTAACTCATTTCCTGTGGCCGAAAGATGGGAAAAAGGTGCTCCACATCCAATTAAGAGAATTCAGGCTGCAAAAAGACTGCATGAACACGGATATCCTGTAAGGGTTAGAATCGACCCAATGGTACCTGTAAATGGCTGGAAAGAATGCTATAAGAGTCTGGTTCATGAGATTTTCAAGAACTTTTATCCGGAAAGAATAACTCTCGGAACCCTTAGAGGGTTGAACACAACGATAAGATGTGCTAAAGATACGAGTTGGGTAAAGTATCTAGATGAAAAAAGCAATTGGGGACTTAAACCGAGATTTAAAGTCAGATACGAGATGTATAGATTTATAATCGACTTACTGGAAGAAGAATACAGATATAAGAGTTTTGGCTTGTGTAAGGAAACTGTAGGAATGTGGAGGGCTCTGGAGTTAGATTATAAGGATATAAAGTGTAATTGTCTTCTGTAAACTATCTACTGAATTTAATTACACAACCATCAGGATATGTCATCGGTCTATTCCTATTCTTTACGTCTAAAATTTTCTCTTGTTTCTCAAGCTCCTTTAAAATACTTTTTCTAAAAAGATATGGGGTTTCTCCTGATACAAATTCTTGTATCTCTCTAACTTCGACTTCCTGCCCTCTGAATCTATCAAATACAGCTTTTGCAGCGTTAAAGATCCACGTACCCTCTCCTTCAAAATATTCAATCAGATAAGTCTGTCCAGGATCAGTAGTGTCTGAAAACCTATAAGTTCCACGAGGATCCGTACTCCACATCGCCTCTTTCATTACCTCCATACCCTTCCAGTGTTTAGTGGCAAAAACCAGATCATAAATTACTTGGTTATGCTCACCAATCATCTCAAATGATCTAACATACTTTGCCTTGCATGTATCTCTTACCTGTTTTTTGTATAGTTCGATAATAAAGTTTCGACGTTCTTTTGGATCCGAAATTTCTCTAACTTTCCTCCACTCATCTGTTCCAAACAACTCATCAAAAATTTTCTCTCGCTCATCAGAGATGTTAACAAATCTATTAACGAATCCTGACATGAAAGTAATTAACACTTCACATCTGTCGTAATTCATCATCCGAGATATAATTTCTAAGGGCAGTCCTGCAAAACCAAAAGGATCGAGAAAAGCGAAAGTCGGCGCTAGTTTAGCCCCCTGTATCTCTATGTCGTCAAGAATTTCTTTCATGGTTGGTGCAAACTCAGCGTTGATTACATGGACTTTGACATTATCGGGAAGATTTTGGAATCTATCTTTAATTACTTTTTCTAATATTTTAACTCTTTTTCCATCCTTTTCTATAAAAATAAATACGAATTCTCTTTTCTTATTGAGTAGTCGATTCCTAAGCTTATGTTCTAATAAACACCTTAATGCGATAAGTGGAGAGCCTTCTCTACCATCTTGGTAAATACCTGGTCCTGCAAACCCATCCAAATAAATTATCCTTCCGAACCACCTTGCTAAAATAGGGAACCAAGCCTGGAGGTATCTTTTCAATATCTCATGTTTTGCCACTGTATGGGGATCTATCTCCCAAATTGGTGATCTAATAGTTGGCATCTTCACCACTCGTTTAAGTATTAGGTTTAAATCGGATGCGAATATAAATTACTTAAAACTTACTCTTAGATTAACTATGATGGTAAAAGATGAATTCGAATTTCAAAAATCTGAAGTAAACATGCATAGCCTCACAATCTTAAACATACCAAAAAGCAACCAAACTTCCCATGCACCCCCACACAAAAAGCAAAGGCATGTTGCTACCTCTGCGAACACTTTTTTGAGGGTCCACCAGATGAGAGCTACTGTGAAAAGCATGAGAAAGTTGTTAATCATAGAGGTTGTTGTTAAGAGTTTTGTCACTAGTTTTTTAATTATTATCGAGCCTATTTTCCTTTCGTTGTGCAATTTCATATTCTTGAATAAACTCCCTGATTGCAACCCTCAGGTCTTCTGACACATCACTGCTTTGGGAGAGAGTCATGATGTGATCGATAATTTGAGGCAGTTCAATAAAACGCTCAAGCCACTTTAAATCAAGCTTGTATTGTATACTCTCCACTGCATCCGACACAGATTGCCTAATAGTCCTTCGGAGAGATTCTTCCAAGATCTTGATTAGTTCTTTGTCAGTTTCTACAATTTTTTGAATCCACTGCTTAATTTCCTCTTCTCCAGCCCTCTCTCTCCAGTAATAAAGTATATTTTGCAAATCTGGGCTTTGGAGTAGAGACTCTTGTTGAGCTGCATCTCGTACTCTCTCAAGAGCAATTTTTTCCAGTTCCTCAAGACTTTCTGGACTAATAAGTCTCTCTTCTTCAGGAATTAGTTGCTTAGCTCCGTATTTGCCGTGTTCTCGGCCGATTATTGTTATTAATCCTATGATTGTCGAGAGTGCCTGGCCATTTAAAATAGCCTCTTTTAACACTTCGAACCTTTCTGGTTCTTCGAGTCGACGCAATAACTGCAAGATAATGCGCTGAATTCTAATGTCATTTCCGAACTCAAACAGTCCACCACTATCTTCAGGACGCAATAACGAGTCGCCCACATCAAGCAGCGCTCGAACAATTGAGGGAATATTTTCAGTAGGGATGTCTTTTTCAGTAAAATCCTCAAATCGTTCAAAAAATACACGAACTCGGGTTGTTCCATCGGGCCGTTTTTGATTGACGAGTTCTAAGAGTTTCGCACTGAATGCGTTCACATCATTTGTCAAAGCGAGTATTGATTTCAATTCGGCGTTAGAGATGCCTCCCTCTGGCACTGCTAGGCGAAAATAGACTGGGAATACATCTGGGCTACATACGCGGAGTTCTCTCCGCCATGTTGGTTCCCAATCTGGGCCGTAATGGGTGTTGTCCCAAACGACCTCTAATTTAGGGAAAATACGCATTAACAATCGTTTTACAGCTTCTTTACTTTTCTCTTGGACTTGATCTATCCACGAGTTGTGGAAAACCCTGAGATCATCTACCTTTGGACTTAAAATTCCTGTTCTATCAATGGACCCGGCAAAATATTTCTCATTTTTGCGCATTATATCATAAGCTTCAGGGCAAAAAACCCTTAGGGTCTCCACAGCGATGAAGTCAACAGGATTCACTTCGCCTTTAACGGCTGGATAAGTCACACTCAAAGTATTTGTCAAGCGAACGATATCACGAGGAGTGTTAATAAAATAATCTATTCCATCAAAATAAACATTACTCCAGTAAGCTTGGTCAAACAGATCATCGGGAGTGTCGGCCAGAATCACCTCAAGTTTTTCAAAAAGCAGTTTACGGAGTGAGGTCTTATCTGGAAGGGGGAGTTCGAATGGAACCTGAACAATTTTCTCTAAGTAAGTTTCTCCAGATGTGCCTTGAATTTCTGCAAGTGCATTTATAGCGACCTTTTTGTCAAGAGCAAGAAGATAGATTATGTTTGGAAAATCTGCAACTGCTTTGATAACACGAAAAAGTTGTCTGATTTCCTCTTTTGTAAGCCTGTCTATGTCGTCAATAACGATCAGTATTTTCCTCTGCTGTTTTTGTAGTATGTCTATAATATTTTCCTTTAATTCAGACACATCTTTTTTTTGTTTCATGCGAGACAGTGAGACCACTACCTTACCACCAATTGAAATGTAAGGAATCGATGCTTCAGAAACAACTTCAGCAAAATCAGCTATTCGCTTTGTTAGATCTTTTGCCATTGATTTCTTTCTCAAAACAGCTTCTAATTGCTCAAAAAATCTCCTCGTAAGATCTTCATGACCAGAAAACCACCAAGGATTAAACTGTACAATTATTGGTTGCTCAGGTGTTGGTATCTGCTTGAGGTAGTGAATGATGAAGTTCAATAGTGTTGTTTTACCGGAACCCCAAGAACCGTAAATACCAATCACTAGCCCTTCGACTGGAGTCATTTTGCTGATGTTTTGGGCTAAATGTCTCGCAAATGGGGCTAAGCCTAGTCGATCAGCTTTTGGATCAGTTAAGGGCCTGTCCATTGATAGGATACTAAGATCCTCAGAACTCACCATATGACTCACTCACCTAACTCCTTATCCTTCCCTCCAACCCCTTCCTAGATAAAATTACTCACTAAAAATTTGTTTAATAATTTTAAATTGTTCATGAGGGTTCTCACGATCAACTATAAAGGTAGTAAAAATTGGATCAACCTCCTCCTCAAATTTTCCTTTTAGTTTCTGTATGAGATCTTTTGGTAATTCTGCATGAAAGATATCCCCAAACACATTGTCTCTTGCCTCTTTTATGAGATTTCTCAAAATAAATTTATAAATGCTCTCTGAAAGGTCAGAAAATCTACAACATCCAAGACAGTTTAACGGCCAAGATACTCTTAAAACAGAAGATAGCGTCTTCTGTGGTGGATTTTGGCTGAGTAGCCTCTCGATCTCGTACGCTGAAGCTATGGTTACTCCAAAGTCCCCTCTCCAGCGTCTGCAACAATTGACTGAATCCACATGCCTTACTAAATTACTATAAATGAAATCTATATCCCATATATTATAAAACATATAGAGAGGAAACGCACCAGTATTTTCTGCCCTCTCTATTAGAGCTTCTACTTGGGGTTTACTGCCTCTTATTTTGTAGTCTAAAGTGGAATATTCGTAAGCATTTCCTACAATGTGGAGTTTTTTAGCTTGAAATCTCAGCCTTAAAATTCCACTTTTACTGAGAATTACCCATTCCCAATCTGCCCCTTCTTGTGCTTCGATCCGTTTGTTAAATTTTACCGTATAAACATCGTAAGGATGTCTCTTCGAAATTTCCAGAAGTAGGGTGTCTGTTATTGTTTCTTCGCTCCATCCAAGCCCTCGCCTCAATCTGCTTGAGGTGACATACCTTCCGTAGTAATTACTTTCGCTAAGCAGTCTCCAAGTCGTCCAAGACACTTTTTTGAAAGTGGCACACAGCCTTTCACTCATATTGTCCTAAAATTTTTATCTTACTTGTCTTGTTTCTCCAACAAGGCACATTTATGGTTGACTAGATCGATCATTTCCAAATTTCCTTCCTCTTAAATCCCTCTTCACGTCTTTAATTCCACACAACAAGTTCGACATTGCTAAATTCTTTCTTATCTATTTTAAAGCTCTTTCCGGATGGATCGTAGATGAGGAGAATGCGATATGGAAACGATTCCTCGTATTTTTTGATTTGGCCGATTGCCCTCTCGAAATCTGAGGTAGTTCTGAGGGATTTTAACTCAATGGCTAGTTCATCATCGACAACGATATCAGGTTGGATTATCTTTCTTTTAGAATAACTAACGACTTGAGGAGTTATTTTCTTTTTATTGCCATATTTTCCCTTCAACACGCCTAAAACAAACATTTCTAACTCTCTCTCATTGAAGAACTTGGGAATGTTTCCATCTTTTAAATCTTTCAAGATTTTCGCTATTTCTTTCATCAGTTTTTTTTCCCTTGGCGATACTATCAAACCCCCTCAATTAACTCTGGTTCTTCAAATCCCTCTCCATCTCCTTCAATTCCCTATCCTCCTCCCACCCCTCCTTATACACTCTCTCGATCTCTTCAAGCAGCTCAAGGATTCTTCTGCCCGTATCTGTGAGAGTGTAGACTTTCCTCTTTCGTGATGAGTTTTTAGGGGACCCAAGAACCTCTTTAATTAACGAAACCTCCAGAAGTTCACCAAGTCTTTTATTAAAATTCGGGGTTGAAAGTGGAGTTATTTTATTTAGTTCAGTAAATGTCTTATCTCCGCTACCAAGGGCTCTCAAAATTTTGAATGTCGCAAAATCGATGTAGTCGAGGATGTGCTCTTTTTTCCTTGGCATTTGATATTCTTCTGAAAATAATTAATAAAAATCATTCTAACTTTTTCATTAGTTACTGATTTTTTAATACTCAGACTTATCTTAAGGAAAGTTTTAAATAATATTAGTTATGATAACATAAATAACTGATGAAAAGGTGAGTAGCATGGCAGAGGAAAGTAAACCCGTTTTGCTGAAAGTCCCGCCCGGGATGTACAAACAAATAGTGAAACTCTGCGAACAGGGCCTCTACAGAAACCCCGCCGACTTCTTCTATGTCGCCGGCCAAAAGGAACTCTCCAGAATGGAGGAGAGGGCAAGGATCCACGAGATGCTTCAGAAGTTCAAAGAACATCAGGAAGACTGTGAAGTGCTTGCTGATGCGGAGGTGGTTTGATGCCTGAAAAAGGCTTCTGTGACAATCAAAGGAGTTACTGGTTCAGCGAAAGAGTGGACAGCGATTTTCAGCCAGAAGAGTGTGGAATGAGAAAATGCGGGAGTTGCATCTATTTTGTCAGCGACATGCAGCTCAAGTATGAGGCTGAAAGAGCCGATGATGGGTTCGAGAGATTAAAAGAGGTGATTGCCTGATGCCCTGCAATGATCCTAAGCCTTTGGATCCGGCAACCTACGGCTACTGGAGCGCCTGCTCTGTCAGAAATGGGGGGTGATGAACATGCCTGATAAAAAAACCAGCTATGACTTACCCACTTTCTTTCTCCCTGAACATCTCATTGACTTTTTTAGCCACCAGTTCGTAAACGGTTTCCTTCAGCCATTCCTCATCAGCTCCGGTGATGAAGTAGATTGGTGTTTTCCTATCAAGCTTTGCAACAACAATGAGCCCATCCCCTGGGATTACATCAATCTGAACTTCTTCACCACTCTCAAAGCCCATCAGTTCAACGATCTTCTTTTTCAGGTATATTCTACCGGCGCCCTTACTATCTATGAAGACCTTGCCAGTGAATCTCAGGATGTCTTTCTCTGCCATATTCTACCACCGGAAGACAACATGAAAAACTTTTCTTTGAGTGGTCGATTTGGTAGAGAGTGGTCGAAAAGTTTAAGTATTGGTGGTCGAAATGGTAGATAGTGGTAACATGGTTGAGGTTGGAAGATATTATAAAGACGGAAAGGGAGCTGGACGGGTTTATATCCCGAAAAAACTTGCAGAAAAGCTCTGTTTCAAGAGTGGAGAGAGAATAATCATCAAAGTCACTCAGAGCTGTATCGAAATTAGAAAGCTGGACGAGGTGACCACCTGATGTCCTGCAATGATCCCAAGCCCTTGAATCCATCTTATGATCTCTCTAACGCCTACGTAATCCCTTTGATGGAGCACAGAATTACACACTACTTTGGGATCTCCCCCAACCGCAAAGAGACCATTTCGAAAAGAAATAAAAAATTAAATCAAAGCAACTTAATAAACTCCTCAACACTTAACCCAGCTTGCTTCAGTATTATTCTGAGAGTTCCTTTCTTAAGTGATGGATGCAATGGAACAGTAACCTTAATCGTTCCTTTGTCGGTCTTTTTCTCCATTCGAACATGGCTTCCCTTCTGCCTTACAGCTCTGAACCCAGCCTTGGATAAAGCCTTAATTGTCTCTTCACCGGAAACTACAGGAAGTTTCAAAAAAATCACCGAATTTGGAGATACCTCATACAGAAATCTCTACAACCTCGGCCTTCTTACCTCTGATTTCCGTCTCGATTTGAGCATCATCAATATCCAGATAGACCTCGATAGCCTCTCTGATGTTTTCGATAGCCTCTTCTCGGGTCTCACCCTGAGAGACACATCCCGGGAGAGAGGGAACATAAACGACATAGCCGCCCTCTTCAGCCTCTTCAAGGATGACCTTGAATTTCATGTTTTAGAATTGGATAAAGAAGTTGAAAAGAGTTTCGCATCAAGAAGGTCAGAGCTTTGTAACAATGATTCTGTTCTCCTCAGGAAGTACCTCGACTCTGACCTCCTCGCCGTGCTTGAAATCCAGAACCTCCATCACCCTCTTTTTGAGATACAGTCTTCCCGCACCATCTTTATCTATGTAGATCCTTCCAACCGTTACAAAACTGGACATAGCTGTTCATTGCCTAACAAGAATTTCAGGATTTCTAATCTGTACATAGTTATACAGAACCGTAAGGTTTCTAACCTTACAAATCCTTACATAAATGGAAAGAGGGTGGGAGGTTAGATGATGGTTGGAGTGGGTAGAATTTACCGTGATAAAGACCAAGCAGGACGCCTATATATCCCAAAGAAACTGATGGAACAGTTAAACTTTGAAAACGGGGAACAAGTACTCATCAAAGTTGAAGAAGGACGATTTGAAGTTAAAAAACTACAAGAGGTGATTTCCTAATGTCCACCACTCTTCTCCAAGAACCAAAATCAGCAACTGAACAAAGAGACTTCGACAGCCTTATCGAGAAGTTCCTCGACTGGTGGGAGAGCGTTCCGGACTTCGCAAAGCGCAAAGAGCCGGCAGAGGTGTTGATCCTCGTATTCTTCTCGCAGATGTACAGGGAGCAGTTCCTGCAGGAGGTAACCGCTTGATGACAAGCGGGAGCTGGCTGACATAATCAAAGCACTGGGTGAGAGGGATGACTAAACAGACCGTTAAACAAAACCATGAAGCCAGCCAGCGGGAGACAGCCTTTTCTCCTCCTGATTACAGCCCACTTGGTTGTAGCCCACACCCTCCTATTCACCCCCTTTCCCTTACCGCCCGAAACTGGCTGGTTTCAGGAGAGGTGATATCATGATCTCCTGCTCTTGCGGAAACAAAGGCTGCTTCGAAGTCGATGGTACCTCAGCCATCTGCTGTCACTGTGGTAACATCATCAACACAGGAGGTGCTTACCGTGGCTAAACAGGTGTCCCTCTCCGAGTACGCAGGAGATGGAGGCTTCGACCGCTATATGGATGTGATCAGAGAGAATCAGGACTTCGAGTTCCTCCGCATGATCGCCATCCACATCGCAATGGAGCGGGGCAGAGTAACAGCTGACGACCTCCGCGAATACTGTGAGAACTACAACATCGAGATCCGAAAAGACAGACGGATATACGGTGCTGTCCTCGCACACCTGCAGAGAGAGGGCTTCCTGAGAAAAGCAGGCTATGTTCCAAGCAAAGTCCCCACGAGCCACGGTCGCCCCATAGCCGAGTTTGTTCTTGCAAGAGGTTTTAGGAGCTTTAGCAGGAGGTTTTAAGATGTCAGATCTGAGGTGGAAAATACCTGAGTTTGTAGGTCTGATAGAGGACAGAAACGGTGAGATAAAGCTCTCAAGGAGTGAGCTCAAAGCAACATTCGACAGCATCAGACCCGACAGCATAGAGTGCATTACCGAGATCCTTTACCTCTTCGCAGACGCAATTGCCAACGGCAGAAGAGTTGAGGAGCTTGTGACTGCTGAAAACGGGAAGGTTGCTGTTATCCTTCGGATCCAGGATGAGGGTATAGCCCAGGTTAGGGGAGCCCAGGTTAAGAAGGACAGTAGAAGAGAGAATTTGCCAGATTCAGGTTTGAAGCCCAATCTGAGTGCAACCAAGGAAGCCGAAACAACATCCGAGACAACATCCAGTGGAAAGTACGAATACGGCGTAGACAAGGAGAATGATCTCATCTGGGTCACCTACAAGCTAAACGGCAACACGATCAAGTTCCCTTACTCCAAAGTCAAACAGCTTTACGATCTCATGCCAGAGCAGTTCACCCCGAAAGACTTGGCAGAGAGGGCGAAGGATGTGGACCTCGACCTCTCCTACAATCAGGCTCTCGCCCTCATCCGCGTTTTCTCCCATGTAGAGTTTGATGCAGAAATCAGGAAGAAGGGCAACCAGCTAATTGCCATAAAGATGCACGGGCAAGGATACCTCAGAGAAGAAAACCAGCGAAAGCTTAGACAGGAGCTTGAGGTCATAGGAAGCGGGCTGGATTGAGGTGATGGAGATGAGTTTCACTCTCACTATAACCCCTGAAGACCTGAAGAAAGTTTTCGGGGCTGTGAAAACTGTCGTTAGCGAGGCACGAATGCATGTCAGCGAAGAAGGCGTAAGAATCACAGCGGTTGATGCAACAAACATTTACATGGTCTATGTAGAAATGGATCCATCCATCTTCGAGAGCTACAGGGTTGAAAAACCAACAACAATCGGTGTCGACATCGATAGACTCCACAGCTTCCTTAAAACTCTCAAGGATGGTGTCCTTGAAATCAAAGCAGATGATGAGCTAATACTAAGAAACGACACGATCGAATATTCTGTTTCCCTGATCGATCCATCGGCGATAAGGAAAGAGCCAAAGATACCAGACCTCAATCTTCCAGCAAGAATTGAACTGGATCCAAAGGACTTCTTGAAGGCAATCACTACATGTGAAAAGATCTCAGACCATACCACCCTGAGTGTGGAGAACTCAAGATTCGTGATCAGTGCTGAAGGCGACATCGACAGAGTGTCTTTCAGCTTTTCTGAATTTGTGCATGCTGAAAGTGATGTGAGAAGCATATACTCCCTTGAATACCTTGTGGAAATAGCTAAGGCCCTTTCTAAGTTCGAGAAGCTCAACATACACCTCGGCACTGACTACCCTGTCTCAATTCAGGCAGAGCCGCCGATTGTAGAGTTCTTCCTCGCTCCATTAATAGAAGCTGAGTAGGGGGCGATAGACTTGTCCGAACTCATCTGCCCCCACTGCGGTGAGAAAGTTCAGGTGGATGCTGCCGAGCTGGAGCGGATGTATCGAGAGCAGATCGATGAGCTGCTTGAAGTGCTGAAACAGCTTGAAATAAAGGATTCCAGACGAGAACATGAAGCGCTGTGAAGTCTGCGGAACCGAGCTGAAGCCCCACCGGAAAAGATTCTGCAGTTTGGAGTGTAAGTCGATAGCCCAAACCAAGGAATGGCAAGTCATTCAAGAGATTCAGAGGAAGAATAAGATCACACTCGTCGAGCTTGAGGCCCTTGTTGAATACAGGCTCAATAGAAGATACAGGATAACTGACGCTGTAGCGGAGATTATCGATATCCTGAGGAAGATCGAAGAAATTAAGATCATTATACGGTGATATAAGATGTATTTATTTATTAAAGTTATTTTAAACATATGTACTGTTTTGAGAGAGTGTGTGAAAAAGGCAGTATTGGTGTAGCATGTCCTCGATCTTCAGGTTTGCAAAAGCAAAGGACATATCAGGTAAGAAAGAAGAGATAGCTCACACCCTCGAAGAAATTGACAGCATCGAATCACTTAAGGAGATTTGCAGGATTTGTGATAAGAAGAAAGATGTTGAATGTCCTCGGTGTTTTGTTCACCAAGAACTTTACAGGCGTGGTAATGGAGATGTTGCTGATGTTGACCACGCCTTCGGAGATGATACCCATGTTACCTCTCATATTCACAATAAATCTGTAATAGCTGTTGAAGAGGTTACCCTGAATTCGGAAGGAAACGGATCTGACGGACAAAATCAGCCCTCTAAAAAATTTTTCTCGGAGATGTTACCCTCACCTCTCAGAGGATGTTACCCTGAAGGTACCTCATATATAAATGTTACCCAAGATGATGTTACCCCAGAGAAACATAAATCCTCCCTTGATGACGAAAATGAAAGAGATGGTAAATCATCATACAACCAGATAAAAATCTCCGAGAAAGACAGGGTAACATCCACATGTGTTTCCGGGGGTAACATAGAGCCTCCGAGAACCCCACCCTACAAAGCAACCAAGCAGGATACCCTAACCATCTACACTCTCCTTGAAGATCTCGATGAAACGGACTGCTGGATAATCCACTACTTACAGCAGGGTAAGCATCAGGCTGAAATAGCCAGGATCCTGAACCTCAGCAGGAAGACGATAAGTGTGAGGGTGAAGAAACTTGTAGAAACAAAATTAGCCATACCCACAACTCTAAAACCGATAAAGTACAAGCTGAACAGCTTCCTTGTCAGGCTCATCCGCTCCAAATTATTTGGAATAAAACAAGAAGATAAAAATGTTCTCGGAGGGGTCGAAGACCCCCAGCCAGAACCTCCCTCTCGCCCAAAGAACCCATCTCGGTGTCTACTGGATGTCCATCACATCGCCATAAAGTTCCAGTACCGAGTTAATGATGTTACCTCCGACTCGGGCGATGTTTCTTTTGGATCTAACTCATCCGTCAACCTGCCACATCCACATCAACCACGCCTCGCATGCCAGAGCTGTCCCAAGTTCCAGGATAAGTTCAAGCATCCAGGAAAGTGCCGATGCAAAAAAGGACGATTCACTAAAATGAAAAACTGGGTCTACTTCGCAACATTCTACAAGGGTTACGAGATAAGCAGCAACCCCTCCACCATCATGGTCAAAGGCATCAAAGTGTCAGGAATCCGCAGAGATGCCATCCTCACAGAAGCCGTAATGAAAGCTGAAAGAACCCTCTCCGACTACTTCTCCCGCTGGATGGACACCCACAACATCATCGTCGATATTTACTGGGACCTATGGGAGCTTGCCGGCAAGCCCCACTGGGCAATCAACCACCCGATCAGCCAGGAGATCCAGCACAGTGTTGGTGGCACCCTGAGAGTTAACTTAGGTAACGATGACTACCTACAAATAGACTCTTCTCCCGACGAATACGGCAACCCCCAGAACCACCTGGAGTATGCCGGCACCGACCTTGAAAAGGTGGATCGCCTCTCCAAGCTCCTCAACGGCGACTATGACTTCAAACTATCTGCAATAGAGCAAACGATCTCTAACCTCGCCACCGTCGCAGCGGGAGGCTACTCCACCCAGACCATAGTCGACATCATAAACTCGGGAATGCGAAACCTAAAATCACACATTGAATCCCGCATCAGCAGGATCGAGAGCGAGTTCGAGAGCCTGAAGAACCTCGTCACCAGCATGCGTGAGGAGCTCCAGCAGCTCATACTGGAGGGCAACGGCAAGCACATCCGTGAAATCAACACCGCCCTACAGACCATGGCAGCCCTCTGGCTCCGCATGGACCGTCTCGAATCAAAGCTCCAGGAACTCAGATCCTCTTTTAGTGCTCTAGAAAATGATACTCCTTAAATATAGATCTGATCAAGCTTTCCATATAACTATATCTCCATTCTCGTTCTCGTAATAGGCGATTAGGTTTCTCTTCGTTAAGGGCAATATTTAAATATAGGTAATGTGTACTAATAACAGTGACATTTAAAAAGGTGGCAAGGCATGGTTGAAGCTATAAGTCTTGGCCCCATTGAAGAACCCCTACAAAATTTATCGGTAGTTAATAGTATTTTACAGTTTATATTAATTATTATTAATCTAATTCAATTAATAATAGAAATAATAAAAAAATTTAAAAGTCATGCCTTTTACTGCAAGGCTCCACACGGGGTGAGTTAACAATGAAGGAGTTGGAGCAAATAAAATATAATTTAGAAACATATAAAAAGGTGTTAAAAGTCTTAGGGCATAATGACATCGAGAGATTTGAAAAATGGTTACTACTATATCGCTTTGGATACATTTACAATGACAGACTCTTATTTGAGCTCACTTTAAAGTTGAATGAGAGGGTTAAAGAGGAAACACTAGAGTATTTGATCAAAGGAAAGTATCTAAGTAAATACGAACACCATATAAGATCAGGTGGACATTTCTCTATCTGGGAAGATCGAGATATTTTTGTTAAATTCGTATCGGAGAACATAGAGTTTGAAGAACTTAAAGAACTTTTCATGAAGCATCTTCCAAGGTACGTGGAGTTCGATGTTTTTAGAGGTTATTATTTCTACTACAAATCTGGTGGTGAGCTTAAAAAAGAATGTAGATGGGACGAAGTTTATGAGAACACATTTAAGGCCTTAGAAGACACTAAAGGAAGAATTAAACCTTTCCTTAAGGCCCTTGTGGCACTATACAGCGAAGAGAGGCCGTCATTAATGTTGGGCTTCAGTCTTAACAGAATACAGGAGAAAATTATAGAATTAGAGGGAAGAGTAAGGAATTTGACTCCAGTTGATTATGTAGCTCTCAAGGCCTACAAAATATATTACAAGACTGGATCAAGGAGGTATCCAGAACACGCTCTCCCAATAGAAGCCATACCACCTATAGAAAAGGCACTGGAAGACTTCAACACTAGTAAAAAATAATTTCCAGGATCCATGAATTCATTAGAACAATTACATGTACTTATTTTGGTTTCAAACTAATCGTTAATGTCAAAATCAATGTAAAGGGTGCACCTATTGTTACACTTTCAGCTCCAAACTTTTTACCTAACTAATTAACTATTTGTCTGTGTCTATCATTTCTGCTACAGCTTCGAGAAACTCTACTGGAAACTTAAAATTCTTACAGGGTCGTTTAAATCTCTTTTTTCCAAATTTAGTTTCTACACTGCTGGCTGCTTTGTTTATTGCGCTTATTTTATCAAACTCCACTGAATATCTAACGAGATCATATAAATCTCTTAAAAAAGATAATATTCCTCCCATCTCGCCTTTTTCAAACATTTCATCAACATTCGGGTTTTCCAAACCTTCCAATCGTTTCAAGGTATTCCAAACACTTTTTTCTAGCTCAATATTGATGTACTTGACTGATAGCTCTTCCAATATATCTATTCTGCTATTTATATAAGTACAAATTTCTCGGGAGAGTGGACAGTAATCAACTTCTAGCAGAACATTTTCTTCTCTATGAAATGGAAACAGTTTACAAGAAATTGGGCGAACTGGGTGAATAGAACAAATTTTTCTCTCATTAGAATAAAATGGGCAAGGATACATGAACAAATAAGGTTCTTCTGCTATAGCAAAATCTTTAATGGGTAATTTAGTGAATTTTGAGATCCTCTTTGCTTCATTTTTAGTAAGATAAACCAAATACCGGCAACATTCACCACACCGTTTGCATTCGAATTTTTCTAAAATTTTTGATGCTGCTTTTTTATACCTTTTTTTCTTATCTTTCAAATAATTTTTTAGTAATTTATATCCTTTCGCCATATGGCTTAGATAGATCGCTAGAACTTAAAGCTTTAATAATTTTTATGGTCGCCCCCTTAATTGAAAATGAGGGGAAATGATTGTACTTTCAACAAATATTACCTCTTTAAACGTACACTTAATCCAGAGTTCGGTCCAGCAGGCACACCTAAAGCTGTATCGACTCCGATATTTGTTCTTAAATCATCTAATAACTTTCTTGGGTCTAGGGTTTTACCGATCAAAGCTTGTGATTCAGGTCTCGGATTTTTAACTTGTTTAGCTCTGTATACTTCAATTTGTAACCCTTCAGAAAGAGCCTTTCTGCATATGCCCCTAATATAGTATCTATTAAATTCTCCTTCGGCAAGAGTCTCGTGAGCATTTCTTGGAACTTTAGTTTCCGTAATCTTTCCTGATCTTGTCTTTCTTATTTCCGTGCTTTTTAAACAATTGGATATTAGTATACTCTCGGCAAGAGATTTGTCGTTTCCGCTCTTTATAGCTTCTCTAAATAATTCGATATATATTTCTATATACTCTTCTTTTAATCTAGGGCTCAAATACAATTTACCTTCCTTGAGATCCGTTTCGAATTCTTCAAGCATTAATCCCCTTACTTCCTCTAAATTTTCCAAATTCAAACTCATTACAAGACCCCCTTGTCTTCGATTTAATCTAGAAAATTAAAGTATCATATTAAACCTTTACTTTTCCCCGTTTATCAAGACTATTTTCACCTAGCAAATACGCCTGGCATCTCTTATTATTAATATGCCGCCACAATCCAGAACAAGTTTGCACCAGAACTGAAACCTTTCCATAGGACCACATGCCAGAGAAGTCTCAGCACTCTTAATTTCTAAGTCATTTAAAGTAGAGTCGTCTTCTAAGGATACTTCCTGTGCTTGTGAACGAACTTTCCCTCATTCGACAAAATCAGGTGCCAGACCTCGATGATCTTCCCATCCAACTGCCTCTTCTCATAGATCATGCTTATCCCATCTTCCATGAAGTTGTATGTGGCAATTCTTATCCGGTGCAGGTACCTGTCGTCTCTGAACTCAAACCTCACGATATCCAATATTAGACTTCGATATTTAAGCTTTTCTCAACAATAACATTTAAATACAATACCCAATATAGGTTAACGAAAGAATAAGGCTAATAGCCAGAAAGAACGTGTGACCCATATTAGCCTTGCGAGGTGTACATCATGGGAGATGTGACTCAGGCAGTAAAGAAGAGGCTCAGCATCGGAATAGTTAGGCGAAACGAGATAATCAGGCTTATCGAGAGAGGCATAAACACGGCTTACTCCATAGCCAAAGCTATGGACTTGGATCCGGGCACTGTTAAGCACCATCTGGACTGGCTTGAGGAAAAGGGGCTCGTCGAATCGGAAATTGTGGTGGAAAAAGGACGGGCTAAAAGAATCTTCAGGCTAACTTTCCCAGCTGGAATCTTGGAGAAGGTGATGGAGATCCTCGATCTGATAGATGTCGATGTCAGAGGGGCAGAGAAGGAAATAGCGAGGCTCGTGCTGGAAGTGGTCGAGGGTCTGGAGGAGGGTGAGATGAGCTTCGATGAGGCCGATAGGATCTTCACAGCTCTGCTCGCCCTCAAGACAGTCGAGCTGAGCGATGAAGTCGAGGAGATGCTGACTCTGGCGAACGAGCTGCACGACGGGGACTGGGAGACAGTAGCGATGCTGAAGAGTCTTGCGTATGAGTTCAGATGATCTAACTTCTTTTTTGATTGGTTCAGGAGCAGGTTTTTCTATCGGGTTTATATCAGGGATCTTATTCGCTCTTAATGCACCAAATCCAAAAGATATACTTCTGGAAAGCCAGTATGAGGCAACGATTGAGATTATCAAAAGCATACCAATGGAAGGCAAGGCTATAGGTATTTTTATACTTGCCATAACCTTGGTTTTTGCTCTTTTCAAGCTTCAGGAAATCCTTGAGATATTTGCTGGAGGAATCGCTTGCTTTTTACTCGGGTTTGCTGCAGGCGTATTCATAGTTTCAAATGTTGAGGTGCTTGTATGGATTGCAGTAATTATGTTATTGATCGCAGGCTATTTCGGATGGTTGAAAAAATAACTCACACCCCCTGTTTTTTAAAGGTTTAAATTTAAAGAGTTTTGAAACAAGTACATGGCAAAAGCCGCCATTTACGCAAGAGTCAGCACCAGAGACAAGAAGAACGGAAACGATGAATACCGTCAGAACCCTGAAACACAGCTTATCCCATGCAGAGAGTTCTGCCAGCGAATGGGCTGGGAATATACCGAATACATTGACAGGATGTCCGGATCCAGGGAGGACCGCCCAGCCCTCAAGCAACTAATAGAGGATGCCCGTCTCAAGAAGTTCGATGTCGTGGTATTTTACAAGCTGGACCGCCTAGCCAGGAGTGTGAAGCATCTCGTCGAGCTAATAGACTTTTTCGGATCCAAGGGCATAGATGTCGTCTCCATAAAGGACCCAATCGATACCACAACCCCGTCAGGAAAACTCCTCTTCCACATCATGGCGGCCATAGCCGAGTTCGAGAGAGACCTCATTCGAGAAAGAGTCATGGATGGCATCGAGAGAGCAAAGCGGGAGGGCAAGCAGATTGGCCGGCCAAAAGAAAAGTTCAATGTGGGGCTCGCAAGAGAGATGCGGAGGCAAGGATACAGTTACGACCAAATTGCAAGGGCTCTGGGAGTCAGTAAGGCTACGATTTACAGGAGACTTAATGACAATTAGAAATTTTACAGTTGAAAACAAGCAAGTTTGGCTTTTCAAGTTGAGTGAACAAAAAACCCAAATACGGATTATGACAGATTAAAAGGGGAAATGGTTTATGTAATTAATTGTAATGGTCCGAAAATCAGTTTCTGATGCTTCTTTTAAATTGAGCTGATAGCTCCAGATCTGCCGAAAAATTTAAATAGCAATATAACTTTGATGTTGTATATATCACTACAACAGCAATGTTGCAAAGATATATGCAACATAAGGTGAGTGGGATGTATATTGTTGACGAAGAAGAGAGGAATGAGTATTCAATTAATCCGAATGAACTGAGATATTTGCCACCAAGCGAAAAAAAGAAACTTATACGTTCAGTGATTTTAAGGCTCCTTAGAAAAGCGGAACACGAGGGGATAACTGTTTCTGAGGTGGCCGCGATAACTGGATTAGACCAGAGGACTGTATCCCGACATTTAGAGTATCTAGTCGCAATTCGCGAGGCTTATTCAATTGAGAGGGGAAAATATAAGATTTATTTCCCCAATGGACGCATAATGCACCCATTTCTTAATAAAGACTTTGAACTAAGTACTGCTAGGGACACAAGATACTATAATTTCTCGTTTCTTGAGAACCAATATGGGAAGTTCATATATGTTCAAGAAAAATCCAAAGATACATTCAATAGATTCTCAATATCTGGTGGCATTTTAATAAATCTAGAATGTGTAGAAGAATTTCTCGAACATTTTGAAGACTTCGTGAGGAGGGTCAAAGAATGGAAAGACCAAGACTCGAAATAATTGATGAGTGTGGATATACTGCAACAAAAAACTTGACCCTACCTAATGGCAAAACCGTTCGGCTACCAGCCTACATGACTAAAATTAAGAAGGATTTCGAGTTGGATCTGATAATCGAGGGGTACACTAACAATGAATTCTCTAAAAACTTTTTTGCTGGAGTGTTTTTTGAAATTCCAACAGCAAACAAAATAATCTCAAAGAAAGAGAAGATATCAGCCTCAACTTTGAGAAGGTATATATCTGGTAGCGATGAATACCTTAACTTCAAGGATAGTGTACTACTTCTCGTTGACCCTATGACAGAAGTGCTATATTATAAATTAAGCAATTTAAGAGAAGCATACGGAAAAGTTAGTAATCTGCCCACAGAGATAAAGGAGTTCCTAGACTCAAAGCAACCTACTCAAGATTATTATAAGCTATGGAGAAAAATTCATAGCGATGGCAAAATTCCGAAGGTAGTTAATTGGTACCTCAAGTACCAATCTTCCCTAGAAGCTGATGCAATACTTCCACCAGCCCCATTTTTAAGACCCGAAGGCGGTCTGAAAATGCTTGAAATATCTCTGGAGATTAATGATAGAAACCAAAAGCTTTCAGAGGCGAATGGGTTAGATCCAGCAATTTACTTCTTGCTTTCAAGTAGTTTGTTCAAATACGATCGTAACAAAGAGAATAGCGACGAGATTCTCCGTCGAATAATTGATTTCGTTGAAGATGTAGAGAATGCAACATTCGTTTTCTTGAAAATTATAGGGTACAATGAACTTATGAAAAGCGATGATTTGATGGCTCGAAGAAGAGTTAGAGACTTCCTAAGAGCTCTTGGGGTAAGATGCAAGATTAACAAGAGTGCATTATTCTTGTTGGACACAGACTCGTTTGGATATGTGAATGTGATCAACGGTGTAGATGGTTTTGTCGAACCAATGGATATGCAGGTCGAACTAATAAAGATAAGAAGTTCCAAAACACCTCCAATTAGATATGGGAAGATATACTTGCCGGAAGAGATGCGGTATATTTCATACGAAGAATTTGTAGATAGGTGGAGGTCAAATGGACGGAAAATACCCAACCATACAAAATTTTCAAGAAAAATTGAAAATCTTGACTTTGAAAAGATAGATTCAAGTACTTGGAACAGAATTAGAAGAATTGTTTTAGTAGACTCTAGAAACTATGAAATAGCGGAAATTCATGACGCAATAGTCAGAGGGTCTACAAGAGGTATTGTTGACAAAATATTGCGTAGTGGTAATAAAAACTACTTAGATTTGATTGAATAAAGTTCTATATAATTATTTTTTGATGTTGTAGATTGTATAGGTTATTCTAAATTATGTGGGTCTGATTGGGGTTTCAAAATTGCCTCCAGCTTCGACAAAATTTTTGAGGAAAAGTCCCTTGATAATTGTAACGAGGCGAGGAGAGCTCTGAATGTTTCCTAATGAAATTAAAAACAGGATAAGAGAACCCGTTCCAAAAAGGCATCTTTTTGAACCATCACGACTACTACCCACCAGTATATAAATAACCGCAATCTTGTTAAGGGAGGTTTTTGAAACAACATCTAATGAGTAGCTCCAATTACATAGGATCTGGTGCTTTCATCATAGGGTTGTTAGCTGGCATATTCTTAGCGACTGTGGACCCATTCCAGTTACTCATAGAAACTTTGATCAATGTTCTAAAACAGCTGTGGGAATCTTTAAGTAAACTATACCCTGAAGCATATCTAGCAAGTATTCAAACAATGTTTATGGCAATTCTAATCTTATTGTCGATTTTACCAGTGGTGTCTTTTATTTCAGATCTGGCCAAAATACTTTCGTATGGTCTTTTAAATTTTGCAGCATTCGTTTTCGGATTATTAGCAGGAGTCTTCATAATGTCAAACCAAGGAATTGCAACGTTTTTTATGATTCTTGGTATATTCTCTGCCGCTTTTGTTGAGGTTGTTGTAAGAAGTCCAAACAGGAGTAAATCGTAACTCACACCCCCTGTTTTTTAAAGGTTTAAATACCACTTTTATCACAACATTTATGGAGTAGCCAGAAAAAGCCGGGGAAGCGAGACAATGTTGGTCAGCGATGCCATGTTGCCCTGGTGGTGCTGAACAGGCCCCTCAAGGAGGGGCACCTCTTTTTTCAGTAGAACTCCCGGCGAGAAAAGTTGGAGGTGAGAT
>Ga0209426_1000912_pt1 | contig 22746 bp, 15 predicted proteins | sample Deesub1362B_J571_FD_187697 | JGI IMG/M metagenome (GOLD analysis project Ga0209426, IMG submission 187697) | Deep oceanic, basalt-hosted subsurface ecosystem from Juan de Fuca Ridge flank, Pacific Ocean, CORK Borehole 1362B_J2.571 (SPAdes)... ...
TTTCCCCGCCGTTTCCGCCGGCGAAAGCTCGAACAAACAGGCGTCGGCCCCCTGGGCCGCACAGGTCCGCTCGATGCACACCACGTCCCGGCGCCCCAGGAGCACGTTCACGGACCCCGCCAGCGCCCCGGCGGTGTAGACGCACGCGGGGCGGTCGCTATGTCCTGGGTGGCGGCGCGCCATCCGGGCCTCGAAGGTATTCCGGCCCCGGATCAGGATCCGGCCGCGGGGAAGGTCGATCTCCTCGAGCTCGAACCGGCCGAACCCCGCCGCCCGATAGGCGGCCAGGCACTCCCGCAGCGCCCCCTCCACATCCCGGGCCGGGGACGTGAAGCCCCTGGCGAAGGAGGCGCCGCCGCTGGCCCCGGCCCGCTGCAGCAAGGCTTCCGTGGCCTCGCGGCCCACCAGCTCCTCGAGCTCTCGCCTGAGGGCCCAGAACCCGGCCTCGACATCGAACAAGGCCATACGGGCGCCGCCCAAAGGCAGGTGCCCAGGGCTTTCTCGGCGGGGGTACCGGTACGCGTCATCGGACAAACGGAATCACCTGACTCAAGTTTATCGGACGATGGGGGAAAGCCCAGCGCCCACGGACGGCGAGGAAGCTGGTGGAGGCGAGCGGGTTCGAACCGCCGACCTCCGGCTTGCAAAGCCGGCGCTCTCCCAAACTGAGCTACGCCCCCAACGCACCCAATTTTACCCACCCTGCGGCCGGGCCGTCAGCCCGACCCCTGGCCCTGGCCTGGCCGCGGCCAAAAGGCCTCCTGGGCACGCCCCCCCGGCATAATTTTCGCCCTAGCATCCAATTTCCCTGCCCTTCCCCGCCAACTTGCCCCCCCACTTTCACCTCGCTATATTGCTCTTGCGAACCTGACCGAAAAAGGGAGGGGAGATGTCGAGGATCATTGCGCGGGCAGCCATCCGGGGTGCACACGGCTATGTGGAGCAGGCGGAGAAGCAGCTCTCCGAGGCGATCGAGGCCTACGGCCCGCAAAAGAAGGTGGAGTTCCCCAACACGGCCTACTTCCTCCCCCTGATCCTCGCCCTCACCGGGATCGAGGTGAAAACGCTCGCCGACGCCGAAAAAGCCTTGGCTCACGCCCGCTCCCTCCTCCCCCCGGTTCCAGCGGACTCCCGCTGGCTCCCCTACCTCGGGCCGACCCTGGACGCCGGGATCGCCACCCTGATCGCCCAAGAGATCATCGAGGCCCTCAAGTACGTGCGGGGAGAGGAGCCGGAGGGGATCTGGCTCGGGTTTACCGACGACACCATCCTCCGCACCCAGGGGATCAAGTTGGTGGACGGCAGGATGCCGGGGTTCGCCGCCTGCGTGGGGGCCTTGCCCACGGTGGAGGAGGCAGTGGAGCTGGCCCGCTCCCTGCAAGAGAGGAACATCCTGGTGTTCATGGCCTCCCATACCGGGGGCGTGTCCATGGCAGAACAACTGGCGGAGGCCGGGATCGAGATGAACTGGGACACGTTCCTGGTCCCCTACGGCAAGGACACCTCGGCGGCGGTGCACGCCCTCAACTTCGCGGCCCGGGCGGCCATGACCTTCGGCGGCATCAAGCCCGGGGATCTCGAGGCCGCGCGCAAGATCCTCCTCTACAACAAAGAAAGGGTCCACGCCTTCGTCCTCGCCCTGGGGGCAGACCTCCCTTCCCAAAACGGCGGCCAGCTCCTCACCGATGAGAAGTACGCCACCGCCGCCGGGGCCATCAACTTCGGCTTCCCGGTGGTGGCCGACGTCCCCATCCCCCAGATCCTCCCCCGCGGCATCTGCACCTACGAGCACGTGGTGTCCGGCATCCCCAGGGACAAGCTGGTGCCCAAGGCAATCGAGGTGCGGGGCCTCAAAATCAAGGTGTCGGAGATCCCCATCCCGGTCCCCTACGGCGCCGGTTTCGAGGGGGAGCGGGTGAGGAAAGAGCAGATGCACGTCCAGTTCGGCGGCAAATACACCGACTCCTTCGAGCTCCTGCGGGGGCGGCCCATGTCCGAGGTGGAGGACGGCAAGATCACCCTCATCGGCCCGGACATCGACCAGGTGGAGGAAGGCGGGGCGTTGCCCCTGGGGGTGATCGTGGAGGTGGCCGGCCGCCGGTTCAAGGAGGACTTCGAGCCGGTGCTCGAGCGCCGCATCCACGAGTACGCCTCCTGGGCCAACGGGGTGTTCCACATGGGCCAGCGGGCCATCCCCTGGATCCGCATCTCCAAGGAGGCGTTCCAGAAAGGTTTCCGGCTCAAGCACTACGGGGAGATCCTGGTCCACAAGTTCAAGGAGGACTTCGGCGGCATCGTGGACAAGGTGCAGGTGACGCTGATCACCGACCCGGACAAGATAAAGGAGCCCTTGGAGGAGGCCAAGGCGATCTACCGCAGACGGGACGAGCGGATCGCCGGGCTCAAGGACGAGGATGTGGAGCTCTTCTATTCCTGCATCCTGTGCCAGTCCTACGCCCCCACCCACGTGTGCGTGGTCACCCCCCAACGGCTGGGCCTGTGCGGGGCTTACACCTGGCTAGATTGCGCCGCTTCCTTCGAGATGGACCCCCACGGCCCCAACCAGCCCATCAAGAAGGGGGACACCATCGATCCGGTGCTGGGCCAGTGGCGGGGGGTGAACGAGTACGTAAAACGGGCTTCGGACGGAAACCTGGAGAAGGTCAGCATGTACTCCATCATGCAGGATCCCCAGACCTCGTGTGGGTGTTTCGAGTGCATCGTGGCGGTGCTTCCCGAGGCCAACGGGGTGATGATCGTGAACCGCGAGTACACCGGTGACACCCCCATTGGGATGCCCTTCTCCACCATGGCCGGCCAGATCGGGGGCGGGGTGCAAACGCCGGGCTTTCTGGGCATCGGAAAGCTCTACATCACCAGTGAGAAGTTCATCTCCGCCGAGGGAGGGATCCGCCGGGTGGTGTGGATGCCCAAAGAGCTCAAGGAGGAAATCTCCGACCGGCTCAAGGCCCGGCTGGAGGAGATCGGCGCTCCGGAGCTTTTGGAAAAGATCGCCACTGAGGAGGAGGCGGTGGAGTCAGAGAAATTGCTGGAGTTCTTGCAAAAGGTGAACCACCCGGCACTGGAAATGGAATCCCTCATCTAGGCGATGAGTGATGGGGCCTCAATAACTGACGAGTTGAGGAGGAGGGGATGGCGAAGAAGCTGACGGGAATTGAGATCTACAAGCTGCTTCCCCGCACCAACTGCCGGGACTGCGGCTTCCCCACCTGCATGGCGTTCGCCATGCAGGTGGCGGCCAAGAAGGTGGCCCTGGATCAGTGCCCCCACGTATCGGAGGAGGCCAAGGCCGCCCTGGGCGAGGCTCAGGCCCCGCCCATGCGCACCGTCACCATCGGCACCGGGGACCGGGCCTGGGAGGTGGGCGGTGAGACGGTGCTGTTCCGTCACGAGGAGAAGTTCCACCGCCCCTGTGCCATCGCGGTACGCGTCCCGGATGACCTCCCCCCGGAAGGGCTCTCTGCCCAGGTAAAGGAGGCCACCTCCCTCAGATTTATAAGGATCGGCCAGGAGATCGGGGTGAACCTGATCGCCGTCGAGCACCGGGGGGGCGACTTCCCGGCGGCGGTCCAGGCCGCCCGCGAGAGCACCGACCTCCCTTTGATGCTCATCTGTGAGGACCCCGACCTTCTGGGGAAGGCCCTGGCGGCCTGCGGGGACGGGCGCCCCCTCCTCTACCCAGCCACCCCCGGGAACCTGGAGGCCATGGCGGCCCTGGCCAAGGAGCACTCCTGCCCGCTGGGGGTCAAGGGGGACGGGGTGGAGGGGCTGGCCGAACTCACCGGCAGGCTCAAGGAGCTGGGGGTGGAGGAGCTGATCCTGGACCCCGGCGCCCGGGGGCTTCTCCCCACCCTCACGGCCCTGGTCCGCCTCCGGCGGCTGGCCCTGGTGAAGACCTTCCGGCCGGTGGGCTACCCCACCCTGGCCTTCGCCTCCGGGGACGACCCTTGGGAGCTCCTCGCCCAAGGGGTGGCCTATGTGTGCAAATACGCGTCGGTGGTGGTGCTCCCCCGGATCGGGCCGGAGCTGGCCCTGCCCCTGCTCACCGCCCGCCAGAACATCTACACCGATCCCCAGGTGCCCAACGCCATCGAGGCCAAGCTGTACGAGGTGGGGGGCCCCGGGCCGGACTCGCCGGTGCTGGTCACCACCAACTTCGCCCTCACCTACTTCACCGTGGAGGGGGAGGTGGAGCGGAGCAAGGTGCCGGCTTACATCGCGGTGATCGACACCGAGGGGTTGGGGGTACTCAACGCCTACGCCGACGACCGCCTCACTGCCGAGAAGATCATAAAGACGGTGCGGGAGTACGGGGTGATGGACCGGGTCAACCACAACAAGCTCATCATCCCCGGGTTGGTGGCGGTGCTCAGGATGGAGATCCAGGAGGAGACTGGTTGGGAGGTGATCGTGGGGCCGGAGGACGCCGCCGGCATCCCGGCCTTCCTCAAGAACGAGTGGAAGCCCAACTGAGTGGGAAGCGGGAGTACCGGGTCACCTTCCTCCCCGAGGGGAAGGAGGCGCGGGTGGCGGCAGGGGAGACCTTGCTGGCGGCTGCCGCGGCCGCCGGGGTGGAGCTCCCCAGCGTGTGCGGCGGAGAGGGGATCTGTGGCCGCTGCCGGCTGATCGTGCGACAGGGCCAGATCGAGGCCGCCCCCACCCTGCACCTGTCTCGGGAGGAGGTCAAGGCCGGGTACGTGCTCGCCTGTCAGGCGGTGGTGCGGGGAGACGCGGTGGTGGAGGTGCCCCCGGAATCCCGGGCCGGCAGGGAGGCCGCGGTGGACCTGGACGCCCGGGAGTTCCTGGCCCCGGAGGCAAAGGCCGGCGAGAAGTTCCCCCGGGAGCCCCTGGTGGAAAAAATCTCCCTCTCCCTGCCCCCACCCACCCTGGAGGACAACCTGGGCGACCAGGAGCGCCTGTTCCGCGAGATCCGCCGCTTCCGCCCCGCCCCCATCCTCCAGGCCGGCCTCAAGGTCCTCCAGTCCCTCCCCGGGATTTTGCGCGACAGTGGCTGGCGGGTGACCGCCACCCTGGCCCAACGTGGCGGCACGGTGGAGCTGTTGCAGGTGGAGCCCGGGGACCGCGCCGGGGCCCTCTATGGAGTGGCGATCGACGTGGGCACCTCCACCGTGGTGGCACACCTCATGGACCTCAACTCTGGGGAGACCCTGGACGCGGAGGCCAAGTACAACTCCCAGCGGGCGTACGGTGAGGAGGTGACCCGGCGCATCATCGCCGCCGAACGCCAGGGCCCGACCCGCCTCCAGGCCCTGGTGGTGGAGGACATAAACGACCTGGTGTCCCTGATGGTGGGCCGACAGGGGATCAAGCTCTCCGACGTGGTGGCGGTGCTCTGTGCCGGGAACACCGCCATGGTGCATTTCCTGCTGCGGCTTCCCCCGGGGGCGCTGCGGCGGCATCCCTACGTGGCGGCGGCCTTGGCGCCGCCCCCGGTGCGGGCGGCGGAGGTGGGCATCCGTATCAACCCCCGCGGGCTCCTGTACCTGCTCCCCGGGATCGGGGGCTGGGTGGGGGGCGATATCACCGCCGGCATCCTGGCCACCGGGCTCCATAAATCCGCGGGGCTGACCTTGCTCATCGACATCGGCACCAACGGGGAGATCGTGCTCGGGTCCAAGGAGTGGGTGGTGGCCTGTTCCTCCTCGGCCGGGCCGGCGTTCGAGGGGGCGGGGGTGACCTGCGGCATGCGCGCCAGCCGGGGGGCCATCGCCCAGGTGGAGATCAGCCCCGAGGGCGTCCGCTACCGCACCGTGGGGGACGCCCCGCCGCAGGGGCTGTGTGGCTCCGGGCTGATCGATGCCATCGCCGGCCTGTTCCGAGCCGGCTACATCGACCGGGCAGGCCGCCTCAGGCCGGATGCCAAGCTGGTGCGGGAGCGGGCCGGGGAACTGGCGTTCGTCCTCGTCCCCGCCGGGGAAGCCCCCCGGGAGATCGTGATCACCCAGCGCGACATCGAAAACGCCCTGCGGGCCAAGGCCGCCATCTACGCCGGGGTGTCCATCCTCCTGCGGGAGCTGGACGTGCGCACCCAGGACCTGTCCCGGATCTACCTGGCCGGCGCGTTCGGCAGCCACCTGAACCTGCGCAACGCCGTGACCCTGGGGTTGATCCCGGATGTGCCCCTGGAGAGGGTCCATTTCCTGGGGAACACCGCCCTGGCCGGGGCCAAGCTGGCCCTCCTCTCCCGAGCCGCCTGGGAGGAGGCCCAGCGGATCGCCGCCGGGGTTACCTACTACGACCTCATTTCCTGCCCCTACTACTACGACGAGTTCATGGCCGCCAAGTTCCTCCCCCACACCGATCTGGCCCGGTTTCCCACGGTGCGGGGGACGCTTAGGTTGGGGGAGCCGGTATGAGGCCGCAGGTGATCGCCGTGGCGGGGAAGGGGGGCACCGGGAAGACCACCCTGGCCGCCCTGATCATCCAAGCCCTGCGGGTCCCCGGGCCGGTGCTGGCAGTGGATGCCGATCCCAACTGCAACTTGGGGGAGGCCCTGGGCCTCAAAGTGGAGCGGACCATCGGCCAGCTGCGGGACGAGGTGCTGGAGCAGATCTCCGAGCTACCCCCCGGGGTGCCCAAGGACCAGCTGCTGGAGCTGGGGCTGCACCAGTGCCTGGTGGAGGATCGGGGGTTGGACCTCCTGTCCATGGGCCACGGGGAGGGCCCCCGCTGCTATTGCATGGTGAACCACGTGTTGCGGCGGGCCATCGACTCCCTGGCCGGGAATTACCGCTACGTCGTCCTCGATAACGAGGCGGGGATGGAGCACCTATCGCGGCGGACCACCCAGGATGTGGACGTGCTGCTGGTGGTGGCGGAGCCAACCCCGGTGTCGCTGCGGGCGGCGCGGCGGATCAAGGACATCGCCGAGGACTTGGGGATCCGGGTGGGGAAGAAGTACCTGGTGATAAACCGCGTGCGCGGGGAGCTGCCGGCGGAGGAGGAGTCGGGCCTGCCCCTCTTGGGGACCGTCCCCTACGACCCTGAGGTGGAAGAGCTGTCCGCCCAGGGGCGACCGTTGGTGGGGCTCCCCCCGGACTCCCCGGCCAGCCGGGCGGTGCAGGGGCTGCTCGGGAAGCTAGGAATGGGAAAGGAGGGCTGATGGCGATCGAGGTCCCAGACGTGCGGGAGAGCTTCTCCCAGGCCATCTACACCGTGACCCTGGGGGCTACCCCGCAGGAGGGAGGTACCCGGGAGCGGACCGTCACCGTGGGGGGGGAGCGGGCACTCCCATTCCACCACTTCGACGGGGAGATCCCCCACCCCCCGGTGGTGGCCATGGAGGTGTGGGACATCCCGCCCCAGGATTGGCCCCCGGTGGTACGGACGCCGTTCCAGGACGTGCTGGACGACCCGGGGAGGTGGGCAGCCAAATGCGTGGAGGAGTACGGGGCTGACCTCATCTGTCTCCGCCTTGTGGGCTGCGATCCCAATGGGGCGAATAGGTCCCCGGAGGAGGCGGTCCAGGCGGTGCGGCGGGTACTGGAAGCGGTGAAGGTGCCGCTCATCATCTGGGGCTGCGGGGCCCCGGACAAGGACAACGACGTGTTCCCGGCCGTGGCCGAGGCTGCGCAGGGGGAGAACTGCCTTCTGGGCACCATCACCGAGGACAACTACAAGACGCTCACCGCCCTGGCCACCGCCTACGGCCACAAGGTGATCGCCGAGTCCCCGGTGGACATCAACATCGCCAAGCAGGTGAACATCCTGGCCATGGACGCCGGCTTCCCATTGGAAGGGCTGGTGATGTACCCGTCCACTGCGGCCCTGGGGTACGGGCTGGAGTACGTGTACACCATCATGGAGCGCACCCGCATCGCCGGGCTGCGGGGGGACAAGTTGATGGCCATGCCCATGCTGGTGGACGTGGGCCGGGAGGCGTGGGGGGTGAAGGAGGCCCGGGCCCCGAAAGAAGAGCAGCCCCAGTGGGGCGATGAGCGGGTGCGGGGGCCGTTCTGGGAGGCGGCCACCGCCTACACCTATCTCCTGGCCGGGGCGGACATCCTGATCATGCGGCATCCCGAGGCTGTCCGGGCCACCAAGCTCACCATCGGGAAGCTCATGGGGGAGGGAGCATGATCCTGATCGGGGAGCGGATAAACGCTGGGTTCAAGGACATCGCCCGGGCCATCCGGGAACACGACCCCCAGCCGGTGGTGAAGTGGGCCAAGAAGCAGGCCGCCTGTGGGGCAGATTATCTGGACGTGAACATCGGCGCTGCCTCCCGCGACCCTGCGGACATGGCCTGGCTGGTGGAGGTGGTGCAAGGAGCGGTTCCCACCCCGATCTCGGTGGACAGCAACCGCCCGGAGGTGATCAGGGCGGGCCTGGAGGCCCTGGATGGACGGGCAGCCATCGTGAACTCCACCACCGCCGACGACGATAAGCTGGAGGCGATCGTCCCCCTGGCGGCGGAGGCCGGGGCCGGGATCATCGGGGTGGCCATGGATGCCCGGGGCAGCCCCCAGGACGTGGCCCGGCGGGTGGAGAACGGGGCCAAGATCTTCATGGCCTGCGTAGAGGCCGGCATTCCCCCCGAGATGATCTTCCTGGACCCGGTGCTCATGCCCATCCGGTTCATGCAGGAGCAGGCGACCAAGGTCCTGGAGGCGATCCGGGAGTACACGCTCCTTTCCGATCCCCCGCCGCACATCTCGGTGGGGCTGTCGAACATTTGCTCCCAGACCAGGGAGAGGTCCCTGATCGCCCGCACGTTCCTGGTGATGGCCATGGCCATGGGGCTGGACGCGGCCATCTGTAACGTGCTCGATGATGAGCTTCTGGATGCGGCGGCCACCGCGGAATTGATCCTAAACCGGGAGATCTATTCCGACGGGTATCTCAAGGCCTTCCGCATGCGGCGGGGTGGGGGGTGAGCGGATGGGCGAACCGGTGCCGGAGCGCGGGGTGAGGACGGAGGAGCTGGCGAACCGGCTGGAGCCGATCCTGTCGCGCTATCGCGGGCAGGAAGGGGGGTTGATCCCCTTGCTGCAGGAGGTGCAAGGGGAGCTGGGGTGGCTGCCGGAGGAGGCCCTCAAGCTGGTGGCGGAGGCCACCGGCCTGACCCTGGCCCGGGTGGTGGGGGTGGCCTCCTTCTACGCCCAGTTCTACTTCGAGCCCCGGGGGCGGCACGTGATCCGGGTATGTACCGGGACCGCCTGCCATATCCGAGGGGCCCCGAAGATCCTGGAGCGGCTGGAGGAGGAGCTGGGGATCAGGGCCGGGGAGACGGCCGCGGACCTCTCCTTCACCCTGGAGACGGTGAACTGTGTCGGCTGCTGTGCGTTGGCGCCAGTGGTGGTGGTGGACGAGCGGGTGCTCAAGCGCCGCGACCACAAGAAGCTCTGGGAGTGGGTGCGGAAACGGAGGGTGGAATGAGGCTGGAAAGCGCCCGGGACCTGGAGGACCTGCGGGAAGAACTCCTGCGAGAACCCCGGCGGCCCACGGTGCGGGTGTGCTGTGGCACCGGCTGCCGGGCCGCCGGGGCCGAGGAGGTGCTTTCCGCCTTCGAGCGAGAGGTAGAGCGGCACGGTTTGGACGTGGAGGTGACCAGCTCTGGCTGCCAGGGGTGGTGCGAGCGGGGACCGCTGGTGGCGGCGGAGGCGAGGCAGGTGTTCTATCTCAGCGTGTCCCCCCACGACGTCCCGGCCATCGTGGACCACACCCTGCGCCGGGGGCGCCCCTTGGAGCGCCTCCTCTACCACACCCCTTCCGGGGAGCCGGTGCCCAACCGGGAAGAAATCCCCTTCTACCGCAAGCAAGTGCGGGTGGTGTTGCGGAACTGCGGGCGGGTAAACCCAACGGACATCCGGGACTACATCCGGGTGGGTGGGTACTCCGCGCTGGCCAAGGTGCTCACCCAGATGTCCCCGGAACAGGTCATCGAGGAGGTGGAGCGGGCCGGGTTGCGGGGGCGGGGCGGGGCGGGCTTCCCCACGGCCCGCAAGTGGGCCGCCTGCCGGGCCCAACAGGAGACGCCCAAGTACCTGATCTGCAACGGCGACGAAGGGGACCCCGGGGCGTTCATGGACAGAAGCGTGCTGGAGGGGGACCCGCATTCGGTGATCGAGGGCATGGTCATCGCCGCCTATGCCATCGGGGATGTCCCGGAGGGTTACATCTACGTGCGGGCCGAATATCCCCTGGCGGTGAGGCACCTGGAGATCGCCCTGCGGCAGGCGGAGGAGTACGGCCTCCTAGGGGAGGACATCCTGGGGACCGGTTTCTCCTTCCGCATCGAGATAAAGAGGGGGGCGGGGGCGTTCGTGTGCGGGGAGTCCACCGCCCTCATGTACTCCATCGAGGGCAAGCGGGGCATGCCCCGGCAGACCCCACCCCGGTCGGTGGAACGGGGGCTGTGGGGCAAGCCCACCGTGCTCAACAACGTCAAGACCTTCGCCTCGGTCCCGGTGATCATCTCCCGGGGCGCGGACTGGTTTGCCGGGATCGGCACCGAGGGCTCCAAAGGGACGCAAGTGTTCGCCCTCACCGGCAAGGTGCAGAACACCGGCTTGGTGGAGGTTCCCATGGGAATCACCATCCGGGAGCTGGTGTACGACATCGGCGGCGGCCCCCGGGAGGGGAGGATCAAGGCGGTGCAGATCGGCGGGCCATCAGGGGGATGCATCCCCGAGCACCTGTTCGATGTCCCGGTCGACTTCGACTCCCTGCAGGAGGTCGGGGCCATGATGGGCTCCGGGGGGCTGGTGGTGATGGACGAAGCGGACTGCATGGTGGCCATCGCCCGCTACTTCCTGTCCTTCACCCAGGCCGAATCCTGCGGCAAGTGCACCCCCTGCCGGGTGGGCACCTACCGGATGCTCAGGATCATGGACCGGATCGTGGAAGGAAAGGGCCGTATAGAGGACCTGGAGGAGCTGGAGCGGCTGGGCCGTTGGATCAAGGAGACCTCCCTGTGCGGCCTGGGGCGCAGCGCCCCCAACCCGATCCTCACCACGTTGCGCTATTTCCGGGAGGAGTACCTGGCCCATATCGAGGACCGATATTGCCCCGCCGGGGTGTGCCGGTCCCCGGGCCACTACCGGATCAACCCGGAGGAGTGTATCTGGTGCGGACTTTGTGCCGAGGCCTGTGAGGACGGGGCGGTGAGGCGGACTCGGCAGGGGTTTTCCATAGATCCGCGCCTGTGTACCGGCTGCGGCCGCTGCCGGGCCGTGTGCCCCACCGGGGCGGTGCTGTTCACCGAGGAGGTGGCGGTGTGACCACAGCCACGGCTTGCCCGGTACTGGCGGTGAAGGAAGGGCTGGAAAGGTTCGCCCGAAAGGAGATGTGCGGTCGGTGTCTGCCCTGCCCCGCCGGGGTGCTCTCTGCCATCGCCGCTTTGGAGCGCTTCTCCCAGGGGGCGGGAACCCAAAGGGACCTGGAGCTCCTGTCCCGGGTGGGGGAGCTCTTGCCCCAGCTCGCCCGCTGCCCCCGGGGGCAGAACGCGGGGGAGCAAGTGGCCAAGCTCATGGCGGAGGAAGGGGAGGCGCTGCGGGCACACCTGGCCGGCCGCTGTCCGGCCGGCGAGTGCGCCTCGCTGGTCAAGTACAAGGTCGTCCCGGAGAAGTGCACCATGTGCGATGAGTGCCGCAGGGCCTGCCCCCAGGACGCCATCTTGGGGGAACCCTATGTGGCCTGGCGGGGCGATAACCGACCCTACCAGATCATCCTGGAGCTGTGCAACGGGTGTGGGGCTTGTGTGGAGGCCTGCCCCGAGGGCGCAATTGAAAAGCTGTGACGGGTAACGCGTCACGCGTGACGCGTCACGGAGGTTAAGGAGGGGCAATGGGGGAGCAGGTCAGGCTGACCATTGATGGCAGGGAAGTGGAGGTCCCCCAGGGGACCACGGTGCTCAAGGCCGCCGAGTCCTTGGGGATCGAGATCCCCCACCTATGTTACCTGGAGGGGCTGGCCCCGGGGGGAGCGTGTCGGCTGTGCCTGGTGGAGTTGGACGGCAGCAAGCTCGTGCCCTCCTGCACCCAGCGGGTGCGGGATGGCATGGAGGTGCGCACCGATACCGAGCGGGTCCGCGAGGCCCGCAGGTTCGTGCTGGAGCTCATGTGGTCCATCCACCCCGGGGACTGCGCCACCTGCGAGAAGGCCGGCGCCTGCGAACTCCAGAGGTACACGTACCAGCTGGGTATCAAGGAGCGGCCCCCGGTGGAGCTCCTGGAGGAGCCGCCTCTGGACCTGGAGTCACCCCTCATCGAGCGGGACCTCAGGCTTTGCATCCTGTGCGGCCGTTGCATCGCCGCCTGCCGGGAGCTCTCCCAAGGGATCCTGGATTACATGCGCCGGGGCATGCTCACCCTGGTCACCACCCCGTTCAACAAGCGCCTGGATGAGGTGGGCTGTGACTTCTGTGGGTCCTGCATCGCCGCCTGCCCGGTGGGGTGTCTGGTGGAAAAAGATCGAAAATTCCGAGGCCGCGAGTGGGAGCTCTCCCCTACCACTGTCACCTGCGTCCTTTGCAGCGCCGGCTGCGAGCTCGTCATGGACATGGGCGAGGGGGAGCCGGTGCGGGCCCGCCCCGGGGCCGACGGCTTCCTCTGTGCCAGGGGGAAATTCGGCTGGGATTTCCTGACCGGGGAGGACCGCACAACCGCCCCTTTGATCAGGGAAGGGGAAAGCTTCCGGGAGGCAAGCTGGGAGGAGGCCCTGGCCGTGGTGGCGGAAAGGTTTTCCAGGCTTAGGGAGCAGCACGGCCCGCAGGCCCTGGGGGGGATCGCCGGGGCCTGGCTCCCAGCAGAGGCCCTGTACGCCTTCTCCCGCTTCCTGCGGGAGGTGCTCGGCTCCGGAAACCTGGGGGCATGGGGAGTAGAACTCGGGGCGGAAGAATCTTTGGTCCTTCCGGGCCGGCTCCGCCCCCTGTCGGCACTGGAAGAAGCGGAAGCCATTTTAGCCTTTGGCCCCGGCTTGGCGGAGTCCTACCCCCGCCTCAAGGTGGCGATAAAGCGTGCCCTCAAGGAGAGGAAGGCGAAGCTGGTGGTGATCGATCCCCTGGATTCCGAGCTGGGGGGGCTCGCCAGCGTGCACCTGAGGCCCCCGCCGGGAAAGGAGCTTGCCACCCTCTCCGCCCTGGAGGCCCTGCTGGGGGGCGAGGAGCCGCCGGGAGGGGAGCCCCTCGGGGAGGCATTGGCGGAGGCGGCGGAGGCGCTGGGGAAGGGGTTCTTGGCCGTCGCGCCGCTGGGGTTCCTGCGGGACGTACTGGCGTTGGCCCCCCAGGGGGTGGTGGGGCTTTCCCCCTGGGCCAACTGGTGGGGGGCGGTGGCCGCCGGGGTTCACCCCCAGCTCCTCCCCGGCCCCCGACCCCTCCCCGGGGAGCCCGGGCTCGGGCCCCAGGAAATCATGGCCCCTGGTTCCCCGGTGCGCGGCCTGTTACTCCTGGGGGTGGACCCGCTGGGAGAGGGGCTGGAGCTCCCGGAGCTGGAGTTTTTGGTGGTCCAGGACGTGTTTTTGACCGAGACGGCCAAGTGCGCGGACGTGTTCATCCCCCTGCGGGCCCCGTTCGAGGAGCGGGGAACCCTCCTCCTGCCCCACCCCAGCTCCCTGACTCCCCTGCCTCAAAAGAAACTGCCCCCCACCTGGGCGGTCTTCCTAAAACTGTCACAACTCATGGGAGAAACTTGGCAGGTAGAGTCAACCGAAGCCGTGTGGCAGGAACTTTCTCAGCTGCTGGTCACCGAGCCCCAAGGGGAGGTCTCGCCCACAGGGGGGGGACAAGCGGCCGAGGGAGTGCTGGCCGTTCAGCTCTATCACCGCTTCTCCCTGCCCCAGCGGGCCTGGGTGGAAAGGAGCAAGCTGGGGGCGCTTACACCAAGCTGGGATTCGATAGGGATCTCCCTGGCCGATCTTGAATCCCTGGGCGTTTCCTCCGGGGAGCCGGTGGAGGCCAGTGTGAACGGTGGGAAGTTAGCTGGGCGGGCCTGGGGGTGGGCGGCCTTGCCCCCTGGTCTGGTCGCCCTCCCATTCCGGGGCGGGGTCCGGCCCAGCGGGCCGGTGAAGTTGAGCCGGGCAGAGGAGGTGGCCTGATGGACGCACCTGAAAGGGCGCTGTTAGAGGAGAAAACGAGACAGGAACGGGTTGTGGCTACCGCTTTCGAACGGGCCCAGGAGCTCCTTCCTTGCCCGTTCGGCGCGTCGGGCACCTGCTGCCGGGCTTGTTTCATGGGGCCATGCCGGGTGGGGGAGGACGGCCGGGTGGGGGTGTGTGGGGCCAGCGCAGCCTCCATCGCCGCCAAGAACTTCGCCCGCATGGTGGCCGCGGGGGCCTCGGCCCACTCCGACCACGGCCGGGAGGTGGCGCTCCTCTTTCTGGCAGCCGCCCGGGGGGAAGCCCCCGGCTACGAGATCCGGGATGAACGGAAGCTCCACATGCTGGCCCGCACCCTGGGGATCGATCCCCAGGGGAAGGGGAAGGAGGAACTGGCCATCGAGGTAGGGGAGCGGCTGCTGGCGGACTTCGGCCGTCAGGAAGGGGAGATTTCCCTCCTTTCCCGGGCTCCAGAGCGCCGCCAGGAGAGATGGCGCCGGCTGAGGATCGCCCCCCGCGGGGTCGACCGGGAGGTGGTGGAGATGCTCCACCGCACCTCCATCGGGGTGGATCAAGACCCGGTGAACATCCTGATGCAGGCCGCCCGCACGGCCCTGGCCGACGGCTGGGGCGGCTCCATGATCGCCACCGAACTCCAGGACATCCTGTTCGGCACCCCGGAGCCGCTGCGGGCCAAGGTGGACCTGGGGGTGCTCCAGGAAGACCAGGTCAACATCATCGTCCACGGCCATGAGCCACAGCTCCCCGAGCTTTTGATCCAGGCGGTCGAGGATCCCGAGCTCCTGGAGCTGGCCCGCAAGAAGGGGGCGAGCGGGATCAACCTGGCCGGGATCTGCTGTACCGCCAACGAGATCCTGATGCGGCACGGGATCCCCATCGCCGGCAGCTTCCTCTATCAGGAGCTGGCCATCATGACCGGGGCGGTGGATGTCATGGTGGTGGACGTGCAGTGCGTGATGCCCTCCCTGCCCACGGTGGCGGCTTGCTTCCATACCCAGATCATCACCACCTCCGAGAAGGCCAAGATCCCCGGGGCGGAGCACCTCCCCTTCCAGCACGACAACGCCTTGGAGACGGCCAAGGAGATCGTGCGGCGGGCGATAGAGAACTTCCCCAACCGGGGGCCGGTGGACATCCCAAAAGGGACCATCGACCTCATCGCCGGCTTCTCCCACGAGACGGTGAACTACATCCTGGGGGGGCGGTACCGGGCTACCTACCGTCCCTTGAACGACGCGGTGATAGACGGGCGGATCCGGGGGGTGGTGGGGGTGGTGGGCTGCAACAACCCGCGGGTGAACTCGGGGTACGTTCACACCACCCTCATCCGGGAGCTGATCGCCCACAACATCCTGGTCTTGACCACCGGCTGTGGGGCCATCACCGCTGCCAAGGCGGAGCTATTGGTGCCGGAGGCGGCGGAACTGGCCGGAAGCGGCCTCAGAGAGGTGTGCGAGGCGGTGGGGATACCGCCGGTGCTGCACATGGGCTCGTGTGTGGACAACTCCCGGCTCCTGGTGGCGGCCACCGAGATGGTGAAGATCGGGGGACTGGGGGATGACATCTCCGAGGTGCCGGTGGCCGGGGCGGCCCCGGAGTGGATGTCCGAGAAGGCGGTGGCCATCGGCCACTATTTCGTGGCTAGCGGCGTTCCGGTGGTGTTCGGGGTGGGATTTCCCACGTTGGGGAGCGAGACCGCCTCTGAGTTCCTGTTTGCCGGGATCGAGGAGCTGGTGGGCGGCAAGTGGATCTACGAGCCGGACCCTGTGGAGATGGCCCGCATCCTGATCGAGGAGATCGAGAAGAGGAGGAAGGCACTCAAGCTTCAGGACACCTATGGCTGAGGGCAGCCCGCCGCAGCCGGGCCAGATCCTGCGGGCGATAGGCCTGGGGGGAGGGCCCGCTGGGGAAAGCTGGGTGGGTCTGTAGAAATGCAGATGGGGAAGCATCATGCCGCCGGACACCGTAGCCGAGGCGCTATGCGCGGATTACCTAGTACCCAAAAGATGTAATTCGGGCAGAGAAAGTGGAACATTTTACGGCTACTGCTCAAGGAGGTGGCGGGAGAGGTGTTCGGGCGGTAGGGGTGGCAGTGCCTCCACCTGCCCGGGAGTGGTCCATGGTGCCAAGACAGTTGTTCAGGCCTCATAGTGCCTACAGAACCGAACTTTTTATCCACAACTGTAGAAGATGAGTTTGGGGCAGAGAGGGCTTGGGGGAGTGTGCGAGTGGCAATCCGGGACATGGTTTCCCCTTGCCCTGTTAGATGGGCTTTGATGTGGCACGGGCGCCCATCCTCATAATAGGCCTTCGCCCCAAAGCTGCCAAGTGGACCCCCTCGTGCCCAATGGTCCAGGACGTGGCTAGAACGAGGTCCGCGAAGAAGGGAGGGGCATGGGGAACCAGGAGAAAAGCCCCGACTCCCCACTCACCCCAGGAGGCACATAAAAACAGTGATGTTATGAAAGCGCGCGCCCCCGGCAGGGGTTACCCTGCTGCAAACAAAAGAAAGGAGGTAGCGCGCCCATGGAGTATATCGCATTCGACTGTCACAAGCGGTACACGTTTGCGGTGGTGGAAGACGAGCGGGGGATGGTCAAACTGGAGGGGAAGATCCCCCACGAGCGTGGGGCCCTCAAGAAGTTCCTGTCGCGGTGTGAACCGGACTCCCCGGTGGCAGTGGAGACAGTGGGCAATTGGTATTGGATCGTGGACGAGATCGAGAGGGCCGGCTTCAAGCCAAGGCTCGTCCATGCTGGCAAGGCTAAGCTGATGCTGGGGATGGTGAACAAGACGGACAAGCTAGACGCCCGAGGGCTGAACCGGCTCCAGCGGGCCGGCACCCTGCCCGAGGTGTGGATTCCCCCGGGAGAACTCAGGGACAAGCGGGAGCTTCCTCGGGCCCGGATGGTGCTGGTGCGAGAGAGGACCCGGCTAAAGCAGCGGGTTCACGCCACCCTGGCCAAATACGGACTTACGGTGGTGGGGATCAGCGACCTGTTTGGGGTCAAGGGGAGAGCGGTTCTCGCCAAACTACTGGCTCAGCTTCCTCCCCAGACACGCTACGTGACCCAGGGACTGTGTTCCCAGATCGACGCTTTGGAGAAGGAGATCGAGGCCATCGAGGAGAGGATGAGGGAGGTGCTTTCTCCCACGCGGGAGGTGGAGCTCCTTCAAACGCTGCCTGGGGTGGGGTTCATCCTGGCGGTGGTGATCGCGCTGGAGGTGGGGGATGTGGGGAGGTTCCCTGATGGTGAGCATCTGGCGTCTTATGCGGGGATGGTGCCGCGGGTGCACGCAAGCGGGGGCAAGGTACGCTACGGCAGGACGCGTCAGGATGTGAACCGGTACTTGAAGTGGGCCTACAGCGAGGCGGGGAACGTGGTGGCCCGCTACCATGAGGTGCACCCTCATCGGCACGTGAGCCGACTCTACCGGCGAGTGCGGGGGAAGAGGGGGCATCAGGTAGCGGTAGGGGCGGTGGGGCGACACTTAGCCGTGGCCACCTGGTGTGTATTGGAGAGGAGCGAACCTTACCGAGACCCAGCCTGCAAGTTCCGGGAGGCCAGGGCGTGAGCGCGGCGGAGACATGGGTCCGAGGAGGCCCGGGTAGTGATTGCGAGACGCCCTGGGGAAAACCTTATGCCGCGGGGACGGCGAAGAGATGTGTCCCACCGGAACGGGCCTGAGGCTATGCGGGCGTGATCAAGGAGGTGGACAGGGGGGTTGACCTGGCGCGCGCTTTCAGAGATGTCTCCTTTGGAGGGACTGGCCTCGTGGAGAGGCCCTAAGCTCCTGAAGTTCAGAGGCCAGGTAAGCTCGGTACCTCAAGCCCGGGAGGCCACCCGCTCCCGTAGATAACGATCAATGGCCCGGGCGGCTTTCTTGCCCGCCCCCATGGCCGAGATCACCGTGGCGGCCCCGGTGACGATGTCCCCCCCGGCGAACACCCCCTCCCTGCTGGTGGCCCCCTCCTCGTCCGCTTGGATGGTGCCCCAGCGGGTGACGGAAAGCCCGGGAGTGGTCCTGGGCACGAGTGGATGGGGCTGGTTGCCGATGGCGATTACCGCCGTCTCGATGGTGATCACGAACTCCGAGCCCTCGATGGGCACCGGCCGGCGGCGGCCGGACTCGTCCGGGGCCCCCAGCTCCATGCGGATGCACTCCACCCCGGCGAGCTCCCCCCGCTCCCCCAGGAACCGGACCGGGCTGACCAGGAAGTGGAACACCACCCCCTCTTCCCTGGCGTGGCGGATCTCCTCCCGCCGGGCCGGCATCTCCGCCTCTGTCCGGCGATACAGGACCAACACCTCCTCAGCCCCCAGGCGGAGGGCGGTGCGGGCGGCGTCCATGGCCACGTTCCCCCCTCCCACTACGGCCACCCGCCGCCCCACCCTGATCGGGGTGTCGTACTCGGGAAACCGGTAGGCCCGCATCAAATTGACCCGGGTCAGGAACTCGTTGGCGGAGTACACCCCGATCAAGGATTCACCCGGCACCCCGAGGAACCTGGGTAGGCCAGCGCCGGTGCCCACGAACACCGCCTGGTAGCCATCGGCCAGGAGTTCGTCCACGGTGAAGGTCTTGCCCACCACCGCGTTGGTCACCAGCTCCACTCCCATCTCCTGCAGGGTGGCGATCTCTGCCCGCACGATGTCTTTGGGGAGGCGGAACTCGGGGATCCCGTACATGAGAACGCCCCCCGGCTCGTGCAAGGCCTCGAACATGGTCACCGCGTGGCCGAATCGGCGCAGGTCCACGGCGCAGGCGAGCCCTGCCGGGCCCGAACCCACCACCGCCACCCGGAACCCGGTGGGCTCCCCCACCGGGGGCAGCTCCACCCCACGTTCTCGTTCCCAGTCGGCCACGAATCGCTCCAGCCGGCCGATGGCCACCGGCTCGAACTTCTTGCCCAGGGTGCATACCCCTTCACACTGGGTCTCCTGGGGGCACACCCGACCACAGATGGCCGGGAGGTTGTTGGACTCCTTGATCACCCGGATCGCCCCCCGGAAGTCGCCCTCGGCGAGGTGGGCTATGAACCGGGGGATGTCGATCTCCACCGGACAACCGCCGATGCAAGGGGCGTTCTTACATTGGAGGCAGCGCTTTGCCTCCTGGATCGCCTCCTCTGGGGTATAGCCGTACGGCACCTCTTGAAAGTTGTGGATCCGCTCCCGCGGATCCTGCTCCCGCATGGGCACCTGGGTCTTCCGGATCACGCCGTGGCCTCCTTGAGAAGCTCCCGATACCGTTCCAGGGCGCAGCGCTCCTCCTCCTTGAACGCCGACAGACGGGCGATCAAAAGGTCCCAGTTCACCTTGTCCCCGGGGAACTCAGGCCCGTCCACGCAGCCAAACCGGACCTGGCCGTCCACCTCCACCCGGCAGGCACCGCACATGCCGGTCCCATCCACCATGATCGGGTTGAGGGACACGATGATCGGAACCCCCGCCTCCTGGCATACCAGGGAGCAAAACTTCATCATCACCGCCGGACCGATGGCCCACACCCGGTCTACCCTACCGGCCCCCACCAGCTCCTTCAGGGGCTCGGTGACCAAGCCCTTGCGGCCGTAGGAGCCGTCGTCGGTGGTTACGATGAGCTCATGGCAGACTTGGGACAGGCGATCGAGCCAAAATAAAAGGCCCTGATTCCGGGCCCCGGCGATACAGATGACTTCGTTTCCTGCCTCCTTCAATGCCCGCGCCACCGGATGGATGGGAGCGATCCCCACCCCGCCGGCCACACACACCACCCTGCCGTAGTCCTCGATCTCGGAGGGCTCGCCCAAGGGGCCCACCACGTCTGCCAGGGCATCCCCCTCCTGAAAGCACTCCTCCAACTCCACCGTAGTCTTGCCCACGGCTTGGACCACTAACGTGATGGTTCCGCGGTCCGGGTCCCAATCGGCCAGGGTAATGGGGATGCGTTCCCCTCGCTGGTGCAGGCGGATCACCACGAACTGGCCCGCCTTGGCCGCCCGGGCCACCAGCGGCGCCTCCACCGTGTACTCCTGGATCCCGTGTGCTAACCTACGCTTCTCCAAGATGGTGTACATCGGGTCACCTACCGGTTCATGAGATTGGCAGAGGGATTGTCCCCAAAGCGCCTACACGGTGCAACCATGATAAAGGCCGACTGCGAGCAATGCCGGCGCCATCTCAACGGCGATCTCCGGCCAAGGCAATGGAGAATTCACGTTAAAAGGGCCTTCTCTGCCAATGGTGCGTTTAGATGACCGGGGACATAAGGGACAAAGTGGCTGTGGATCTGGCTGGCCATGGCCCTGGCCTGTGGGAAATGTGCGAGGCGAGATGGATGCCACCGGTGCTGCACATGGGCTCCTGGATGCACAACTCCCGACTCCTGGTGGCGGCTTTTTTCTGGCAAGCGGCGTTCGAAGTGGGTCTTCCCGCGTTGGGGAGCGAGACCACCTCGGAGTTCCTGTTTGCCGAGATCGAGGAGCTGGCGGGCGGCAAGAGGTCAAGAAAGTTCCGCGGTGAGTGGGGCAAGTTCCTCTGGCTGACGCAGGGGACGGAGGGCCAGGGGATCGCCGCGGAGCACGGGGTGCCGGTCCTCGAACGGGGCCCTCTCCTCGCGATACAGCACGCCCAGGGGAAGTTTTTCCTCCAACAAAAGAAGTTCCAATGCCTCGAGCTTTCCCGCCGGATCCCAGCCCCTCTCCTCCAGCGAGAAGGTGTTCTCCTTGAGCCAGGCGAAAGTGTTGACGCGGTTCCAGGCGGGGCAGGGGTGGAGCATGTTCACCAGCGCGAAGCCCCGGTGACGGATGGCCCGGGCGATCACCCCGGCGGCGTGGTCCCCGTAGCCCGAGAAGGCCTGGGCCACGAACCCACACCCCAGGGCCAATGCCAGGGCCAGGGGGCGCAGGGGCTGGGAGATGACCCCGAAAGTTTGGACCTTGGTCACGAAGCCAGGGTCGGAGGTGGGGGAGGCCTGGCCCTTGGTGAGGCCGTAGACGCGGTTGTCGTGGACGATGAGGGTGATGTCGAGGTCGCGGCGGATGTTGTGGAGGAGGTGGTTCCCCCCCTCCCCGTAGATGTCTCCGTCCCCGGATTCGGCGATCACCACCAAGTCCTTGTTGGCCATCTTTATCCCCGCCGCGGCGGCCAGGGTCCGGCCGTGGAGCCCGTCGAAACCGTTCACCCGCATGTAGTGGACCATCTTCGCCGCCTGGCCGATCCCGGTGACGAGCACCACCCGGTGAGGGGGGAGCCCGAGTTCGTCCAGGGCGGCCGCGAGGGCCTCCCGGATGGCGAAGTTGCCGCACCCGGGACACCAGGCCGTGGGGACCTGGGCCAGGTACCTCTCGGCGCTCATCGGGAGACCTCCTCCGCGATCCATTCCGGGGTGAATGGCCGCCCGTCGTACTTCCCCACGGTCCGGGAGGCCCGGAGGCCGGTGACTTGGGAGACCAGGCGGGCGAACTGTCCGGTGGCGTTCCCCTCCACCGCGATCACCTCCCGGGCCTCGGCGAAGGCCCGGGCGAGCTCTGCGGTCCTGAGGGGCCAGACCTCGGAGAAGTGGAGCAGGGCGTAATCCCCGCCCGCCCCGTTGAGGAGGTCCACCGCTTCCTTCAGGGCCCCGAAGCTCGATCCCCAACCCAACAGCACCGTCTTCCCCCGGAGGCCCCCCTCGGGGTAGACCAGGGGCGGGGAGACCTCCGCCTCGAGCCCCCGCATCTTCCGCAGCCGCTTCTCCACCATGCGCCCCCGGATCCCCAGGTCCTCGGTGATCCTCCCGTGCTCGTCGTGCTCGTCGGAGTCCACCAGGACGAGCTTCTCGGACACCCCAGGAATCGCCCGGGGGGAGACGCCGGAGGGGGTGATGGCGAACCGCCTGTACTCGGGGATCCGCGCCAGCTCCTCCGGGGACAGGCGGAAGTCGCTGACCTCGGCCCGGGAGAGATCGATCTCCGGAACGGTGAAATGGGAGTCGATGAGGTACTGGTCCGTGAGGACGATGGCGGGGACCTGGTACTTCTCGGCGAGCTGGAAGGCCTTCACGGTGAGGTAGAAGGCATCCCGGGGGTCGCGGGGAGCGCATATGTAGCGGGGGAACTCCCCGTGGCCGGCGTGCACGGCGAACAGGAGGTCCTCCTGGGCGGTGCGGGTGGGGAGGCCGGTGGCGGGGGCCGGCCGCTGGCCGATGTGGATCACCACCGGGGTCTCGATCATCCCCGAAAGGGAGAGGCCCTCCACCATCAGGGCGAACCCCCCGCCCGAGGTGGTGACCATGGCCCGGGCCCCGGCGTAGCTCGCCCCCAGGGCCATGTTGATGGCGGCGATCTCGTCCTCGGCCTGCTCCACCACCACCCCGTGCTCCAGGGACTTGGCGGCCAGGTAGACCATCACCGCCGTCCCCGGGGTCATGGGGTAGGAGGCCAGGAACCGGCATCCGGCCGCCAGCGCCCCGAGCCCCACCCCCTGGGCCCCGTTGAGGAAGTGCCTCCCCTCGGGGTCGCCCCGGGGGAGCCCCCAGGGCCCCGCCGGGGCGCGCTCCGCCCCGAGCTCCAAGGCCCTCAGGTTGAGCTCCGCTCTGTCCCCGAACCTCTCCCGCACCAGGTCCCGCAGGACCCCCATCTCCATGCCGAGGAAGCGGGCCAGGGCCCCCAGGAGCACCATCCCC
>Ga0209426_1000915_pt1 | contig 22694 bp, 19 predicted proteins | sample Deesub1362B_J571_FD_187697 | JGI IMG/M metagenome (GOLD analysis project Ga0209426, IMG submission 187697) | Deep oceanic, basalt-hosted subsurface ecosystem from Juan de Fuca Ridge flank, Pacific Ocean, CORK Borehole 1362B_J2.571 (SPAdes)... ...
TTCAGGTTTGTTCCCTGTAGAAACGTATTTGGCTATGTATCTTTTTGTAGGGAGTTATATGGGTTTGTTATTTAGAGTATTGAGATGTTAGAATTGGTATTTTGTTGGTAATTTTGTAAGCACCCTATATTCATAAATAGTTTTTGGTTTTTGTGGATTGTCGTCATAATAATTAACCGGTAACAACAATCTTATAATTTTATTCTCAGAGGGGTGTACTTCAATCCTGACATCTTCTCCGCTTTCGAAATTCAGCACATCTATGACTTACCACTCTTGGAAATTGGTTAATAAGCGAAAACTCTGAAACTAACTGGATTAGAACAGATTATAAAGAGCCAGGGCCCGGATTTGAACCGGGGTAAAATGGATTTCTGCGTCATGATGACACTGCAGTCCATCGCATTGCCCCTCTGCCACCCTGGCTTATTCTCGATACCATTACTCAGTTTAAATCTATTTCTATTTTTTGGTTGACGGATTACAACCACCCGCAGAGACACCAATAAAAACAAGTTTCCAAAATTCAACATACTATTGAAAACAGGTTGTTAATTTGTGAAATTAAATAATAAGTTATTATCCCTGTTGATTCGCTAATTATTTATAAGTTGATATTATTCATAAAATCATGGTCGAATTATTTGAGCTTGACGATAAGGATAAACTGATTCTTGAATTACTTGAAGAAAATCCTGAAATCTCACAGAACGAGATTGCCAAGCTTGTAAATTTATCTCAGCCTTCTGTTGGAGCAAGAATCAGAAAAATGAAGGATTTTGGAATTATAAACCATACATATGGTCTGGATATAAAGAATCCCGGGTTATACATCTTGAAAGTAGACATTAAGTGCCGCCAACCCAGAGAGATGCTAAAACTCTTTGATAGATGCCCTTTTTTCCTCAACGGGCTAATCGTAGCTGGCAATAAGAATCTAACCATGCTCTTCATTGGTGAAGATTTATCAACTCTCGAAGCGATTGTTGACAAACATATCAGACCAAGTCCACAGATTCAGGATGTCGATGTGGGAATCATAGTCAGAGCGGAAAGAGGTACCGTGATTCCAATAAGGTTTGAGATTGAGCCTGCAGATAAACCCCCCTGCGGTTCTGATTGTGGTGAATGCGATTACTGGAGTAATGAACTCTGCCTTGGCTGTCCTGTAACAGGTCATTACAGGGGTAAAATCTGGAAGTAACTTGTTTGTCAAAAAGAATTCAGATAAAATACTACTTTAAAGACTTTGCAAAGTATTTTAAAATTAGAGAAACCGGAAAATTAAAGAATAACTGTAGAAGTCCATTCCCCGCCTATGCCTGAGATTGCATTAATCCGGCACGGGCTTTAGTGACTGCATGCTGAACGGCTCGCCGAAGCTCGCCGCTTACACACCAGCCCTATCAAACTCGTCTTTTACGAGCACCCTTAAGGAAGGCTCTTTTCAAGGACGGTTTCAGGCTTAGATGCTTTCAGCCTTTAACCGTATAGCGCGTAGCTGCCCGGCAGTGCCTTGCCAGACAACCGGTCGACCAGTGGCGCCGGAGGCTCGTTCCTCTCGTACTAGAACCTCCTTCCCTTCAGCCTTCCAGACACCCCCAAAAGATAGCAACCGACCTGTCTCACGACGGTCTAAACCCAGCTCACGATCCCCTTTAATAGGCGAACAACCTCACCCTTGGCCGCTGCTGCACGGCCAGGATGGGGAGAGCCGACATCGAGGTAGCAAGCCTCGGGGTCGATATGAACTCTCGCCCGAGACGACTCTGTTATCCCTGGGGTAGCTTTTCTGTCGTCACCCGGCCTCACCAAGAAGCCTGGGTGGTTCGCTAGGCCCGCCTTTCGGCTCGTGATTCCTTATTATGCGGAATCACGTCAGGCCGGCTTTTGCCCTTGCACTCTACGGCGGATTTCTGACCCGCCTGAGCCGACCTTGGGGCTCCCCCGATACCTTTTCGGGGGAGTGGCGCCCCACCCAAACTGCCCACCTACCGATGTCCCGCCGAAGCGGTTAGCGGTACAGTTGAATGTGGGTGGTGTCTCATTGTTGGCTCCACTGGACCCGGAGATCCAGCTTCGATGCCTCCCACCTACACTGCGCACACCCAACCATACCGCAACAGCAGGCTGCAGTAAAGCTCCACAGGGTCTTCGCTTCCCTTTGGGGGTCCCCAGACTCTTCACTGGGATGTCGGGTTCGCCGGCTTCTGGTCGGGGACAGTGGGGGAGTCGTTAATCCGTTCATGCAAGCCGCCAATTAAGCGGCAAGGTATTACGCTACCTTAAGAGGGTCATAGTTACCCCCGCCGTTTACAGGCCCTTCTGCCCGTTGAACCGGGTTTTCAGGTACCTGCACTGGGCAGGACTCAGGAGTCGTACTAGCCGTTGCCGGTTTGCGACCCCCTGTGTTTTTATTAAACAGTCGCTCCCCCCTGGTCACTGCGACCTGCACTCCCCACCGATTAGATGAAGAGTGCAGGCACCCCTTCTACCAAAGATAGGGGGCTAACTTGCCGAATTCCCTCGACCAGAATGTTCCGCCACACCTTGGCCTTCTCAGCCAGAGCACCTGTGTCGGTTCTCGGTACGGTCCATCCGTCCTCCTTTTCACGGGCTCCAGGACTCAGTCAACTTACGCCATCACGTCTTCGCTTCCTTCTCTCCATTACGGATCTCCAGAAGTTTAAACGCTTGGGCGGGCTGGCAACTCCCGCTTGACCTATCCCGAAGCGTCAGAATTGGACGGAGGTGCTGGAATGTTAACCAGCTTCCCTTTCGACGGTGTCCAATTAGGAACCACCTTAGGACCGACTGACCCACGGCTGACGAACGTGGCCGTGGAACCCTTGCTCTTCCGGCGATCGGGATTCTCACCCGACTATGCTGCTACTACCGCCAGGATATTCGTTACTGACGGCTCCACCCGAGCTCACGCCTCAGGCTTCTGCGCCATCAGTACGCCCCCCTACAGGATCACCTTTCGGTGCCCCGGGGTATCGGCGGTCGGCTTTAGCCCCGTCCATTTTCGGTGCCCCGAGTCTCGGCTGGTGAGCTGTTACGCACTCTTTAAAGGGTGGCTGCTTCTAAGCCTACCTTCCAGCTGTCTTCGACCCGAGACTTCCTTTATCGTTTACACTTAGCCGACACTTAGGGGCCTTAACCCCGGTCAGGGTTGTCTCCCTCTCGGACTGGTAGCTTACCCACCAGCCCGGACTCCATCCTTCTACGGCGGAAGTGGATTCGGAGTTTGACAGGAGGGCGGAGGTGTCACCCCCCGGAACCTCCAATCAGTGCTCTACCCCACTACCTACCTCTGGATGGGTCATACTACGGTATGTTTCGGAGGGAACCAGCTATCCCTGGGCTCGATTGAACTTTCACCCCTAGACGCAGGTCAGAGGAGCGATTTGCACATCAACACCCCTTCGGGCCTCCACGGCCCTTTCGAGCCGCTTCACCCTGCCCACGCCTAGATCGCCCAGCTTCGGGTCGTACAGTAGTGACTCAGGCGAGCACACCTTGCTCCTCGCTTTCGCTGCGAGCAATCGGTTTCCCTACGGCTACAGGCTTACAGCCCTTAACCTCGCCACTGCTGTACACTCCCTGGCCCGTTCTTCAAAACGTACGCAGTAACCCCGGCATGCTATTCCTCGTACCAGCATTTCGCAATGCTTTCCTTCGAAACGGTTACCTTGCGGGCTACTACTCACTATCCCCGGTCAATTTCAGGCTCTTTTCACCCCCCTTCCTGGGGTCCTTTTCAGCTTTCCCTCACGGTACTACTGCGCTATCGGACTCGAGACGTATTTAGTCTTAGGGGTTGGTGACCCCTGGCTTCCCGCGAGAATTCCGACCCGCGGTACTCAGGACACTTCACCTCATAACCTGAGAAGTTACACCTACGGGGCTATCACCCTCTAAGGCGAGGCATTCCAGCCTACTTCGGCTTCCTTCACGAGGTATTGGGCAAAGTCCTGCTACACCACATCTGCCCTGCATTTCTACAGGGTATTCGGTTTGGACTGTGCCGACTTCGGTCGCCCCTACTAACGGCATCGCGTTTGCTTTCTTTTCCTGCGGGTACTCAGATGCTTCCTTTCCCCGCGTTCCCGCTCCAAACGGAGCGTCCCCAAAGGGACAGGATATCCCATTAGGGCATCCTCGGTTAAAAGGCTCCCTGCGCCTCCCCGAGGCTTATCGCAGCTTGGCACGCCCTTCTTCGGAACTCGAGCCGAGCCATTCACTGACCGGGATAATCGCCGGTAAACAACCTCAGTGTACATCCGGGAACAGACTTCTGCACGGTATCACATACCCTCAGGCTTTGCCTTCAGGCATCAACCCTTCCCCAACAAAACAACTTGCTGGGTGCACCGGTAATCATAACTCATTTTCTCAATCATCACACCGAGGTATTTTCTTCAATACCTCACTTTCAACCTTATTCTTTGTCTCAGTGTCTCAGTGGACTCGTCGGGATTTGAACCCCGACCTGCAGACAGGTCGATCATCACACCGAGGTATTTTCAATACCTCACTTTCAACCTTATTCTTTGTCTCAGTGTCTCAGTGGACTCGTCGGGATTTGAACCCGAGGCCTCGGCCTCGCAAAGGCCGCGCTCTTCCAGCTGAGCTACGAGCCCTCAGGCTTGCTGACATTTAGGCTCCAGTGCCCTCTACAATTGTTAATCAGGAGGTGATCCAGCCGCAGATTCCCCTACGGCTACCTTGTTACGACTTAGCCCCCCTCGCGAACCCTAGGTTCGACCTCGCCCTGTGGACAAGGCCTCACCCATAGCTCACTCGGGTGGCTTGACGGGCGGTGTGTGCAAGGAGCAGGGACGTATTCACCGCGCCATTTTGAGGCGCGATTACTACGGATTCCAGGTTCACGAGGGCGAGTTACAGCCCTCGATCCCAGGTTAGACCGGGTTTAGGGGATTACCTTCCCTTTTCAGGGTCGGTACCCATTGTCCCGGCCATTGTAGCCCGCGTGTAGCCCGAGGGATTCGGGGCATACGGACCTGCCGTTGCCCGCACCTTCCTCCGACTTAGCGCCGGCAGTCCCCCCAGTGTGCCCGGCTTCGCCGAAGCGAACCGCTGGCAATTGAGGGCGCGGGTCTCGCTCGTTGCCTGACTTAACAGGATGCTTCACAGTACGAACTGACGGCGGCCATGCACCACCTCTCAGCTAGTCTGGTAAGGTCTTCAGCCCGACCTTCATTCAGCTGTCTCCCCCGGTGAGATTTCCGGCGTTGAATCCAATTAAACCGCAGGCTCCACCCGTTGTAGTGCTCCCCCGCCAATTCCTTTAAGTTTCAGTCTTGCGACCGTACTTCCCAGGCGGCGGGCTTAACGGCTTCCCTCCGGCACCACCGGAGCTCGTGACTCCGGTGACACCCAGCCCGCATCGTTTACAGCCTGGACTACCCGGGTATCTAATCCGGTTCGCTCCCCAGGCCTTCGTCCCTCACCGTCGGACCCGTTCTAGTCGAGCGCCTTCGCCACAGGTGGTCCTCCCGGGATTACAGGATTTCACCCCTCCTCCGGGAATACCCTCGACCTCTCCCGGTCCCTAGCCTGGCAGTATCCCCCAGCAGTCTGATCGTTGAGCGACCAGATTTCCCGGAGGACTTACCAAACCGGCTACGAACGCTTTAGGCCCAATAATAGTGGCCGCCACTCGGGCCGCCGGTATTACCGCGGCGGCTGCCACCGGCCTTGCCCAGCCCTTGCTATCGGGTGCTGTTTAGGCACCCGGACAGCCTGCGCTATGCACAGGCACTCTGGCTGACCTCGTCTCACTTTCGTGCATTGCGAAGTTTTCGCGCCTGCTGCGCCCCGTAGGGCCTGGACCCTTGTCTCAGGGTCCATCTCCGGGCTCCTGCTCTCACAGCCCGTACGGATCTTCGGCTTGGTGGTCCGCTACACCGCCAACAACCTAATCCGCCGCAGACCCATCCTCGAGCGCCGGAGCTTTCAGTCATGGTACATTCCAGTATCCATGACCTATGGGGAATTAGCCCCAGTTTCCCGGGGTTATGCCCCTCTCGAGGGTAGGTTGTCCACGTGTTACTGAGCATTTCGCCGGTGCTTGCCGAAGCAAGCCCCTTGACTAGCATGGCTTAGTCTCAACCAGATAGCAGCAGCCTCTGGCAGGATCAACCAGAATTGGATGGGGGAGTGCGGTAAACACATCCCAAATACACTGGATTTACCCTGTCAACAAGCCCATATCAGACCGCAAAATCTGCAGTCTTCATCAATTTTCCGCGAATGGGAATTTGCCCTTCATACAAAGCGTTATGCCAAATTTCAGGGCACTTGCCAGATATCGCGGATACAAATCAAACCAGCATGTATAACGTCTGATTTCTTCGCAACGTTATATCAATGCTGAATTTGAGGTAAATCTATGTTATCCCTTTTTGCTTTATAAGTCTTTTGCTCATCCCTGTGCCACTCTTTATTCAGCTTTATTTGAATCTGACGGCAAATCATGAGTTCCTCTGTCAAATTACGTATGCATTGAGATTATTTTTCAGACTGTCTCCTGAATCCAACAGGGTATTTAAATTTTTTTACCTGACCACTACTGAATCTTTATTCGGGGAATATTCTCATGATTTTTCCAACACCGAAATATATATATTATATCATCAAGAAGGTTTCAGGAGTGACGACAATACAATTTCTCGGTGGATGTAGAGAAGTAGGAAGATCAGCAGTATCTATCGGCTCTTTGATGTTAGATTACGGTATGAAACCGTCAGATCCTCCAGAGTTTCCATTAAATGGAATTTCCCCATCACATGTAGTAATAAGCCATGGCCATCTCGACCACGTTGGTGTAGCACCGAATCTTATGGATTATGATCCGCTTATTTATATGACATCACCGACACGAGAACTGTCTGGTATTCTACTCAAAGACTCAATGAATCTACTTGAAACTCCGCCTTACTCAAAAAAAGAATTCAGACAATTTGAGAGTAACACAATAGAGGTAAATTATGGGGTGCCTGAGACTCTTGACGGCTGGGAGGTTACATTTTACAATGCAGGACATATTCCCGGCAGTGCCAGTGTACACATGGCTAAGGACATTAATGTACTCTATACGGGAGACATCAAGCTCGAAGATACGCGGTTACTCAAATCGGCAGATACAGATTACCCGGAAACTGACGTTCTGATTATAGAGAGTACGTATTATGGGGTGAATCATCAGCCAAGAGAGAAACTTGAGGAGGCTTTTGTGGAAGCCGTTGCGGACACTGTAGAGTGTGGAGGACATGCAATAATTCCAGCATTTGCAGTAGGAAGGACTCAGGAAGTGTTGATGATTCTTGATAGATACGGAATCTCAACATATATAGATGGAATGGGTAAAGAGGTAGGAAAAATTCTTGAAAAGTATCCCGAGTATATAAATAATTCAAAAAGACTTAAAAAAGCTCTCAAAAGAAGTATTCCTGTTGAAAGAGGTAAGAGGGAGAACATTCTGACAGAGCCAGCAGCAATTGTAACCACTGCTGGGATGCTAAATGGTGGACCCGCATTATTCTACGTATCAAGGCTATACAACGACGAAAAATCCAGAATTCTGCTGACAGGATACCAGGTTGAAGGAACAAATGGAGACAGCGCCCTTAACAGAGGTGTAATAAATCTTGGTATGCGAACAGTTAACCTGAAAATGGGCGTAGAACAGTACGACTTTTCTGCACATGCAGATGATAGACAGCTTAAAGAGCTCGTAAAAAGGGTAGCAGACAGTGGGGCAGAAATAGTATTTACCGTTCATGGAGAAGAGTCGAAAAGTTTCTCCGAATGGATAAGGAGCGAGATAGGAATCGAATCATACTCTCCAAGAAACGGAGATATATTCGTTATCTGATGTTTTCAAGCAACTCAAGATATGATTTTCTTGTGCTCTGTTCTTGGGTGAATCCGAAATTTCTTGCCAAATCAAAAACTCTTTCAACGTTTTTCTCAATCTCATTTTTGTCTGATTGTATCTCTATCTCAAGAAAATTTCCAAGATGTTTTACGTCGTCTAAACAAAGAACCGCATCCTGAACTCGAAATACCTTTCTCTTCTTTAAAACCTCTCCTGATTTAAAAAATCCAAGATTTCTGAGCAGTATTATGCCTGAATCATAATCATTTATTTTTAATTTAATCTCTTCCCTTGTCTTGGTTTTATTTTCAATCTTCGGACCTTTGTATGTTATACTGATTCCCTCTTCATCTCTGCGAATCCTGAGGGCTTCATCAGTTTCCTTAAAATCCCTCCACGGTGAATTAAAATATATGTCATGTTCTGTCTTCTCAATTACGAACTCAGCAAACTCAGCAAGCCTTTTCTCCACAAACTCAACATCTTCAACAGGGAATTTTACCTCAACCTCAATCATATCATCACTAAACAGTAACTCCTACCTGAATTAAATAATTGCTTTTCCACGCCAATATTTTTATACCCTTCAGACCCGGGGTTTTCAATAACTCTGATAGCAAGGTTATTGCTACCTTGTCAAATCTTAAAAGTTTGCTGAAAGATTCAGCTCAGAGAAGATTCGGAGGAGATAAAGATGAGTTCAGAAATAAAAGTTAATGACTTTGTCAGGATTGGATATACTGCCAGACTCGAAGATGGAACGGTCATTGATACGACAGATGAGGAGACAGCCAAGGAACATGGAATATTCAATGAAAGAGCGAATTATGGCGACATAACAGTGGTTGTTGGAGAAAGACAGGTGATAACAGGTCTCGATGAGGCTTTAGTGGGAAAAGAAATAGGATTTAAAGGAGAAATCGAAGTACCACCTGAGAAAGCATTTGGAGAATACGACTCAAAAAACAAGGATTTTGTGAGCATCAAAAAACTCAAGGAGAGGCCAGCAATTGGACAGAGAATTCAGGTCGACGACAAATTTGGATACGTTGAAAGAATAATTGGAAGGAGGGTTCTTGTAGACTACAATCATCCTTTCGCCGGCAAGACAATTAAATTCGAACTTGAAATAAAGGAAAAAATTGATGCACCTGAGAAAAAAGTTGATGCCTTATTCCACATTTACACAGCAAAGCACGTTGACGTGAAGATAGAGGATAAAAAAATCAGAATAGAGATACCGAGAGGAGTGTCAATTGACCAGTATTTCATGGTTGGCAAGTATTCTGCTGTAAATGGAATCTTTAAACATCTGGACGTCAATGAACTCGAAATTGTTGAAGTTTTCAAGAAAGAAGCGGAGATGGTAAAAGATTTCAGAGAAGAAGAACCTGAGGATATTGGAGAAGAACCTGAAGAAGAAGTTTCAGAAGAAAAAGTTGAAGAAACCTCAACAGAAGAAGTGAAGACAGGAAAGAGAGAGACTCACAAAAAGACATGATTTATTTGGAGACAAAATTTGTTTATTTTTACAAAATAACAATATTTTAGTATTTATTAGTTGATTGAGCTTTTTTTGGTTATAGAAATTTTAATTGATAATAATATAAAAATAATTCCACTTACAGAATAACAGGTAAAAAATATATATGATAAAATCATAACGACAGTATGGAAAAGAAGTTTGAGCTGAAAAAAGACCATGAGAAATACCTGAAGGCAATCTCAAAAAATGGTTTACTTCCCATTTTTTTCATTCTCAACGAACAGCCATTAAACTTCTCAAAAATTATGTTTGAGGTAAAACTGAACCCTGGCGTGGTAGATAGACAGCTTAAAACGCTTATACAGTATAAACTGGTAGAGAGAAAAGGTACAGATTATTATATTACTGAAAAAGGTAGAAAAGTGCTTTCCATTCTTGAAGAGATTTTTAGAATAATAGGAGAACAGGAAGAGGAGTAAATATTCACGCATTCATCGCCGTTTCTTGAGAAACAGAATAATAATCTTTTTCCCTTTCTGCCCTATGTTTTCTCACCGTAACACCTGAATCACGTCCCTATACCGGGTTTAATAAATGATGCAATGGAGATTAAGCCCATTACAGTCGCCATTACAATAACTCCCGCAACAAGAACTCCAGCTGTGATAAACAGAAATGCCCTCAAAGGATTGAGCTTCAACAAAAATGAGATTAAAGAACCTGTCCATGCACCTGTTACTGGAAGAGGGATGGCAACGAAAAGAAGCAGTCCAAAATAACCATACCTGTCGATAATTTCTCTTCTCTTCTCAGTTCTCCTCTCAAAAAAAAGGTAAACTGTCGAAATCCATCTTAATCTCAAAGCAAAGTTTCTTAATTGCTCAAGAAACAGAAGTAAAAAGGGTATGGGTAAAAGATTACCGACCACTCCAGCAGCGTAAGCCTCAGCGATACTGAAACCATAATACACCGCGAGTGGAATCCCTCCACGCAGTTCAGAGAAAGGTAAGGCTGATACCACAATCACATTCAGTAAATCCATTAACTTTCCTCCTTTATAGTCTCAATCCTCTGATTTAAAATAATTTTTTACCAATTTAATTCCGTTTTCAATTTCTTCATCGGTCAGTGGAAGTAGTGGGAAGAAGACTGGCTTATTACGTTCTTCAAGAACTCGCTTTCTTATCAAAATCTCAAGCTCAGGATAGGTTGCTGAACAGAATACACCTCTATAATCCATTTCAAATGCTCTCCTTATCAATTCTTCTATACCAGATTCATTCTTATTTACTTTAATTTCACGATAGGATGCCCATGATTGAAGTACCTGGTGTTCTACGTCATTTGAGTGAAGCAGGTCGACATCGCAACCACGACGTAAAGCATACCAAGTAGATAGGAGGGATTTCTCATCATTTACTATAGATAATGCTCTCTCCTGACTTCCCACAGGCAATCCTCCAAATCCGCTAAAAACTGACGTAAACACAAATGCGCGGTCTTCTCTCACCTCTATGTGGATGACAACTTCCGGATTATTTAAATCCACCTTCGCATCCATTTTTGATTTTATTTTCGCCCCTACAATCCTCTGAATATCCATTGAACTGTATCCATGTTCCCCTGTCCTCCGCGCTCTAACCGCAAAGCTCACTTCTGGTTTTATCAATCTAGCAGAGAGTTCAAGGGCTTTTTCTGTGATTTCTTCAATCGTAGCGCCTGTTTCAAAAGCTAGACTTGTGGATGTTACTCCGAAAACACCTGAAATTAGTCTGGCAATTTTTTCATTGGAAGAGTGAACATAAATTCGCCCCCAGTCTGACGAGATTTTTGGTTTGAAATCATTATTTTTCAGGACATTCCTGATATTATTGATTAGTAGATTCTCAAAACTCTTTCGCAGTTTTCCTTTAAGCCCGATTTCCCCATATCTTACTATTATCATACTTTGGCAACAATTTTTTCCTTGGTTATTTCTGTTTCTCGTAATCAGATATATTACTTCTCTTACAGATTACTTTTCAGTTCAGTCTAACGGGTAATTATTTTTAATATTCAGTAAGATTTCAGATGATGAATGTGGATTCAGAAGCTTACAGGAGAGCATGCATTGAAATTGCTGAGTTAATAGCCAAAGCTAAACCAGGAGATAAGAAGGAGATTTCAGGTATTAAAAAGGCAGTGAGTAAAAAATACAGACTTTCTTCGATTCCCGGAGATGCAGAGATATTAAAGCATTTTGAGAATAACAGAAATCTTGCAGCTGAATACAGAAAATTAAAAAAATTACTTCGCATTAAACCTGTCAGGACACTGTCGGGCGTTGCTGTCGTCTCGGTCATGACATCTCCATCACCCTGTCCCCATGGTAAATGCATCCCGTGTCCCGGCGGAGTTGAGAAAGGCACTCCACAGAGTTACATAGGTCTTGAACCTGCTGCCCAGCGTGGGAAGCAATACAATTTCGATTCTTTCGAGCAGGTATCTGCAAGAGTCAGAGAACTGAGGTCGATAGGTCACAATGTTGATAAGGTTGAGATCATCGTAATGGGCGGCACTTTTCCTGCAAGAAACTCAGAATATAAAAAAGAATTCATGCTCGGAATATTCAATGCCCTGAACGCATTTGAAAGGAATGGAAAAAAAGACGATGACATTCAAAAAGCCAAGATGAGGAATGAGAGAGCAAAAGTGAGGTGTACAGGCATTACCTTTGAGACCCGACCCGATTATGCAAAAAAAGAGCATATTATTGAGATGATTGGTTTCGGAGGAACTAAAGTGGAGTTGGGTGTGCAGAGTATTTACGACGATGTCCTTGGCAAAATTAACAGGGGGCACACGGTAAAAGATGTTATCGAGGCTACAAAACTTCTTAAAGACTCAGCATTTAAGGTTGGATACCACATGATGCCCGGATTGCCTTTCTCTAATTTAGAGAGAGACGAGATTATGTTTAAAAAGCTGTTTTTAAATGAAAATTTTAAACCAGATTACCTGAAAATCTACCCCACCCTTGTCGTTGAAGGAACGGAACTTTATAAGATGTGGAAAACTGGAGAATACCAGCCTTATACCACTGAAGAGGTTGTAGAGTTAATAGCAAAGGTCAAACAATATCTACCTGAATGGGTGAGAGTCCAGAGAATTCAGAGAGACATACCTGTGAGCAGTGCGATAGGGCTTGATAAGGGAAATATCAGACAGTTGATACATGATAAATTGAGGGGGTACGGGTATGCATGCAGATGCATCAGGTGCAGAGAAGTTGGTCATAAACGTGTTGAGAATTTTGATAATGCCGAACTTGTCATTAGAAAATACAGAGCATCCAGAGGAATAGAACATTTTATTTCATATGAGATTTCAGAATACGATGCACTTGTAGGCTTCATCAGACTCAGATTTCCACACAAACCTATAATTAAACCCTTAATTGATGCAGCACTTGTAAGGGAACTGCACGTATATGGAGAGGTTGTACCAATAGGAAGAATGGAGAAAAATGCTTTTCAACATAAAGGATTCGGAGAGAGGTTACTTTCAACTGCGGAAGAGATTGCAAAACAGGAATACGATAAAATTGCTGTTATCAGCGGAGTGGGCGTAAGAGACTATTATAGAAAATTTGGTTACAGAAAAAATTATGAGTATATGGTAAAAAAACTGAACTGAAGAACTCAGCAGGTTAAATGTGCAGCAAGAACAACTTTTTTCCCTTCTTTAGCAAGTTTGGTGAAGGTCTGAACAGCCTCACGTGTTAACTGCTGGATTACATCAATATTTCTCTCTCTGAGTATTTCGATAACAGGCTTACTCACCCTCATAATTCCACTTGAGCCCATGCCAAAGACAACAACTTCAGGATTTGCACGGATAATATCTTCAATATCCTCAGGATGTACATTGTGTCCTTCTTTTCTCCACCACTTCGGGTTGATTACATAATCCTGTGAAACTATTACGTCGTTTGAGTATTCTACCCCATCAATACAAATTCTGCCGAATGAGTAACTCTGAATCTGCATGTTGAGTTAAGTTATGGAAGGTGATAAAATTGTAACTATATGTGACTTAATTTTGCCAATACTTCTCGTAAATTCATCGTCAGATTGGTGGAATTTAACAGTATGAGCGCTGTTGATTTGTTTAAAGCTGACCTTTACAATTTTTGGCAAAAACTATAAATAACTAAATAGTTTATTAGTTTATAATAACTCGTGGAGGTGAGTTTGGATGAGTGGGCATAAGCATTTACCAAACGCTCCAATTGACAGATTGATAAGAGATGCTGGAGCTAGAAGAGTAAGTGAAGGTGCAACTGGTGAAATGGCAAAGGCTCTTGAGAACTTCGCAGAAGAGATTGCCAGAAAAGCCGTGGCGATTGCAAAACACGCTGGTAGAAAGACTGTAAAGGCTGCTGACATCAAACTGGCTCTCAGAACTTAATTACCTGACACATCTCCTCAGTCAGTCCAGTTAGAGCCAAGTGCAGCAAATCATTCATATTTTTATTTTTGTATGGTTAAAATATTTTTAAAATAAAAATTTCATTTCGTAATAGATGATAGTCTTTTTAAAGCCTCTTTTCTCTCAAAAATACCCAGTTCTGCCTGCTTTACAGCATCATTTAAAAATTCGATGACCTCATCATAATTTTCTTTATCAACCGGAAATGGGATTCCGTCCTTTCCTCCAACAGCAAAGCAATATTTTGCGGGGTCTTGTCTGTCGTATTCAACATTGTAAATCAGATCTGAAATCAGGACAAGCGCCCTCACACTTGCGGCACCTATTCCTTCAACAAGAAGCAAATCTTCAAAGTTTCTTAGCTGAAGATCGTGTGCAGTCTCAAAAGCACTCCAGTTTACCTTTTTTGGAACAGTCAGACCCTCCCTGTACCTTGTGATTGTAAGGAGCTTTTTATAGTCTCTTCTGAATGAGCCATCATTTACGATATCAACCACAAGATTTCTTGTTTTTTTACTTGAATCTGCTATCAGGTTCACCACTTTACTCTCTTTTCTTTCAGTAACTATTCCGGAATGAATATCCTCTTCAATAACAGGTATCTCAGATTCAAAACTCCAGTGGTATCTTCTTGCCAGCCTTTCTCTCTCATTCAACCCCTGTTGAATCACAGTCCAGTATTTATCTGAGAAAATAATTGTGTGGTGGTATATTCCGTAACCATCCTGCAGGGCGGCATTATCTATTTTAGCGGCAAGTCTGCTTATTTTTATAAGTTCTTCAGCCCGTCCATTTATTCCGAGGTCATCTGTGAACTTTACTATGTGCTCAGGAGTCTTTCTTCCCTCAGCCCCTTTACCCCCTGCTATTCTGATATTGAAATCAGAATTATTGATAATAGATTTTAAAACACCTGTTAGAACTGTGGTTGAACCTGAAGAATTCCAGTCAAACCCGAGAACATTTGAGAATGACTGGAAGAAAATGGGGTCACTGATTCTTTTAAAAAATTCTATTTCGCCAAATTCGTCAATTATTATGGAAATAAGGGGTAAGGCGAGTTTTTTCATCCTTCCAAGTAGCCAGTAGGGTGCTTTTCCATGGTGAAGAGGGAGATATATTGACTTCACATAAATAAATTGAAAAATAGAGAATTTTACTTTTTTGACTGTCTCGAATGTGTCTGTTGTGGTCGGGAGAATTTATGGAGCTGCCTGAACACCTTCAACACCAGCCTGAACACTTGCAACCCCGAGATACGTGATCATTGAGATCATGGTAATTACCGCCAGTAACAGCAATAACGCTCCGAGATTGCTGATACCCTTTTCTTCAAACATGATATACTGCATAATTCATCGCCCGATATGTAATTAAGTAAAATAGTGATAATAACAATTGTGGAAAAGTAAACATTATCAGAGGCATGCACGTCTCATAATGAGAGGGCACAGTGGAACTCACTGTTCATGGAAGTTGATTTGGAGAAATCTGCAAATAAAATCTTACTGTTCTTTTTCAGAATTTTTCGGCTCAAGGTAATCAAGGGGTGCAGCCTCGATTGTTTCAAGATATTTTTTCAGAACGTCTGGAATCTCAACCCTTCCATCCTCAAGCTGGAAATTCTCAATTATTGCTGTTATAGCTCTTGAGGTCGCTATTGCAGTTGAGTTTAGGGTGTGGACAAAGCCTTTTGAGGGCTTACCCTTCTCTTCCGCATACCTTATGTTGAGTCTATAGCTCTGCCAGTCTGTGCAGTTGGAACAGGATACAATTTCTCTGTATCTTCCCTGAGAAGGCATCCATACCTCGATGTCGTATTTTTTTGCTGCAACTATGCCTATATCTCCCGTGCAGATGTTAACAACTCTGTAAGGTATTCCGAGTTGTTGCATGATGACCTCTGCGTTCTTGAGCATTTTTTCATGCCATTTCCAGCTTTGTTCAGGAAGGCAGAAAACAAATTGTTCGACTTTATTGAACTGATGGACTCGAAAAATACCCTTTGTGTCTTTTCCGTGAGCTCCAGCTTCCTTTCTGAAACACGGGCTCACTCCGGCGTAGAGTAAAGGCAGGCTGCCCTCTTCAAGAACTTCATCCATATGCATGGCGGCAATTGCATGCTCGGATGTTGCAATGAGGTACAGATCCTCGTCTTCGATTTTATATATGACTTCTTCAAAATCTTCAAAGGCTGTTACACCCTCATATGGCTTCCTCTTCATCATATAAGGTGGATTGACTATTTTAAATCCATTTCTACCAAGAATATCCATTGCATGCATCATTATTGCAAAATCCAGCCATACGAGGTCATCCAGCATGTAGAAGAATCGAGAACCTGAGACTTTGCTTGCTCTTTCCACATCAACCCAGCCCGACTGCTCAACAGCATCAGCGTGACCGCACGGTTTTTTCTCAATAATTTCAAATTCGACATTCTCATCGAAATCCTCAACATATTCAACATAAACCTTTGGCTTGCCCCAGTATTTAATTGGAACATTCTGGGTGTCATCCTTACCTGCAGGAACACTATCATGCAGTATATTTGGAATCGAAAGTAAAATGGTATTCAATTCTTCCTCAACATTTTTCAGATTATTTTCAGCCACCTTGACAGTCTCTGAGAGTTTTTTTGCTTCCATTATAATTTTCTGTTTTTCCTCTTTTGTCGCAGATTTAATCTTTGCTGCCATTAAATTTCTCTGATGTCTTAAATCATTAACATCTTTCAGCAATTTCCGCCACTCTTTATCCTTCTCAATTGCTTTTTCAATTAGTTGTATATTTCCATCCCTTTTTTCCTGAGATTTGATTAAAACATCTGGATTTTCCCTTAGAGGCTTTAGTATGCTCCACATCATATTTTTTATTTTGCACATTGTTAATATAATTTTCCAGTTTTTTCGTGCAAAAAGGAGAGGAGCAGTCTTTATGAATTTGTCTTTATCTGCTCTCAAGCAACGGAGTTTGAGGTTTTGTCAATTTTAGAACAAAGACAGCGCCTCTTGGATGGTTGTCCTCAATCCATATCTCCCCATTATACCGTTCTATTGTTTTTCTGGCAATGTACAACCCCAAACCAGTTCCCTTTGTCTTCCCGTGGCTGAATCCTTCTTTGAAAATTTTACTTTTAACCTCTTTTGGAATTCCCTTACCATTATCAGCAATTCTCAATATAGAAAAATCTTCCCTATCTATGACTTTAAAATCCAGTCTACTTGCTTCTCCATGAACAATTGCATTTCTGATAATGTTTTCAATCACCGAAGTCAGTGCTTCATCCGCCTGAACTATTGCCTCCCCCTCTATAGCATGTTCAATTGTGTACCACTCCATAATTTCTTCTACCAGCCTTCTCATATCACAGGGTTTGAGATTGTTGCCCGATGAAGCGAGAGATTCCAGGTCTTTCATCTCTCTGATTAACTTTACACTTTTTTCAATTGAATTTAAGGCAATGTTTAATAATTTCTCGTCTCTGTTCTCCCTGAAAACCTCAATTGAACCGCTAACAATTGTTAAATCATTCAGAACGTCATGACTCAGTATTTTATTGATAATCTTTAATATTTCGTTCACATGTAAGAGCGATTTTTCCAGATTTTTCCTTACAGTGATATCCTGAAGAGTCTCAATTGCCCCGATTACTTCCCCGTCTGAATTTTTAAGCGGTGCTGCTGTGAAAAACAGCCACATTCCTTTCTCCCCAAGACTCGGAAAGAAAGCCTCTGCCTCATACGCACCTTCAATTAAATCCGATTTCTGATAGATTTCTCCATAATATTTTTCAATTACTTCGTCGCTCTGACCATCTACTATCAAATCAGCCATTACAGGTCTTTCCTCAGGATAAAACGCCATCCACTGTCTATCTGTTCCGATTATCTCATCTGATTTTATACCCGTCAGATTCTCACATGCTGTGTTCCAGTAGATTACTCTGTGGTGTTTATCAATTACAAAAGCTGGAATTGTCATTCCATTTACAATCTGGTACAGCATCTCCTCAGGCTGAATGCATTTCTGTTTTACCTTCGAAAAAAAGGTACCGGTGCTATTCTGAGTTTCTTCCAATCCATTAATTTCACCAATATCTGAATTGTCTTCTTTTACCATTCTCCTCAAATATTCTTCACCTGACCCCCGGTATTTTTGATGATAATAACAGTGATAATAATATTTAAAACCTTCGCTGTGCCACCAGAAACAGAGGAAAAATGGCTGTTGTAATAATTTAAATGACTTTTTATAATTATATAATTTATAAGCCCTCCCCTTTAATTTTGACCTCCAGACCATTTACTTCAACAGTAAGCGTCTGATTGATGTAGTCTTCAGATACAGACCACTCACCTTTGCTGTAATTCCCAAGATCACCCATCATTTTCTCGAAAACATTATAGAATTCATCTGCATCCTCAAAACTGTCGAATAAAATTTTCCACTCCCACACAAATCCAGAATTTCTGTACAGAACATATGAATCTCCATTCCACCCGTGCGCTGCTTCACGTGCGATACTATCATTTAGGTGGGCAGCAAGAAACGTGAACACCATCAATTCTCCAAGCCGCTCCTTCTTTATAAGATTGCCTGCATAAACTTCATTCTCAACGTCTTCGAAAAACTCGTAATTTGAATGTAAAATTTGCTCAGTCGTCATCGGGGGATTTCTTAAAGCCTCATCAACACCTGCATACCCTTCTTTTTCATAAATTCTGGAAAGATATCTTATTCCATAGTGGTATGGGAACATGTAGATAAAATTGAGACAGTTGTCTTCATCAACCTCATATTCCTGCATGTCTGATAAGTTTTTTCCCGCATATAGACGACCGGCGAGTACTGCATCACCTTCTATAATTGCTCCAGTTGCTTTTTCTCCATCAAAAGTTCCATCATCTTCAATATCAAAATATTTTTCCTGAATAATGTGTTCCAGTTCATGAACAATGGCTTCTCCCGCATTTGGCGATTCGGGATTGAAGTTCTCTTTAACAACATAAATATCTCCCTTCCATGAGAATGCCATGAAACCACCTACTTCTTCGTTTTTTCTTTTATAATAGCTGAAATTTTTTTTAACCAGCATCAGGGTCTTCAAAAATAGTTCTTCATTTTCGAGGTAATCGGGGACTTCCTCCTCAACTCTGGTGGCGCCCCACCTCTGTAATACCCAGTCTTTTGTCACCACTTTGATAGATACGTTCTCTGCCAGTGGATAACCTCTCATCTCCGAAAAATTTGATAAAACATTCTGATACAGCCCGTCTACCTTGGAGTTATAAGCCAGATCATCAAGTACTGTCGGTAAAAAAATAAAAGCCAATACTATCATTAATGCAATGACCTCTTTTTTCATTTACCCTCCATTGACAAAGTTTTTCAATTGACTAATATCCATTTACTTTATGGAACTTATTTACTTTGTCCCTCCTCTACTGGGCGCATTCATCGGGTATACCACAAATGTCGTTGCCGTTAAACTTCTATTCCACCCCAAAAAACCCTATTACATTCTAAGATTCAGAATTCAGGGTCTTGTACCGGCAAGAAGTAAAGAAATAATTGATAGGGTTATGGATTCTCTTTCAGAGTTACTCACAAATGAAGACTTTGAATTTATAATAGAAAGAGCGATTACGAGGACATACATTGAGAGCAACATCAGAGAGAAGGTTGACCAGATATTTGAGAACCCGTTATTGGCAGTGGTGGTAAAAGCACTTGGAAAGTCGGACATATCTGAAAAAATAACCTCCACCATTGCAGAATATATTGACACGTTCATGAAAGATGTTATATCAAAAAATATTGCCAGAAATGTAGATATACGCGAATTTATCGCAAAAAAAGCTGAAGAGATAAGTGATGAGGAGATTGAGGATACATTCAAAAAATTTGCAAGGAAAGAGCTGAGATTCATTGAGGTTTCCGGAGCAATTCTCGGTTTTTTCATAGGCATGATTCAATCCATAATTTTCATCATCTTTATCTAAGTGCCAATGAAAAAAAATAACTATCCTGAGCTTTCATTCCGGATATGAGTGTATTGAGTAGCATTGAAATTGAAAAAGTGAAGATTATTTTAAAGGAAATTAGCAATCCAATTTCCATTAAGGTTTTAAAGGACTCCAGTCCTTTTTCAGAAAAGTTGATTGATTATATGAAATCCATTTCAGATTTGAATGAAAATATAAATATTGAGATTTCTGTAACTGGTGCAGAGCCATCGATTTCAGTCACACCTAATCTCAGATACCACGCATTGCCAGATGAGACGGAACTCGAACCTTTCTTAAAGACGCTGGTAAGAATCTCAAAGCAGAATTCAGAGCTTCCTGACGATATAAAAGAGCGAATTAAGGAAATTCAGCATGCAGAATTGATGGTCTTCATAATGCCCGTATGTCCCCACTGTGCAAAGATTGTGGAGAGATTGAACCAGTTTGCCATTGAGAATTCTATGATAGGGGTTCAGGTTTTCGATGTTGCTGTGTTTCCAGAGATGGTGAATGAATTTGAGATAATGTCTGCCCCCACAGTTGTAATAAACGGAAAAATCAAGCTTGTCAACCCTTCTGAGGATGAATTGATTGAATTTATTGAGTCGGATAAAGAAAGCGAGTATTTCATCAGATTGCTCAAAGATGGACAGATTGATGAACTCAGGGCATACCTCGAAAAAAATCCTGAAGAGACAGCATCTCTTGTAGATTTATTGAGAAAGTCTGAACTCAGTGTGAGACTCGGGGCGATTATATCCATCCTGAAAATGACTGAGAAGAAACCTGAACTGCTCGGAGATATCAAAAACAGATTGAAGGGGTTGCTGAGAGAAGATAATTCTAACATAGTTCAGGATGCAGCTTTCGTTCTTGGGAAAATTGGGGATGAAGTGGATATTGGGGAACTTGAAAAACTATTTGTAAACGAAAACAAGGATGTACGGGAGGCGGCACAGGAAGCAATCGATGAAATAACATCGAGAAATGAGGAATAAAATTATTTTGTGCTGATATAATAACAACACAGGTTATATAAATTCGAAAGTAATAAATGGAAAGACACATACTGCACAGGAAATGAAGAAACTGCTCAAAATAGTTCAGGAAGGAGAAAGAGAAAATGTCGAATTCAAGGAGTATCTCACTCAGTATCATCTTCGGGAAGACAGGTTTCAATCACTTGCATGTCAGATGAACCACAGAATTATCATGGGGAGAGGTATTGCAATTTATGTTATTGGTGTTTCAGACTCATGTAAACTCAAGGGAATAAATAAATCCCAATTTGAAGAAACTGTGAAGGTTTTGGGAAACATTGCTTCAGAAATTAATGCAGATATCGTATCTGTTGAAGAATACGAGGTTGATGAGGGACTGGTTGGAATAATAGAGGTTGCAAAGAGGAGAGCTAAGGAGCATATTCTGGTCGGTACTGCGGGTCATGTTGATCACGGGAAATCCACCCTTGTAGGGTGTCTGATAACCGGGAATCCGGATGACGGGGATGGAAGTACAAGAATATATCTTGATATTCTTAAACACGAGATTGAAAGGGGTTTAAGTGCGGATTTGAGCTTTGCCGTTTTTGGTTTTAAAGATGGAGAGGCGATAAAGCTGAAAAATCCACTTAATAAAGCAGATAAAGCATGGGTTGTCGAGAATGCTGACAAACTCGTTTCATTCGTGGACACAGTGGGCCATGAACCCTGGGTCAGAACAACCATAAGGGGGCTTCTCGGTCAGAAAATAGACTATGGGTTGCTTGTTGTTGCTGCAAACGATGGTGTCACAAGAACCACAAGAGAACACCTCGGCATTCTGCTTGCAATGGATTTGCCTGTTATAATCGCAATTACAAAATCAGACATGGTCGCAGAGGAAAGAATCAGGGCGATAATTTCAGAGATTTCAACAACCCTCAGGTCTGTGGGCAGGATTCCAATCCTCGTTCGAGATGTTAAGGAGACAGCAAGAATTGGCAAACTTATCTCAGAAAGAGACATTGTTGTGCCATTGATTGAAACGTCGTCCATCACACTTGAAGGATATGACATTCTTGAGAATTTACTCTACAGACTCCCCAAAAAGAGTATTCTGAAAGAGGATTTTCTCATGTACGTTGACAGGCTTTACAGAGTCACGGGAGTTGGAACTGTACTTAGTGGATGCGTAAAATCGGGTGAAATCCGAGAAGGAGATGAAGCATACCTGGGACCCTTCCATGATGGCAGTTTCAGAAAAGTTAAGGCTCAGAGTATAGAGATGCATTATTACCGTGTAAGCAGTGCGGAAGCCGGTGATATTGTCGGCATAGCAATAAAAGGCGTAAAATACGATGATTTGAGAAGAGGAGTTGTCCTGACGAAGATGAAAATTAATCCTGTCTGGGAATTCGAGGCTGATATTATTGTCTTTAGTCACCCAACCAGAATAAAGAGGGGATACGAGCCAGTTATCCACGTTGAGACGATTTCAGAGACTGTTGTGTTTGAAGACATGAATTCGGAATACATGAAAGCTGGAGATAGAGGTAGAGTGAGAATGAGATTCAAGTACCATCCGCAGTGCGTTTTTGAGGGTCAGAAGTTCATATTCAGAGAGGGAAGAAGCAAGGGAATGGGCGAGATTAAGACTATCCTGATCTAAAGATACTGTTGAAGAACGTAAAGGAGTCTGGATTTATATTTTTATTAGGGTGCTTACAAAATTACCAACAAAATACCAATTCTAACATCTCAATACTCTAAATAACAAACCCATATAACTCCCTACAAAAAGATACATAGCCAAATACGTTTCTACAGGGAACAAACCTGAA
>Ga0209426_1000916_pt1 | contig 22685 bp, 25 predicted proteins | sample Deesub1362B_J571_FD_187697 | JGI IMG/M metagenome (GOLD analysis project Ga0209426, IMG submission 187697) | Deep oceanic, basalt-hosted subsurface ecosystem from Juan de Fuca Ridge flank, Pacific Ocean, CORK Borehole 1362B_J2.571 (SPAdes)... ...
CGGCCATCTCCACCGCCAGCGACCCCGCGTCCGCGTCCGAATACACCACCACCGTCGCTATCCCCAGCCGGCGGCACGTCTTGATCACGCGCACCGCGATCTCCCCTCGGTTCGCGATCAGGATCTTGCTGAACATCCGGTGTTTCCCGCAGGGTTATCGTCTTGTTGGACACCGGTTATCAGGCCCGGACGGGTTTGCAACCTCGCCCCCGGAGCGCTACACCTTTCCTCGAGGCATGACACCGGTTACCGAGAGTAGGGTTCCGCGATGTCCGCCCACGGGAGGAGACGGTTCCGATGAAGGCGATTTTCCTGGGCTCGGCTTGCGCGCTGATCCTGGCCCAAGCGGCCAACGCGGCGCGGACGACCGACGAGCCGGCGCTGCTGTTCAAGGCCTCGGGCGACAAGGGCCTCGTCGCGGACGTGGCCGGCGGCGACCCGGTTCCCAACTTCGCCGACAAGGTCACGTCCATCCCGAACGGCAAGATCGGCAAGGGCTTCCACGCCGAGGACGAGGGGATCGTCGCCTGGAACGCGCCGGGCAATATCCAGGCCCAGCGCGGGACCCTGGCCTTCTTCTGGCGCTCGGGCTATCCGGTCGGCGTCGCTCCGTTCGTGATCTTCCGCGTCGGCTACGCCGATCACACCAGCTGGGACATGGCGTTCCTGCGCATCGACTGGAACGGCCACGGCTTCGACGCCTTCGTCACCGACAACGGACTGGCGCGCACCCGCGTCTCGTTCAAGCTGGACAAGCCCCCCGCCCCCGACGCCTGGACGCACCTGGCCTTCACCTGGGACGAGACGACCGGCGTTCAGCTGTTCGTCGACGGCAAGCTGGCCGCCAAGACGCAAGCCCAGGCGGTCTATGACGCGGGCCTGGACCAGTTCGGCGTCGCCGGCCGCGTGATCGCCCCGCACCAGGTGCAGAGCCGCTACAACTTCACCCGAGGCGGCGACCTGGACGAGATCCGGGTCTACGACCGTCCTCTGGACGCGGCCGCCATCGCCGCCCTGTCGCGCGGCGAGGTCCCGACCGCCTCGGCCGAGGTCCCGACCCTGGCCGATCCGGCCATCCACGCCGCCTGGCGCCAGCGCTACGGCTGGAACAAGAGCCCGCCCCCCTACCTGGCCGACGAAAAGACCACCATCCGCAAGGTCGAGTTCGCCGACGCCAAGGACATCAAGGAATGGATGTGGAAGGCCACCGACGGCATTCCCGAGACCACCTGGCCCGGCGTCTACAACCGCTCGCGCCTGCCCGGTCGTAACGACTATTTCCAGCTGCCCGACTGGAACGTCTATGTCGACGGCGGCAAGGCCCTGACGCTCAAGCTGCCCGACGAGCCGATCAACCGGCTGGAGATCCAGGGGACCGCCTATGGCGACCTCTCCTGGGCGGCCAAGGCGGGTGAGAAAGGCGCCTCGGTGGGGACGCGCGCCAAGGACCAGGAGCGCACCGTCACCACCCTGGCCCAACCCCTGAAAGGCGGCGTGCTGACCTTCACCAACGTGGCTCAGGAGACCCCGATCCAGGAGATCTGGGCCTACAACGTCTTCGCCGGCGCGGAGCCGAAGGACGCCTTCAAGATGAGCTACACGGTCCGCGCCGACGTGGCGCCGGACTATCTGAACCTGGCCGCGCTCAACGCCTATATCGCCGGCCGCCACCCGGCGGGCGAGCGCGCCACGGTCGTGGCCCTGCCCGAGGGCGCGCCCAGCCGCAAACGGCCCGACAGCGATCTCTCCGGCTCGCCAGCCGTTCGGGGCCTGCCGATCGTCCACGTGCTGATCCCGTCGGGCTTCGGCGACGCGCCGCCCGCCCAGGCGCTGGCCCGCAACTGGGCCTATGGCTGGGAGAACGCCCGCGACGGCCTGGACGGCGTCGCCATCGACATCCCCGCCCTGCCCGGCGCGGCGGGGACGCTGATCCCGCTGAACATCCAGGTGAAGGACCCGATCTGGCCCGGGCGGAACATGATCGACGTCAGCGTCTCGGTGAAGGCCGGCGAGCCGCGCACCGTCTGGCTCGACCTGCGCGACCGCATCCTGACGCCCGACAGCCTGTACCTGACCCTGGCCGCCGACAGCGCCGAGTTCGGTCCCAAGGCCCTGGACGGCGCCAAGATCCGCCTCGTCTTGAAGGACCGCGACCAGGCCAAGGTCGAGCACATCCAGGATCGCCTGAACCAGGTGAAGGACAACTGGGGCTTCCTGGTCGAGGAGCACACGACCTCCAAGCGCCAGGGCCTCTATCGCCGCCTCTACGCCGACATCACCGACCTGCTGCGCGTCGATCCCGACAACAAGATCGGCCGCGAGTACTGGGGCGACATCACCTATGGCAGCCAGGGCTGGCCGGCGTTCGAGCAGCCCAAGCCCTCGGCGGGCGAGCCCCTGTGGGCCTTCCGGCAGCTCGAGGACCTGAAGCTGGTCAGCAAGTTCGTCAACTGGTGGGTCGACGAGCGCCAGTCCGACTTCGGCGACTTCGGCGGCGGCATCTCGGACGACACCGACCTCCTGCAGCAATGGCCCGGCCTGATCCTGATGGGCGTGCAGCCCGACAAGCTGACGGCCTCGCACGATCGTCTGGCCGACGCCGCCTACAAGAACGGAATGTTCACGAACGGCCTGTCGACCATCGTGACCGACGAACTGCACGCCTACGAGGACGGCATCAATTCGAATTCCGAGGCGATGTACATCCACTATGGCGAGCCCAAGGCCGTCGAGCGGCTGTTCACGACCGTCAAGGCCCTGCCTCGGATCATCGACAAGAACCCGGCCGGCCACATCCACTTCAACACCAACTGGTACAATGGCGCGATGTCGTACCGGGAAGGTCCGTGGGAGTGGCAGAAGCCCTATTCGTTCGGCGTCACCCATCCGCCGATCCTGATCAGCGACTTCAACAACGACCCGACCTCCCGCGCTCTGGTCCTGGGCCTGGCCGATGGCTATCTGGCCCACGCCAAGAAGGACGGCGCGATCCCCAACGAGATCAACTGGCGCAGCGACGCCGAGCGCGGCGGCACGGTGCTGCAAGGCTCGGGGGCCGACGGTCCGTTCCAGCTGTTCTGGCAGGCCTGGCGCCTGACCGGCGACCAAAAGTACCTGGCCCCGATCCGTTGGCGGATCGGCAAGGCAGGCGTCAAATCGCTGCAGAGCATCAACGAGAACGCTCTGATGGAGCTGGGTCTCGGCGAGGCCAACAAGGACGCGATCCTCAAGGCCTCGGGCAAGGGCGCCGGCGCGGAGCGCTACGCGGCCTGGAACCTGACCGGCGACAAGACCTATCTCGAGGCGCTGTATGCCGACGAGATCCAGTGGAACAGCCAGCATCTCTACATGCACACCGAAGGCCACTGGTGGTCGGACCGCGTGGAGCTCCCCTCTGACATCCTGCAACGCTCGCGCCTGGGCGGCATCGCCAACAAGCGCGGCCAGATGACGCCGGGCCACACCGTCTCCTGGCGGTTCGACGGCGCCGACGGGACGGACGTGGCGGTGCTGATCAAGGACGCCACGAAGACCGGCTTCAAGGTGATCGCCTACAACGCGGCCGACAAGCCGGTGACGGCGACCATGACCGGCTGGAACGTCGCGCCCGGCCAGTGGAGCCTGACGCAAGGGATCGACGCCAACGGCGACGATGCGATCGACGGCGCCGGTCAGACCCGCGCCCTGCCCTTCGAGCGCAGCCTCGGAACGCAGGTGGTGCTGCCGTCGCGCCAGACGACGATCATCGACATGAAGCAGGTGACAGCCGGCGACGATCCCGCCCAGCGCGCCGATCTCGGCGTCGGACGGGGCGACATCGCGGTGAACGGCGCCACCGTCACCGCCACGGTCCACAGCCTGGGGGCCCAGGACGCGACGGCGGCCCGGCTGGAGCTGGTCGACGCCTCGGGCAAAGTGCTGGACTCCGCCCCGACCCCGGCCCTCGAGGCTCCCAAGGACCTGCTGCCCAAGACCGCCTCGGTGAAGCTGAAGATCCCGGCCGGCGTAAAGGCCCAGGGCCTGCGGGTGCGGATCGTCACCAGCCAACCCCAGAACACTCGCCTGAATGACGAGGTCGTGCCGCCGTGAGAAAGACCCTAGCCCTGATCGCCGCCGGCCTTGCCATGAGCGGCGGCTCCGCCCTCGGCCAGACCGCTCCGGCCGCTCCGCCGCAGCCACCCTACTCGGCCCATATCGTCACCCTGGCCGAGGCCAAGGCCGTGGCGGCGGCCGCCGAGGCCGAGATGCGCAAGAACGGCTGGACCATGGTCATCACCATCGTCGAGCCGAACGGCCAGCCGGTCTTCTTCGAGAAGACCGACGGTACGCAGTACGGCTCGGTCGAGGTGGCCCGCAAGAAGGCCGAGACGGCGGCGAACTTCCGCCGCCCGTCGTCCTATTTCCAAGAGGCGGTCAAGAGCGGCACGCTGAACGCGATCTTCACCGGCGCGACAGCGGTCGAAGGCGGCGAGCTCCTGCTGGTCGACGGCAAGATCATCGGCGCCATCGGCGTCTCGGGCGGCTCGGCCGCCCAGGACGGCCAGGTGGCCCGGGCCGGCGCCGCGGTTCTCAAGTAGCCCTTCATCCGATTCCCCGGCGAAAGCCGGGGCCCCGCCGCATCCTTAGCGGCTTGGGTGCTCGCGCCTATCGCAGAGCGCCAGCCGGATAGGCCCTGGGTTCGATCTGGGTCCCGGCTTTCGCCGGGAAGATCGGAATTTTGGTTCGCTAAGCTTGCGAGAACTCCCGGGCGAACATCGCCTCGAAGCCCGCGAGCATCTCTTCAGCCTCCGGCGCGACCAGCCGCGCCACGGCGGCGGCGAAGCTCACCGGCGCCAGGCCCGAGGCGCTGACCACCTTGCCGTCGGTCACCGCGCGCGGCGTGTCCACATAGTGCTCCGCGCCGGGATAGTCGGCCACGGCCTTGGCCAGCCACTCCTGGCCGTTCGAGGTGTGCTTTCGCCCGTCGAACAGGCCGGCGTGGGCCAGGGCGGTCGTGCCGGCGCAGATGCCGGCCAGCGGCTTTCCGTCCGCGAACGCCTGGCGCAGCAGCGCGGTCACGGCCTTGTTCTCGCCCTCGGTCCAGGCGTCGCTGCCGATCGCGATGAAGAGGTCGGCGTCGCTCAGCACCGGATCGTCGAAGCGGTAGTCGGACGCGGCCAGGATCCCGCCGATCGAGGTCTCGGGCTCGCCGTCCGGCGTGGCGATCTCGATCTGGACCTTCAATTCGCGGCGCAGCAGGGCCAGCACCGGCCCGGCCTCCCAATCGGCCCAGCCCGGTTGCAAAAGTGCGACGGCGACGGTCATGGGATCTCCTGGGCTCTCTACCGGACGAGCGCTTGAACGCTTACATTGGCTGTCATGACAGACGCAGCCATCCTTTCAACCGCCGGTTTCGACTTGACGCCGCCGACGGAACCCGAACGCGAACGCCTGGAGGCCGACCTGACCGCCGAGGAGGCTCGCGTTCTCCTGCACCACGGCACCGAGGCCCCGTTCTGCGGCGGCCTGCTGGGCGAGAAGAACCCCGGCGTCTACGCCTGCCGCCTCTGCGGCTTGCCGCTGTTCAAGCACGAGACCAAGTTCGAGAGCGGCACGGGCTGGCCCAGCTTCTACGCGCCGTTCGCCGAGGACCACGTGGTCGGCGTGCGCGACACGTCCTACGGCATGGTCCGCATCGAAACCCGCTGCGCCCGCTGCGACAGCCACCAGGGCCACGTCTTCCCGGACGGCCCGGCCCCGACGCGGCTGCGCTACTGCATCAACTCGGTGTCGCTGCAATTCGTGAAGGCCGGCGATCCCCTGCCCGATCCGCTGCATCGGGGCGACAAGATCGGCTGAGGCGGGCGCGCCCCGCCCCAGCTTTTCTCAATCCCCATCGAATTGATATGAATTGAGACGAACGGCGGGAGCGGGCATCAGCGTTTCGACGGCCCAAGCCTATCGAGTTGCGCATGATGATGCCTCCGCCCTCAACCTTCGAGCCCGCCGAGGCCTTTCGCGGCTATCGCGAGGATCCGCCGATCCTGATCGTGCCGGGGCTTTACAACTCCGGTCCGGACCACTGGCAGAGCCATTGGGAACGGACGCTGCCGAACGCCGAGCGCGTCGAGCAGCAGCACTGGGAGCGCCCGCTGCTGGGCGACTGGACGATCAGCCTGGCCGAGGCCGTGCGTCGGCGGCCCGGCGCGATCCTGGTGGCGCACAGCCTGGGCTGCGCCCTGGTCGCCCACTTCGCCCAGGTGACCGGCGGACGTGGCGTCGGCGGGGCCATGCTGGTCGCGCCGGCCGACGTCAATCGCGAGGGCCCGGCCGGCCGCCTCTTGGTCGGCTTCTCGCCGATCCCCCGCCAGCGCCTGCCCTTCCCCAGCCTGGTCGTGGCCAGCCGCAACGACCCCTATGTCGAGATCGAACGCGCCGAGGCCTTCGCGCGCGGCTGGGGCTCGGAGTTCGTCGATCTGGGCCGCGCGGGGCACATCAATGTCGAGTCGGGCCACGGCGCCTGGTCGCGCGGGCGGAGCCTTCTGAACGGCCTGATCCGCAAGGTCGCCGTCCAGGAAAGCGAAACGCGCGCGCCAAGGCGCCCCTGAGGGCGCGGCCGGCCAGATATCGAAAGACAGTTGGTGCGGGCGGTCGGGGTCGAACCGACACTCCTTTCGGAACCGGATTTTGAGTCCGGCGCGTCTACCAGTTTCACCACGCCCGCAGGCTTCGCATCGGCGAAGGGTGGCCTTCCTAGCAGGCGTCGACGGCGATTTCCAGTGTCGCGATGCGCGGTCTACCATTTGCCGCGATCGGAGATTCCCCATGCTTAAACCCGGCCCCCGCAACCTGATCACCGACGTGCCTGGCCTTCTGGTCGGATGCGTCGAGGACGAGGCCGCGCGCACGGGGACGACGATCGTTCTCTGTCCCGAAGCCTGGACGGCGGCGGTGGATGTGCGCGGCGGCGGGCCGGCGGTGCGCGAGACCGATACGCTGCGGCCCGAGAACAGCTTCTCCAAGGCCCACGCCATCTGCCTGTCCGGCGGTTCGGTGTTCGGGCTGGGCGCGGCCGATGGCGCGACGGCGGCGCTGTCGGCGCGAGGGCATGGGCTGAGACTGTCGCCCGGAACCCCAGCCATCCCGATCGTTCCGTCCGCCTGTCTGCACGACCTGGCCAATGGCGGCGACAAGGCCTGGGGCCTAACCCCGCCCTATCGCGAGCTGGGCATGAAGGCCGTGGCGGCGGCCTCGGCGGACTTTCCGCTGGGCTCGGTCGGGGCCGGGCGCGGCGCGATGGCGGGGACGCGCAAGGGCGGGCTGGGCTCGGCGTCGATCGACCTGGGCGATGGCCTGATCGTCGGCGCGCTGGTGGCGGCCAATCCGATCGGCTCGCCCTACATGGCCGACGGCGAGACCTTCTGGGCCTGGCCGTTCGAGATCGACGGCGAGTTCGGCGGCCAGCGGCCGGGCGACCTGGCGGCGGCGATCGAGCCCATTCCCGACGATTCGAAGCTGGCCGCGCGCCTGAAGGCCGGCGCAAACACCACCCTGGCCCTGGTGGCGACCAACGCCGATCTCAGCACCGCCGAAGCCCAGCGCGTGGCGATGATGGCCCACGACGGCATGGCCCGCGCGGTGCGCCCCGCCCACACGCCGTTCGACGGCGACGTGGTCTTCGCCCTGGCCTCGGGCGCGGTCGCGCTGGGCGCCGATCCCATGCGCCGCCTGCTGCTGGCCAAGATCGGCTCGGCGGCCGCCGACTGCCTGGCGCGCGCGATCGCCCGAGCGGTCTTCGAGGCGGCCCGCTGACAGCGCCCAGGTGGTGGCTGGAAGGCTTACGGCGGGCTGATCGTCTCGCCGCCGGTCAGCTGGATCGCCGCGGTTTCCAGGTGGTCCAGCAGGCGCTTGAACATCGCGACCTCGCTGGGCGCCAGACCCGCCAGCAGGGTCGCCTCGTAGGCCAGGGCCAGCGGCGCGATCTCGGCGAACAGACGCCGGCCCGCGGCGGTCAGTTCCAGGATGTGAGAGCGGCGATCGGACCGAACCGTGGTGCGGGCCACCAGCCGACGAACGACCAGTTCCTGCGCCGCGCGGCTGACCCGGACCTTGTCCATGGCCGTGCGCGTGACGGCCGTGTGCTGGGTCAGCCCTCCCTCGGCCAACACCGACATCAGTCGCCACTGCGGGATCGTCAGGCCAAAGCGGTCCTCGTAGGCGCGGGCGATCAGGCGGCTGACCGCCGCCGAGGCCGTGGCCAGGCGATAGGGAACATAGTTCGACAGGCTGACATTGGCCTCGGGCGCTTCCAGCGCGCCAGACGTGATCGGAGAGACCGTAGCGGTCATGTCCCTTCCTTTCGTTCCTCCGGCGGCGCGGCCGCCTTCGGAGGAGCGGCCTTCGCCAATCCATTCGCGTCGAATCCGGCCGGAACCGACGCACAACCTGATCTGAGCCCGGACCCGCGACGCCTCAACGTCGCGGCGAACCCTCTCGAACGAAGTCACAGTTTCGCACGCCGCTTGGGCAGAGAATAGCCGTCTCGCCCACGTGAACGGCGTTCCCGTGCCTCGGGACCTCAGTGATGGTGTTCGGAGCCGCCCGGCTTGGGCTTCGACGCGGGCTTGGTCTCGGTCAGGACCTTCTGGCAGGCCTCCAGCTCGCGCAGGCAGTTGGGGCGGTTCCAGAAATCCGAGAACTCGGCCACGGCCAAGCGCAGCAGCTGCATGTATTCCTTGTGCTCAAGTCCCTTGGGCGCTTCCTCGCCGCGCTTGGGATGCTCCACGCGCGGCTTTTCTGGCGACGGCGCGTTGGCGATCACCACGGTCTGGGGCGCCAGGATGGTCAGCTTGCGCGTCAAGAGGCCGACGTTCGCCGCGCCATCCTTCTTGGCTTCCTCGGCCTCATGCGAATCGTGACCACCTCCCGCCGGCGCGCCATGGTCCCTGTCTTGGCCCTTGCCATGGCCAAGGCCGGACTTGCTGTCGTCCGTCTTCTTCGCCTCGGGCGGCTCGCCCTTCAGGGCGTCGCCCAGCAACTTGAAAGCCTTGGCGCAGGGACCGCCAAAGGCCAGCAGCGGACCGACGCGAAGGTTCACCTCGTCGATCAGTTCCTGGGTCTTGACCACCAGCTCGCCGGAATGGGCGCTGCTGGCGGCGACGCATTTGGCCTTCACGGCCTCGTGGATGATCCTGGGAACATCGCCCCGCTTCTCGCCCTTGTCGCCCCGCCCGGTCAGGCGGCCGGCGAAGAAGGCCAGGCCCGCGATAGCCAGGCCAGCCAGAATCAACAGGAACAGCAGGGTCGGGTCGAAGACCGGCACCGGCTGATCCACCGGAAATTCAGACTGGTACACCGGAACCCTCCACGCTCGGCGTCACGACGCGAACATGGTTAACGCAACAGCGTTACGGATGCACGGCCAAGGTGCTCAGGCGTGGCGAGAAATGACCTTCGAAACGCGGGCGCCGTGCTCGTAGCGCGACGGTCCGCCATAGACGGTCACCTCGCAGAGGATGTCGCCGCCCGGCTCGGACGCCCAGATGTAGCTGCGCTCGACCTCGACATAGCGACCGGCGGGCGAGACGCCCTCGAAGGTGTCGCCCCACGGCACGATCCCCTTCAGGTCCCGCCAGCTCAAGGTCATGGCGCGCGCCAGTTCGTCGCGCGCCATCGCTTCGAGATCGGGATCGCTGGTCGAGCCGCTCACCGCGCGGATTTCAGGCTTCCGCGTCGTCGCGGAAATAGGGCTCGACCTCGCCCTGCAGCTTGATGGTCATCGGATTGCCCTTGCGGTCCAGGGTCTTGCCGGCCGCGACCCGCACCCATTTCTCGCTGACGCAATATTCCTCGACATTGGTCTTCTCGACGCCCTTGAAGCGGATGCCGATGCCGCGCTCCAGCAGGGCGGCGTCGTAGTACGGGCTGTCGGGATTGACGGAGAGGCGGTCGGGCGGCGTGTCGCTCATGGTCTTTCGGCTTTCGTCTGGGCGCGTCGGCCCTGATGTCCTGGCCGGCGGTGATAGCCACGAAACGCCGAAAATCCAAATCCCGCGACGAAAGCCGGTCTTTAAGCCCCTTATAGGGACAAGACCGGCGGCCGCGAGGAGTCTCAGTCCTTGTCGTCTTCCTTGATCGGGTCGGCTTTCGACACCACGCCGTCGTTGTTGGTGTCGTGATGCATGAACATGCGCCAGCCGGAATAGTCGAACTCGGCCTTGGTGATCCCGCCGCTCTTGTCGCTGTCGAGCACGCCGAACCGGACATCGGCCTGGCGCATCTGGCGCGCGCGCTCCTCGGCCTTGTCGGCGGCCGAGTCCTTGGAGGCGGCCAGGCGCGCTTCGAGCCGGCCCTTGAATTCGCCGACATATTCGTCGCGCGACAGAACCCCGTCCTTGTTGGCGTCGATGCGGGCGAACTCGGCGGCGCGGGTGGCGGCGAACTCGTCCTTGGTGACGACGCCGTCGCCGTTCTGGTCCTGCTCCTTGATGAAGGTGTCGCGGTCGTGCGAGGCGGCGTGGGCGGCGCCGGCGAACAGCGATGCGGCCAGCGCGGCGGCGATCAGAATCTTGGTCATGGGGCTATGTCCTAGCGGAGGGATTCGAAGGTCAGGGCGTAGGTGAAGCTCTGGGCGGGCTGGCCGGCCGGCGCGACGCGGTAGCGGGTCTGGATCTGGTAGATCCCGGACCGATCGACCTTGACCGCGAAGCGGCCCTTGGCGTCGCTGGTCACGGTCCTCGGCGCGACCTTGGCGTCGGCGTAGCGGTCGTCGGCGGCGCTCAGCGTGATCGGCTGGCCGGCTAACGGATGGCCGTCGAACAGCACCTCGAACACCGCGTCCTGGCCGGTGGCGATCTTGCTGGGATGGGTGATCGGATGAAATTCCAGCCCCTTGCCGATCGGCGCCAGGGCCGCGTCGTTCGGCGCGCCGCGCGAGACATAGACCTCGGCCAGGGTCATGCTTTGCATGTCGATCGCGTCGGGCGGAGCCTTGCCGTCCTCGAAGAACCGCCACTCGCCCGCGACCTTGGCGGCCTTGGCGACGCGGCCGGCGCGCTGTCCGCTGGTGATCCGATAGGTGCCGGGCTTTTCGACCGGCGCTTCGACCAGGGCGACTTCGTTCAGATAGATCGGCTTGAGCGGAACGCGCGCGCCGTCCGGGCCGATCACGGCGTAGGCGTCCGATTTCATCGCCACCTCGGGCGTGAAGAAGCTCTCGGTGAAGGACCCCTGCACCATCACGACCTTGCGGTCCGAGGCGTCGAACACGGTGGGCAGCAGATAGGGCGAGTGGGCCTCGGCGGCGGCGGCTAGGCCCAGCACGAGCGCGCCGCCCAGCAGGCCGGCGCGAAGAGAACGGATCATCGGGAACACCCCAGGGCGCCGCGCCAAACCGCGGCGGCTTCGAGATATTGCGATTAGTTCTGAGAATCAATTGCAAATAACTTGACCAACGAAGCGCGCCGCCTTAGGCCCTCGCCATCAATTGCGAATAATTCGCATCTAGACGCTATCGAAGGGGATATCGATGTCTCGCCTGAAGCTGACCGCCCTGGCGGCCGCCTCGACCGCCGCCCTGCTCTCCGCCAACGCCCACGCCGCCGACACCGCCGCCCCGGCCGATGCGACCGAGGTCGACAAGGTAACGGTCACGGCGACGCGATCGGAGAAGCCGGTCTCCCAGGTTCCGGCGACGGTCACGGTCTTTTCCGCCGACGAGATCGAGGACGGCCTGGTCAAGGACATCAAGGACCTGGTGCGCGACGAGCCCGGCGTCTCGGTGCGCGCCGCCCCCGCCCGCTTCACCGCCGCCGGCGCCTCGACGGGTCGCGACGGCGACGCCGGCTTCAACATCCGGGGCCTGGAAGGCAACCGGGTGCTGATCGTGGTCGACGGCGTCCGCGTGCCCGACGGCTTCGCGTTCGGCGCCCAGGCGACCGGGCGCGGCGACTATGTCGATCTGGACGTGCTGAAGTCGGTCGAAATCGTGCGCGGCCCGGCCTCGGCCCTCTACGGCGCCGACGGCCTGGCGGGCTCGGTCAGCTTCATCACCAAGGATCCGTCCGATATCCTCAAGGCCGGGCAGACGGTCGCCGGTCGGGCCCGGGTCGGCTACGCCTCGGCCGACCGGAGCTGGGCCGAAAGCGCCGTTCTGGCCGGCGCGCTGTCCGACCGATGGCAGGCCATGCTGGCCTACACCCGCCGCGACGGTCACGGCCAGAAGACCGCCGGCTCGAACGACTCGGCCAACACCGACCGCACCACCGCCAACCCCGAGGACGACACGTCCAACGCCGTGCTGGGAAAGCTGATCTACAGGCCCAATGACCAGAACCGCTTCCGCCTGACCGTCGACCACCTGGACCGCGACGTCGACTGGACCGTGCTGTCGGCCATCGCCAAGCCGCCCCTGGCCGCGACCAGCGTCTTGGGCCTGACCGCCTTCGACCGCCTGAGGCGTAACCGGGTCGGCCTGGACCACCGCTTCGACGGCGGCGACGGCCTGATTAAGGCCGCCCGCACCACGCTCTACTGGCAAAAGAGCACGACCCGTCAATTCTCGGCCGAGGATCGCAACACCGCCGCCGACCGCACCCGCGACGCCACCTTCAACAACCGCGTGTTCGGCGCCGGCGTCGAGCTGCATAGCCGCTTCGGGACCGGCGCGTGGACCCACGAGGTCGTCTGGGGCGGCGACGCCTCGATCACCCGCCAGGACGGAACGCGGAACGGCACGGTCCCGCCGGTCGGCGAGACCTTCCCGACCAAGGCCTTCCCGACCACCGACTTCACCTTGGCGGGCCTCTACGCGCAGGACGAGATCAAGTCCGGCGCGGTGACCATCTATCCGGCCGTTCGCTTCGACTACTATAAGCTGGACCCCAAGGCCGATCCGCTGTTCCCGGCTGCCGCGTCGGGTCAAAGCAAGTCGCACGTGTCGCCGAAACTGGGCGTGGTCTGGGACGCCAACGATGTCGTCACCGTGTTCGCCAATGTGGCGGCCGGCTTCAAGGCCCCCTCGCCGATCCAGGTCAATACGGGTTTCGCCAACCTGGTCGCGAACTACAAGTCGATCTCGAACCCCGACCTGAAGCCCGAAACCAGCGAGACCCTGGAAGGCGGCGCGCGCCTGCATCAGGGACGTTGGCGCGCCGCCGTGACCGGCTTCACCGGCAAGTACCACGACTTCATCGACCAGGTTCAGGTCGGCGGAACCTTCTCGCCGAACGATCCCGCCGTCTATCAATACGTCAACCTGTCGGGCGTGAAGATCAGCGGCGTCGAGGCCAAGGGCTCCGTGGACCTGGGCGGCGGGTTCTCCGCGCGGGCGGCGGTCTCATACGCCAAGGGGTCGTCGAGGACGAAAGGCGCGCGCACGCCGCTGGCCACGATCGATCCGGTCAAACTGACCGGCGGCCTGGCCTACCGCGACTCGAGCGGTCGTTTTGGCGGTGATCTCTCGGTCATCCACGCGGAACGCAAATCGGCCAGCCGGGCCGGGGTCGCCTGTACGGGCGGCTGCTTCATGCCCCCGTCCTTCACCATCGCCGACCTGACCGCCTGGTGGGCGGTGACAGACGCGGTCACGCTGCGCGGCGGCGTCTTCAACCTGACCGACCGGAAGTACTGGTGGTGGAGCGACGCGCGCGGCCTCGCCGACAGCTCGGTCGTCAAGGACGCCTACACCCAGCCCGGCCGCAACTACGGGGTTTCGCTGGCGCTGAAGTTCTGACCAGGAACGCGGATTTCTGTCCGAACCCGTTCGCGGACTCGGGCCGGAGGCGGCGCGCGCGGGCCGGGAAGCCGCGCGCGCCGACATCCTTGCGGACAAGCCCCGCCGGCCCTGCTAGCTAGACGCGTCACGTCATCGGAGTCCGCATGTTGCGTCGCCTCTACGACTGGGTGATGGGCCTGGCCGCCTCGCGCCACGCCCCGCTCAGCCTGTTCGCCGTCTCGTTCGCCGAAAGCTCGTTCTTTCCGATCCCCCCCGACGTGATGCTGGCCCCGATGGTGCTGGCCAAGCCGGAAAAGGCCTGGCGCTACGCCCTGCTCTGCACGATCGCGTCGGTCCTGGGCGGCATGTTGGGCTGGGCCATCGGCTATTTCCTGCGCGACTTCGGCCTGTGGATAATGTCGATCACCGGCCACGCTGGCGGGCTGGAACAATTCCAGTGCTGGTATGGGAAGTATGGCGTCTGGGTGATCCTGGCCAAGGGCCTGACCCCCATCCCCTACAAGCTGGTGACGATCGCCTCGGGCCTGGCCGCCTTCAGCTTTCCGATCTTCGTCGCGGCGTCGGCCGTGACGCGCGCCGCGCGTTTCTTCCTGGTCGCCTTCGTCGTCAAGCGGTTCGGCCCGGCCATGATGCCGGTGATCGAACGCCGGCTGGCGCTGTTCGCGGCGATTTTGATCGGTCTCCTTGTCATCGGCCTTGGCGCCAGCCACTTCCTGGGAGGCGGCGGCCACGGCGGCGCCTGCGGGGCATGACGATGACGAGCACCGATTCCGAAACCACGAGCGGCGACGCCCCCTCTCCCATCACGCGGCTGATCGATTTCTTCTCGCGCCACTGGCCTTTGACGGCCTTGCTGAGCAGCGCGTTGATGCTGGCCATCGCCCATGCGTTCGAGCGCTTCGGCGGCCTGGCGCCCTGCCACCTCTGCCTGAAGCAGCGCGAGGTCTATTGGGTGGCCGGAACCGTCGGCCTGGTCGCCGTGATCCTGCAGCGCACGCCGCTGTGGCCGCGCGCGCGCCGCGTCGCGGACTTCGCTCTGGCCGCGATCTTCCTCTACGGGATGGGCCTGGCGATCTATCACGCCGGCGCCGAGTGGAAGTGGTGGCCGGGCCCCGCGACCTGTTCGGGCGGCAGCGCCGCGGTCGCGTCGAACCTCGAGGCGATGCTGAAGGGGACGGCGACGATCAAGGCCCCGGCCTGCGACAAGGCCGCCTGGGTGTTCCTGGGCCTGTCCATGGCGGGCTGGAACGCGCTGATTTCGCTGAAGCTGGCGGTCTGGTCGGTGATGGCCGGTCTGCGCAAGCCGGAGGTCGTCGAATGAGCCGCCCCGTCCCTCCCCGCCCGGGCCAAGGCGCCCAGCGCGCGCGCCTCGCCGAGATGCTCCGCGTCGATCAGGCCGGCGAGCTGGCCGCGGTCCACATCTATCGCGGCCAGGCGGCCGTCATGCGCCAAGCGCCCGGTCGCGAGCGCATCGCCAGCCAGTTGAAGGAAATGGAGGGCCACGAACAGGTCCACCTCAGCCGTTTCAACGATCTCCTGAGCGAGCGCGGGGTTCGCCCGACCCTGATGTCGCCGGTCTGGCGCGCCGCCGCCTTCGCCTTGGGCGCCGGCACCGCCCTGCTGGGCGACAAGGCCGCCCACGCCTGCACCGAGGCCGTCGAGACGGTGATCGAGAAGCACTATGCCGGACAGATCGAGGAACTGAAGGACCGCGACCCGGCCTTGGCCGCCGAGCTTTCCCAGTTCCGCGACGACGAGCTTGCCCACCGCGACCTCGCCGTCGAGGAAGGTGCCCACGAGGCGACGGCCTATCCCCTGCTGACCGCCGTCATCCAGGCCGGCTGCCGCGCCGCGATCAAAATCAGCGAGAAGATCTAGGCCCGTCGCTTGGCGCCCGGCGTGCGCGGGCCTACCGATACGCCCCAGCAAGATTTTCGCGTTGGGGAGTCGCCCACTTGTCGTTTCGCACCCGCGTCCTGGCCGCCTGCGCGGCCTCGTTCCTGGCCCTGTCGGCGGCCCACGCCGGCGAGCCGCTGAAGACCAGCGCCCTCTCGCTCGACACCGGCGGTCCGATGCCCGTCGAGCAGCAGGCGCTGGGCTTCGACCGCGCCGACCTGAAGTTCAAGATTTTCCCCGACAAGAAGGCCATCGAGGGCGAGGCGACCCTGACCTTCACGGCCAAGAGCCCGCTGGACAAGCTGGTCCTGGACTTCGACCGCGTCTTTGCGATCCGCAAGCTGACGATCGACGGCAAGGCGCTGAAGCCCTCGGCCTGGACCAATCCCGAGGGGCGGATGACCATCACCCTGCCCCACAAGGTGGCCAAGGGTCGGCAGGTCACGGTCGTCATCGCCTATGACGGCGTGCCGCTGGAGGCCAAGAAGGCGCCGTGGGACGGCGGCTTCGTCTGGGCCAAGACGCCCGACGGCCAGCCCTGGATCGCCACCGCCGTCCAGGGCGAGGGCTGCGACCTCTTCTGGCCCTGCATCGACTATCCGACCGGCGAGCCCAAGCTGGTCGACCTGCACATCACCGTCCCGGCTCCGCTGGTCGCGCCGGCTAATGGCGTCTTCAAGGGCATGACCGAGAAGGACGGCTGGCGGACCTACAACTGGGAGACCAAGAACCCCAACACCTACGCCATCGCCCTGGATGTCGGCCCGTTCGAGGAACTAACCGCCACCTACAAGAGCCGGTTCGGCGACAGCTTTCCGATGTCGTTCTGGCACTTGAAGGGCGACGGCGAGAAGGCCAAGGCGCTGTTCGCCGAGTTCACGCCGATGCTGGACTTCTACGAGCAGATGATCGGCCCCTACCCGTTCCGCGACGAGAAGATGGGCGTGGTCGAGACCCCGCACCTGGGCATGGAGCACCAGACGATCAACGCCTACGGCAACGGCTACCGCAAGGACGTCTACGGGTTCGACTGGCTGCTGCAGCACGAGTTCGCCCACGAGTGGTTCGGCAACCAGGTCACCGACCTCGACAACGACGACATGTGGATCCACGAGGGCTACGGCAGCTATATGCAGCCGCTGTATTCCCAGTGGCTGCATGGCGACATGGAGTACATGGCGCGCCTGAACCAGATGCGGGTCGACACCCGCAACAAGTCGCCGATCGTCTCGGGAAAGCAACTACGCGAGGACGACGTCTATAACGGCGACCACGGGCCGGGGAACGACATCTACTACAAGGCCGCCAACGTCCTGCACACGCTGCGGGCGCTGATCGGCGACGAGGACTTCTTCAAGATCACTCGCATCGCCGTCTATGGCCGTCCCGATCCGAAGCCTGGCAACTTCACGACCCGCTATCTGGGCACCAAGGACTACATCAAGATCGTCAACGACGTGACCGGCAAGGACTACGGCTGGTTCTTCGACGTCTATTTCTACGAGCCGCAGCTTCCCGACCTGATCCAGACCCGCGAGGGCGGCGATCTGGTGCTGAAGTGGAAGACACCGAAGGACAAGCCCTTCCCCATGCCGGTCGAGGTCAAGGTCGGCGACAAGATCGTCACCGCGCCGATGACCGACGGTACCGGCCGCGTGAGCGTCGGCGACACGGTCCCGGTCATCGTCGATCCGGCCTCCAAGATCCTGCGCCGCGCGCCGTATCTGGAGCAGTACCACGCCTGGAAGGCCGCCAAGGACGAGGCCGACAAGGCGGCCGCCGCCCAGAAGCAGGCCGAGACCTCGAAGAAATAGGTCGGGTGGGAGGCGGCCGTCGCGGTCATCTCCCACTAACCCTCTTGTTTCACCAAATATCGCGACCTTGACCGTTAGACGTCGGCGTCCTTGCGGAGGCCGCGTCCATGTTCAAGCCCGTCCATATCGTCTACGCCGCGCGCCTGGCGCTTCTGCTGGGGTCCGTGACCGTGGCGGTGCTGACGCTGGGTCCGTTTCAGGGCGCGGAGTCACATTTTGGGCTGACCGACAAGGAAGCCCACGCCCTGGCGTTCGGCGGCCTGCTGGCGGTGTCGTTTCTCGCCTTCCCCCGGATGCGCCGCAACGACCTGGCGATCGCCGCCCTCGTGCTGGGCGCGGCGATCGAGGTCGCGCAGTCCTTCACAGGTCGCGACGGAAACGTCGCCGACTGGTTGGCCGACGCCTTCGGGATCGTCGTGGTCCATGGCGCCAGCCTGATCGAAGGCGCTCGCAAGCTGGCCCGTGATAAGGGCCAACTCACCTTCGGCCAGATCGTCAAGCTGGATCGCCGCCGCCAGCAACGTCGCGACGTGACGGCCCTCGAACCCCAACTGACCGGCGCGCTCAGCTTCGCCGAACGCGCCTCGCGCCGGTTCCCGGCGCGTCAGTCGCGCGCGCTGATCAGGTAATGCGCTTGACGCTGACCGGATCGCTGCCCGGGAAGCTTTCCTCCAGGCCCTCGTCCAGCAGGGCTTCCTGACGGTTCTCGGACGCCTCGACCTTGTCGGCCAGTTGGTCGTGCTTTTCGTCGTCCTTCAGCGGCTGATCGGCGCGCCGCGCGTGCGGGGCGTCGAAATGCTTGTCCTCGGGGCGGATTTCGCTCTCCGCAGCCATGTCGGCCGTGGACGAGGCCGTGCCGTGGGTGAAGTGGCGATCCTCGCTCTTGTCTTCTGGGCGGTTCATGACGGGTCTCTCCAGGAGTCTGTGTCCTGAAAAACCCTCCCGCCGACATCCGGGTTGCATGGGACGCGCCGGCGCCGCGCTGTTGATACGGCCTCGGAACCTCCTGCGCGCGACGTCGGAACCTTGACCATCACGACGCATTTACCGTTGAGCGCGGCGGTCCTCCCCTTCCGTCTCGCGCGCACGGCCCGGGACAGCCATTCCTCGACGCCAGCCCGGGCCGTTTTCGCGCTTCAAGCCTTCAAGCCTTCAAGCCTCTAGCTCGATGTCCCAGTACAGATAGTCTAGCCAGCTGACGTGCAAACGGCCTGGCGGGAACTTGCGCCCCCGCTCCTGCAGTTCGTGCATCGACGGGCGGCGGGCGTTGTGGAACGGCAGCATCCCGGCTTCGCGCGGCGTGCGCCCGCCCTTGCTGAGATTGCAGGGCGCGCAGGCGGTGAGGATGTTCTCCCAGGTGGTCCGACCGCCGCGCGAGCGGGGGATCACGTGGTCGAAGGTCAGCTCCTCGGTCGAGCCGCAGTACTGGCAGCTGAAGCTGTCGCGCAGGAACAGGTTGAAGCGGGTGAAGGCCGGCGGGCGCTCTTGCGGGACGTACTGCTTCAGCGCCACGACGCTGGGCAGCTTCATCTCGAACGATGGCGAGCGCACGACCTGATCGTAGCTGGCCACGATGTCGACGCGGTCGAGGAAGACGGCCTTGATCACTTCCTGCCAAGGCCAGATGGACAACGGATAGTAGCTGAGCGGCCGAAAATCGGCGTTGAGCACCAGAGCCGGCATGCCGGATGGCGGGCGGGTGAGGACCTGCATCAGATCCCCCTCGCGAGGCGAACGGCGAAGCGTTCAGCACCTCGGCTGATAAAGTACGCGACAGGACTGAAGACGGGCCTCCTTCCTACGCAATTCTGGGAATCGGCATTCATTCCCGAACGCGAGGAAAGGATGGGCCAAGTCAGCGACAGAACCAAGACATCCCGTCGCATTGCCTCAGAAAGGCGCGATCTCCCGGCGCTTCACCGCGCCATAGCACGCCCACAGCAGATGCGCGGCGACGCCGCGATAGGGACGCCAGAGCTCGGCGCGGGCATAGGCCTGCTTCTCGGTCGGCCGCACTTCCGACCGATCGACCCAGCGCATGGCCTCCTGAAGCGCCACGTCGCCGCCCGGGAACATGTCCATCCGGCCCTGGGTGAACATCAGATAGACCTCGGCGGTCCAGCGGCCGATCCCGGTGATCGCCGTCAAGGCGCCGATCGCCGCCTCGTCCGACAAGCCCGGCAGCGCGTCGAAGTCGCAACTTCCCGTCAGATGCGCCTGGGCTATGGCGTGGGCATAGCGAGCCTTGGGGCGCGAGAGGCCCAGCGAAAGCAGATAGTCCTGGTCGTGCGCCATCACCCGCTCGGCGGTCATCTCCGGCAACCCCGCCTCGACCCTCGCCCAGATCGCGGCCGCCGAGGCCAGCGAGACCTGCTGCTGGACGACCATCTTCAGAAGACCCGGAAAACCGCCCAGGCCGACGCGCCAGGCGAACGGCGGGGTCACGGCCTCGATGGCGGCCAGGGCCGGATCGGCGGCGGCCAGGCGCTGGCGGGCTTCGAGCAGGACCTCGGCGGTCGGCGGAACGAACATCGCCCGCAAGGGAGCCCGCCCCGCCGCCGATGGCAATCCGGTTCTTGCTGAACCTAAGCGCTCTAGCCGATCTCGGTGATCTCGATCTCGCCGCCCGGCGCGGGCGAGACATCGCCAACCGCCTTGCCCAGCAAGGCCCGCGCGATCGGCGCGACATAGGAGACCGAGCCCTTGGCGGGGTCGGCCTCGTCCTCGCCGACGATGCGGAAAGTCTGCACGCGGCCGTCCTCGCGCTCGAAGGTCACGCGGTCGCCGAACTGCACGACGGTCTTGGCCGGATCGCGTGTCATCAGTTGGGCGGTGGCGCGGCGCGCCGACCAGTAGCGCAGGTCGCGAGTGGCGCGAGCCATGGCCGTGCGATCGCCATCGGCCGCTCCGCCCGCGCTCTGGGCCGAGGCGTAGGCGGCGCGCGCGGCGGCCAGCTCGGTCTCGATCTGGTCGAGGCCCTCCGGCGTCACGAGATTGGGATGGGTCGAGATCGGGCGATCGGGCAGGTCGGCCGCGAAAGCCTCGCTGTCGCCTTCCTTGGTGAAGGCGACGCTCATCGGAAAATGTCTTGGATCATAGAAAAAGCCTGCGACGCCTACGGATGAAACGGCGTCGGAAGGCCTAACGCGTCCGGGTCTGGTTAGCTCCGCCAAGGCCAAGCTTCAAGTCGACCGAACGCCGCGGCGGGCGCTTCCGGGGGATCGGAAGTCGCTCCGCCGACCGCGAACAATCTCTCTTACAGCACCACGCCGGCGACGGCGGCGGCGACGCCCAGGGCGATCACGAGGAAGTAGCCAGCGGCCAGACGGTCAAAGGCGGTTTCAAAGGCGTTCAGCGTGCGTTGCATGAGGTGTCCCTCCATCTTGTGTGTCCCGAACCCCCGATGGGCTCTGACCGGCGCTTGCCCGGATCAATCTGGACGGCGTTTAGATATCACCGATCTGAACGGCGTCAAGATAATCTTTACAGCGTTTGGATGAAATTTTAGAAAGGCGGGGTTAGAGTGAGGCCGATGAGCAACGCAGCCGCCGAATCCCGCCCCTATCACCATGGTGACCTCAGCCGCGCCCTGGTCGACGCCGCGCGCAAGATCCTGGAGAGCGAAGGCCCGGCCGCCCTGTCCTTGAGGGCCGTGGCGCGCGAGGCCGGGGTCAGCCCCGCCGCGCCTTATCACCACTTCAAGGACAAGAACGAGCTGCTGGAGGCCGTGGCTCACGAGGGCTGGGAGGCTTTGGATGAAGCCCTGGCCAAGGCCCGCGTCTCGACCGACGACAAGCGGGCGCGGATGAGCAACATTGGCGTGGCCTATGTCTGCTTCGCGCGCGACAATCCCGCCCTCTATCGGGTGATGTACGACCGCTCGCGCGACAAGGACGCTCTGCCGGAAAAGGCGAAGGAGGATGGCGCCTATTGCCAGGTCCGGGAGACGATCAACGAAATCGGCGGCGGCCATGTCAGCGATATCGATCTGGAGCTGGCCACCATCGCGGCCTGGTGCGCGGGCCACGGCCTGGCCGAGATGATCGGCTTCAAGCACTTCGCCGGCCTGAAGGCCCAGCTGGGCGGCGAGGAGGCCTTCCTGCGCGCGGTGTTCGAGCATCTGGGCATGTTCGCCAAGGTCATCGATCGGGCCTGAGGTCGCCGTGGCCTTCGTCACCCGGTTCGCGCCCTCGCCGACGGGTCTGCTGCATCGCGGCCACGCCTTCTCGGCCGTGACCGCCCATCGCGCGGCGCGGGAGGCTGGCGGGCGCTTCCTGCTGCGCATCGAGGACATCGACGCCACGCGCTGCCGCCCCGAATACGAGGCGGCGATCCTCGAGGACCTGGCCTGGCTGGGCCTTGAATGGGAACAGCCCGTCCGCCGACAATCCGAACGCCTGGCCCGCTACCACGCCGACATCGAGGCCCTGCGCGAACGCGGCCTGGTCTATCGCTGCTTCAAGACCCGCCGGGAAATCGACATCGGTCGCGCCCCCCACGAACCGGCTGTTCCCTATATCGGATCCGCCCTCCCCGCCGACGAGGAGGCCGAACGCCTGGAACGCGGCGAGGCCTTCGCCTGGCGGCTGTCGCTGGCGGCGGCGCGCGCGGCGCTGGGCGGCTTCGAGGGGCTGAGCTTCCTTGAGCAAGGCGCCGGCCCCGGAGGCGAGACCGGCCTGATCCAGGCCCGCCCCGAGACCGCCGGCGACATTGTCCTGGCCCGCAAGGACGTCGGCGTCGCCTATCACCTGGCCGTGGTCCATGACGACGCGGCCCAAGGCGTCAGCCACGTGATCCGGGGCCATGACCTGTTCGAGGCCGCCCATATCCAGCGCCTTCTACAGGCCCTGCTGGACCTGCCGACGCCGATCTATCGCCACCACGGCCTGCTGGTCGGCCCGGACGGCAAGCGGTACGCCAAGCGCGACAAGGCCCAGACGCTGCGCGAACTGCGCGCGATGGGGATGAGCCCGGCGGACCTTTGGATCGAACTTGGCGTAGCGCCCTGACGCCGTCAGCGCGTCCAGTAGCGATATCGATAAGCCGGCGCGAAGCCTTCGGCGGCGTAGAGAGCGATGGCCGGGGCGTTGTCGGCCTCGACCTGAAGCCAGGCCTGATCGGCGCCCAGCGCCATGGCCTCGGACAGCAAGGCGCGAAGGACCCGCCGCGCCAGGCCCTTGCGACGGTGATCGGGCGCGGTCCTCATTCCGAAGACGCCGACCACGCCAGCGCTGATCGCCGCGCAGCCGATCGCGGCGGGC
>Ga0209426_1000918_pt1 | contig 22677 bp, 40 predicted proteins | sample Deesub1362B_J571_FD_187697 | JGI IMG/M metagenome (GOLD analysis project Ga0209426, IMG submission 187697) | Deep oceanic, basalt-hosted subsurface ecosystem from Juan de Fuca Ridge flank, Pacific Ocean, CORK Borehole 1362B_J2.571 (SPAdes)... ...
GGTGACCCACCTGTTGATTTCGTTTGAGTTGCTCACCATCTCCATCTCCTTTAACTTAGCGATTGCGTTACATAGCGCCAGGGAATGCTTCTTATCGCCCCCTCGGCGACCGCGCTCTGCAAAGTAACCTTCATGTTGACGCTCAGTGGCAGCAGCTGCAGCGAGACGACCACGGTGTTTGCCGCGAAATCGGTTGGGAACACGGCCAGGTCGCACAACCGGTAGTTAGCCCCGTCCACCTGAACGTAAGCCCTGATGGTGGTCTCCTGAGTCAGGGCGCTCAGATCAAGGAGCAGGGTCTTGTAGTCGGCAAGCTCAGTTGGGGTAATGACCACCGCATCGTGCTCCAGAGTGTCGTTTGGGTGATCATATGTACCCGAAGGCTCCGAGCCGACCAGGTTGTCGATGTAGGCCGCTCTGGCAGCTGACAGCCGCGAGTCCCAGCGGTCAATAACCAGCACGTTATAAAGGGAGCCGCCGGGCTGATCAGGCACCCCGAGCACCTCAAGCAGGGATTTGAGATTCGTCTGCGCAGTGAAATCGCCAATGTTGCTCTTCTGAAAGGCGTCATAGGTCTGGAGAGGGTTGGCCGGTGAGATATCGGCTCCACCACCCAGAACAGTCCTTAGTGAGTCCTTAACATCGGCGACACTCACCGGCCTCCTTATGGCGTAGTTGTCGCCTGCACCAACGGATACCCCGGCAGGGAGAGCGGAGATGGTGAGGGTATCGGCAGTATTGCCCTGGCAGACCCGCACGTACTCAATACCATCGTGGATAACGTGCACCTTGGCGTTTTTCCACATATCGATCTCCCAGTTCTTGCCCGCATCAACGACAGTTGTCTGCGAGCCCCCGGTGGCCTGGCCGGAGTCCTCACTCACCTCCAGGACGCGGCTCAGCGCCTCTCGGAGAGAAGCAAACTCGGTGACGATGTCGGCGCCTAGAATAACATAGGTTGAGGTGGTATCAAGCGGCGCTGCCCAGCTCCCTTTGATAACCAGCGCCTTGGCAGTATTGCCTTCTATTACCGCTGACTGCCCGGCGCCGGCGCCCCCGGTTATCCTGACCACCCGGTTCCTGTGAATGTTGGCTGCCCAGCTCTTGGTGGCGTCGTAAAGGATATTGCTGCCCTTAGCCGCAGGAGAGGTAACCCTCCCGCTGTCCACAGCTCCTACGCCTTCCAGGTCCCGCGGTATTTCCACTCGCGCCATGCTCTCACTCCATCATTTCTCTGGTTACAAAGCCGAGCATGGTTACTGCCACCACCATGCCCATAACTGACCCCAGGTCCAGCCCCTTGGGTGCCACAAGCTCTGCCGACAGGTAGCCAATCTGGGGGTCAACCTCCAGTGACGGCGCGTCTCCCACCATGCGGAAGAGGAATATGCCCAGCACCACGTCTGTGCGATCAAAGCTAAGCCGGCAGGGCACGCTGGCACTTTGCCCGGCCTGCAGCTCCCAGAGCGAAGCGTACTCTGCGCTGGCAATGGCATAATCAGCACCCTCCGGAACGTAGATTCCAAAGAGACTGCCCGGGATATAATCCAGCGAAGGAGTAAACAGCGCCCCGAGCAGGTAGTATAGTCCTGCCTCAGGAGCGGTGAAGTTGAGAGTGAGCCGCAGCTCCTGCCCGGCCTGGTAAGTCACCGGTGACCGCAGGTCCCAAGATAGGTATGTCTGCAAAGCGGTAATCATTCTAGATTCCCTCCATTACGTTTATCATCACACCCATCATCATTGTCACCATGAGCAACGGGAGCAGGTCGGTAAGCCCTGTGGGCATGCCGCTGATCACCACCGCGTTGTCAATCCTGGTCTGCGTCTCGGGGTAGCCCTTTATCTCCGCCTGCAGCCAGTAAGTGCCGTCCTTCTTCCCGGATGTCGGGATAGGTATGTCAATGTACCCTTCCCACGTCTTGGGAGTTAGAGTTGCCTCAAGGCTTACCTCCTTGAAGCTCTCTACATCGCGCCCCAGGCCAAGACCGAGAGATGCCCACAGCGTAACCGTTGTCCCCTGGGACACGGTGTACTTGAAGCTCACATTGACCCGCAGTGTATCGCCGGGGCTGAGTTGCACCTGCTCGCCGGAGGCGAATGCGCTAAGTGATGTCTCAACCAGCATGTCAACCTCCTCGCCCGACTACACCTTTGCGTAGTCGACAATGGTAAACTCACTGAACTCAGGAACAGCGGCCACAATATTCAGGGCGCCTATGTACCTCAGCCCCAGCTCCTTGCCTCCGTCATAGACCTTCACCTCGATGTCGTCCCAGTCGGTTTGAGCCGTAACCGGCAGAATGATGTCGAGAGTTCCGGTATATGTTTGAGGCGTGGTCGACTCGGGTAGGCTGCGGCTCCGGCTCTTATGCACCTTCTCGTCATAGATGCGGGTGATGTCGCCGTATACGCCGATGGAGGCGTACTCGGTGACCGTTATCGCCGGACCGCTGTACTTGTAGCTGTACTCAATCCTCAGCGTGTCGCCAGGAGCAATGCTTACTACCTTGGGCGCCGTCTCGCTGGCGATAGTGAGCGGGGTGAGTATCCCGGCTGCGTAGATGTACCACTGCTTTGCCTGAGCGTCGTAGTAGTAATACTGTCCGGTGAACGGGTCCCGGTACCACCCCGTCTGATACTCAGGCGGGTCGAGTGTGCCCAGGTTGAGCTGTAGCATCCTTAATGTCATCTTTTACCTCCTAAACCACCGAGTAGTCGGCTATGGCAAACTGGCTGAACTCCGGCGCCAGTTCAGCCAGGCTAATGTCCCTTGTTTGCTCGTCATCAAGGTGCCATAAGCCGTCAGTCCCGTACCAGTAGCTGTAGATGTGTATCCTGACGTTACTTGCCGGCATCTTGAATGAACCGTAAAAGGTCTGGGTTGCCCCGGGGCCAACATTGGCCGAGCTGACTGGAAAGCTAATACCCGGCCATGGCGTCACTCCATACTCAAGGGCTCCTCCGACCATTATCCCGATGGACGAGGAATAGGTATTTTTAACCCTGACCTCTATGTTCACCGTGCTGCCAGCTAGAGCGCTCGCTGGTACTGCTATTTCGACGATGTCAGTATACTGGCCTGCCATTAGCTGCCTCCTGACGGCAATGCCTTCGCTATTGCCACTTCCTCGGCTATCGGCCTGAGCTCCCGGACATACTCGGGCTTCATCACTCCTGACACCACCTTCATCGCCATCGCCAGGACCATGAAGATAGTCAAAGCCGGCAGCAGGGCATATATTTCCCAGACCGCTGGCGCCAGAGTTTGCTGCGGTGTTACCTGATACATGTTGCCCCCTAAACAAAAGGGGCTGAAGCCCTCTGGCTCAGCCCCTGCATTGAGCTACCGGTTGCCTCTACGAGGCAATAGTCCACCTGTACGAAATCCTAACCTATTTTCCCGGTCATATCTCATATCAGCCTTCTCGCTGCCCCCGCAGGGGCCTACCGCTGCTACGGCGTCAGGTCCTCCCAGACCACCAGCAGAACCTGACCGGTGGTATCCGTGCCGCCGGCGTTGTTGATGGTATTGGCCCCGGTTATAGAGAACTCGCTGGTCAGGTCGCTGGTTGCTATGGCGCCCCCACTCTGGATTGACCCGCCAGCGCCGACCGCCAGGTAGCCGGAGGCATTTATCTCGGCAACCTCAGTCGTTCCCGAGGTGTCGGCAGGAACAGGGTGCGTGTGGGCAGGGTCAAGCGCTATTACCGCTCTTAAGGCATCGCCGACCCCAATGCCGTTGACGGTGTGGTCGCCGGCGGCTCCGCCAGCGATAACCGCAGTCTTGACCGCTCCAGCGAGAAGGCTCTCAAGCTCCGCTTTGGACAAAAATCCTGCCATGGTAAACCCCCTTACTAATCTACCGCCGAGAGCCGACTTCTTAGTCAGGCTCTCCAGCTCTTCCTTGCCTATCATGTTTCACCCCCTTACTCGACCAGGGCTTTGCCTTTGCGGCCGTAAGGAATGATGCTGGCGGTGGTATCCGCAGCCAGGGCAGCCCCCTTGACCGTCGCCACCAGGGTGATAACGCTGCCCGCAGGGAGTCTCAATTCCTCGCCCAGCTCGCCCTGGGCGGGAAGGTCGAGGGTTACCGGGGTGCCCAGGGGCTCCTTGTCCGCCGACCAGTAGGCCTTGCCGTCAGGGTCCGGGGTCACTGCCGTATCAGGCCAGAGCGAGATGCGGACGTTGACCGAAAGGTAAGCGCCGCCGGCGTCGGCCGCTGGGGCGCTTACCACGATCCGGTTGAGGAACCACACTTCCCCAGAGGGGACGGTTATTTTCTCCCTGCCGGACGAATCCACCGCGGCGCCAGCGCCAAGGGTGACCTGCTTTCCATCCCGGTCGTCAATCCTGTCCAGGGCGTAAGCCTTCTCGGCCAGGACCAGGGGCTGGTTTACCAGCTTATCAAGGTCAATGAAGGCGGCCGAGCCCTTATAGACGCCGATAGGCAGGACCCCCAGCTGGTTAGCTGGCCTGCCGGTGACCTGAGCCGGCGACAGGCTGGTAAGGACCTGCTGCGGCCTGATCGTCTTGTCAACTATTCTTCTTTCGCCCATGTCATACCTTCCTTTCTACTAGATTCCCTCGGTGGCCTTGGTCATGGTCTTGATCATCATGACCACCACTACGAGCAGAATCATCAGATTTAGAATGCTGTTGATGTCCAGCTGCTGTGCGGTTACCAGTCCCGTTGTCGTCATTGGCCAAACCTCCTTTTAAGATTTATCCTCCCCGGCCTATATCCGCTCCGTGGCCTTGGTCATTGTCTTCATCATCATGACAATCACCAGCATCAGGATCATCAGGTTAAAGATGGAGTTGATGTCGAGCTGTTGCGGAGTGGCGGCCGGGACAGCGCCAGCCTGCAGGGCCAGGGTCGGCGCCTGGGCTGTGCTGATCGGTACCGTATTTACCTGCTGCGCTCCGATCATATTTCCCTCCTTGCTCTGTAGACTTCGATCAGCCTCCTCGCCTCCCTCTCCACGCAGGCCACATCGTTCTCCGGGCAGAAGGCCTCGGCTCTATTCACCGCCCACGTGCCGTATTTTCGGATCAGCCTCAGCTTGTCCTCCCAGGGAATGGAGTGATGGGCTTCATCGCTCTCTTTCCTCCCACCTGGGTTGGAGCCGATTGCCCTCAAGCCTATAACCGCCACCCCGGTTACGATGAAGGCCTGTATCGCCCAATTTACGATGGACTCAAGCTGGAGAGAGCTGGCCATAAAAGTAAAAGCAGCCCACTACCGACCTCGGTAGGCCGCCTGCATGTTGGCGTAGGCCTTGTCGAATACGTCCCCAGCCGCCTCTCTCATGAGCCTCACCCACTCCTGGACCGGGCCTGAGGTCTCGTCCACCGGGATGCCCAGGTAGGTGGAGAGCTTGCTGGTCATCTTCCTCACCGCCAGCGGGCTGGTGACGCTGTTAATGAACTTCTGCCGTGCCTCTTCTCTCGTTGCCATGCTGCAAACCTCCCTAAATTTATTCTTGTCATCTCAGCCGAGCGGGGTGGCGCCCAGCCTTGATCCCGGAGCCTGCAACCCCGACCAAAAGGAAAGGGGGTCTGCCCTGAACCTTCCGGTCGAAGGTTGCAGACCCCCTTTTCGTTTGCCTTTAGAGCTGCCGGTGAAAGCAATTAAGCCTGTGGAGCCGGCTTTCACCGGCAAGCTCCACAGGCTTCTATTCCACTATTACTACACTATCTCTCGCTTGTCAAGGCTTTTGTGACAAATAGGCCCTTTGAATGTTTTCCGCGTAGCGCAGGACACCTTCCTGGAGCTGGGGCGGCAGCGCCAGGAAGCGCTTTACCCGGGCCGCCTGCTCCTGCCGCTCCTTCCTGGTCATCTTTCTCTCCGGGGAAACGGGCATCGGCGGCACGCCGGTCAGCCGATAGATGACTTGAGCAGCTTCAGCAACGTCGGGAGCAGCCATCAGACCCTCTCCCCGCTCATGGCAAACATCTGGTAGAGCATTTGCGTAACGCTGGCAACTATTCCTTCCCTTAACTGGGGAAGCAGCTGGGCCGCCTCGGGGTCGTCCGTCTTCAAGGTAAACTCCACCCGATTCTCATCGTCCTCGGTATGGACGACATAGCGAATCCTCTGGGTAAGCGTCTGCATCCTCATCAGCTGCTCTCTTTGCTGCGCCGTGGCGAAAGCCATTGGGTTAAACACCATCATTCACCTCCTCATTTCTGTGCTCGCTTATCTACCAGACCCGGAGTAGGGCCGACCTGGCCGCCGAACATCATCCCGGTTAGCTGGTTGATAATCATCTCCATTGTCCTGGCCATGAGGCCCTTCATTGGGTCGGGAGCCTGGGCTATATCCGGCTTCTGAGACTGCATCTGGTTCCACTTCTCCTCCAGCCAGCCTACGGCTTGACCGCCGACCTCAGCTGCTGCCCGGGTAGCAATCTCAATATTGGACTCCCTGGCCCTTTGAGCTGCCGCGTCCATGTCCTTCCTCGCCTGCTCCATAACCTCGAAGATTGGCTTCATCGCTGCTGCCTGAGCCTCAGCCTGCCCTTTCATTATCTCCACATCGGTCATTACCGCCAGTTGCGCCGCTCGGTAGAGCATAAAACCCTTGAGCATCCAGGCCCCGGCGTCGCCATCTGCGAGCAGAAAGTTCTGCAGTATCGCCTCGGGAGAAATCACCTCTCGGCTGGTTCCGGCCTTGAGCACAACCGGAAGCTGGGGCATCTGCGTCTCGCCATTGCTCTGCGGAGCACCTTTCGGCGCTATCCTCTTCTTGGCGATCTCCCTCACCGTGGAATGGGGGTAGCCCCACTCCTTCTCTATCTGCACCGGAGTATAGCCTTCGTCAAGCAGAGCCTCTATCCTCTTGCGCTGCGTATCTTCCTCATCGGGCTCATGTTCTTCAGGCGGCTCCCCTTTATCTTTCCTGGCCATGACTGCCTCCTTAAAAACCAAAAGCCTGCGGAGCCGACCTTCGTCGGCAAGCTCCACAGGCTCTAAGGACAAAATAGCACACCAGGTCGTATCTGTCAAGCAAAAAAGTCGTAGCTGAGAACAAATCCAGGTCGTAGCTACAGCTACGACCCGCCCAGCTACGACCTCCTGCCGCCTAAACCCCAATATAGCCTGGAAAGAAGCCCCCTCACCCTGGGGGAAGTAATAGCTCAATGGCTCTTTCAACACCCAGCGTCGGCGCCAGACGGGCTACCCTGATGGCGTCCCTCACATCCTGAGTCCTGCCGTCAAGCCTGCGGGCTATCTTCTCAGCCAGCTCAGGAGACGCCTCACCCTGTTCCACTAAAATCTCTTTGATTCCGAATAAAGGCAGCTGGGAATTAGAAACACCGGAAGGCTCAGTCTCCTCCATCATCATAGCGCTACGGACGCATCTGCGGCCGCCTCGCTGGTTCAGTTGTAGCACCTGACGGTAGAGACTTTCTCTATGCTGCCTTTCACATGCCGGGATATAAGCAAAGTTGCTACGCCGATAGTGTTTGAACCGGGCTATGGACTCAGCTAGCTCCAGACAAAGCCGGGCTTGCTCCCTCTTTGTGATCAGATAGGGATAGACATCTTTCAATAATCTCACTGCTTGATTCCCGGCCACCGTCAGGTGGTAAACAAAGTATCTACCCCACTGGCTGACTGTACTTCTGATGTGCCCTCCATAGATTGCTTGGATACCGTTTAGCGGTTTCTCGTCTGTGTTAGTGAATTGAATGGCAACATAGTAGGCTGTATGAACCAGCCCCTGTTTTAGGCTTGGTCTTTGCTTATGGATTCCAATGCTACCATCGCCGTCAAGGAAGCCAGCAACCCAAGCCTTGAAGCTCTCGCTAACCCGCATCAGAATACCTCATGATAATTTGTAGAAGCCTGTCCACTTCCTCTCTCGTCTTAGCCAGCCTTGCCACTCTAACCGCCTGCCTCGGGTCTGGGAAGCACTGAGACAACGACCACACCTTTTCGGCAATGTAAGAAGCCAAATCACCATCAACACCTTCCCTCTTCCTGAGCAGGTTGGAAGCTACCAGCAGGAAATCCTCCCTGGAGTATGGCTTGAAGCGCAGAACCATAAAGCGGGACAATAGCTCCGGGGCCATTTTCAAAGTATTGGAAGCGGCAAAGACCTTGGTGCGCAGCTTTATCTCCCTCCGCTTGCCCGACTTCGTCTCGGAGACAATCCCGGTCTGGGTCAGGGAGAGCAGCACCGCTATGTCCTTTGTCCCAATGCGGTCTATCTCATCTACCAGCAAAATCTCGGGCTCCGTGTCAAAGAGAAGGTCGGCAACTCCCGCCTTGGTTGACTGTGAGCCCAGGATATAAGGCGCGCCCGTACGAGAAAGCTCAAGGAGAAACATGGTCTTCGCCGAGCTTGGCACACCGGTGAACAAAACATGCACCGGTTTCTCGCTGTCTAAAACCTGTCTCACGAGCGCCTTAATGTCCTCGTATCCTTCTATCACTTCGAAAAGGTCATCGGGAAGGCTTAATTTTTGCTCCCGGCGCGCCTCAGCATGGACAGACTCACCGGCCAGCACGGCCCTGGCTTTCTCAGTGAGGCGATACCCGTGATAGGTATTTGACTCATACACATCCTCAATCAGCCCCTGCATGCGGAGCTTGGTCAGGCTGCCGGGCCACACCCCGACATCCCGGCTTCTCCAGCCAAGTTTTCCGGCCAGGCTCTCCGGGTCAATGCTGTCCTCAACCTCGGCTATGCGCTTTAGCAGCTCAATGTCGCCTTCCTTCATTATTTAGCCCCCCTTTCTGTCGGATAGCTATTGGTCAGGCACCACTGGCAGAGCTGCCCTTTCTCCAGCTCCCGGTACACCCGCCTGCGGTGCGCCGGCCAGTCGCTCACCTTTGCGCTACCTGACCATTGCAGGTGCTTAAATGCAAAGTAGCAATCATCACAGACGAAGTAGTACTCCGCCTGATCGTGCCAGAAAACGTGAGTCGCTTTGACCTCTTTCATTTGCTCTCTGGCCATTCACCTCTCCTCTCTAGGCTTCAGCTCCAGGCCAACCCACCCCACCTGATTCCGCGGCTTCAACCCCTGAATGCCTAGCTCCACCCTCTTTCCCGCTTTATTATCTCGTAGGCCGCCATCACCATCTGAAGCAGAAAACTCGTGCCTTCTACGCCAGCAGTATCCGGATGCAGCTTCTTGAGCAGCTCGTGGTATCGCTTCTTGATGTCCTCATCTGTGGCTGACTTGTCCAGCCCCAACACCATGTAGGGATCAAACCCGGGCTGCTTGCCCATCACGCCGGTGAACCAGGCCATGTCTATGCCCGTAGCCTTAGCCAATTCGGCTATCTTAGACAGGTCAAGGGTGCCCTTCACCAGGCCGTCCATCAGCTCTTTCAGGCCCTCCTGCATGCCGGCCGCCATCCCGCGGTGCGCTCCGAGCAACATCCGCCGCAGAACTCTAGTTGCCCAGTCCTTCATTTTCCTCTCCCCTTAAACCTCGGCAAGAGCCTGCACGGCTTATCCGAGCCACAATCGTGATACACAGCGCCATCCCTGCGCTGCGTAAACCTCTTTGTCGGCACCATCACATCACCGACAAACCATAGCGTCTCAAATGTCTTGCAGCCAGGGCAGGATGCCACTATCTCCCTATCCCCCTTCTTCCTCTTTCCCATCACAGGCTTCCACCATCAGCACTGAGCTCCACGGGCAGAAGACCCGGCTCTTGTGGTAACTCCCCTTGCTGTCCTCTGAGATGTGCCTCCAGTCGGAGAGCCAGAAGCCGACATGCCTATCTTCCAGCTCGTCCTCCGGAGCCCAGTAGGTGTCAAAGACCCCGGCATTACCTTCAAGCACAGTCTCCCTCTCGCCAATGGTCAGGGTGACAATCACTCTCATCTCTGCCCTCCGGGTAAGGCTCACCTATCCCTTTAGCGCTTGCGCCAACCAGACTCCAGCCAGGGCGCAGAACACAAGACTGTCGGCTATAGAAACCCGCGAGCAAGTAAAGCAGCCTGTCACTCATATGCCCCTCCACCTCAGTATCTCCTCAATCTGCTCGACCAGTATCCCCATCGGCTCCGACTCCAGGACCCGCCTCCAGTGCAGAATTTCCTTCATGGCGTGGAGCTGGCCTATCTGGAAGCCCCGGTTGTAGCCGTCCTTGTAGCTCATCTCCAAGAGCCGATTGAGCTTCTCCCTCTTGATCCACATGCGCCCCTCCTTCTATCTATCCCAAAGTATTTCTTCAGGCAATCATCACAGATGCCGTCCGTGATTTCCATGTCCCACTTCTCGCCATATCGTGCCTTGTCTCGAATTATGCGCTTACACCACGCACACCTGACTACCATCAGTCCAGTGCCTCCAGCAGGTCATAATTCTTCTCGTAAGCTGCCAGAAGCCGCTCAAACTCCTCAAAGTCATCGGGATCCCAATCGTCAACCATGGCATTCAGCCTGGCCTCTAAACCCCTCACCCTGGCTATGACCTTCTCCTTGAACCTATCGATGTAGCCCGGGTCAATCTGCCTGAGCTGGTAGATGATCTCCATGTACCGGCACCGCAGCTCCCGGTAATCAGGCTCACACTCGGAGGGGGACTTCGCATCATCCCATATCATCTGGTGGACGATGCCGATGCGCTCTTTGATTTGATTAGCTTCTTTAACAAGCCTGTCCCTTTTCGTATTAATGGTTATCACTTCCTCAGCCAGCGCTTCAGACTCCGTTATATACACTACCTTTCCTCCGATAAGACGAAGGTATTTCGGCTCTTCAAAGAAGCTTGCTTGCCTAGTTAACATAAAAACCTGACCGTTCTCGACCGATGACGGCTAACCCCCGCCGCCACCCCAGGGGCTCAGGGCTCAAATCTACCCTCCCCCAGTCCAGCAAATCAGCCCACTGGGGGACGGGTGAGTTCTCGCCCATCGCCCCCGGCGGAGCTCACAGTAGCCGTACACTGCTATCCGCCCTCCAGTAAGCTGATTAGTCTTCGGGCCATGGTCTTGCCGATTCCCTCCACTTGGCGGAGTTGCTTCTCGTCAACGGTCCACCTTAGTGGCGCCCTGCCAAAACACTCCACGATGGCCTTTGCCCTCTCCGGGCCAATACCGGGTAGCCCGGTAAGCAGAAACTCATGCAGGTTGTCATCTCTCTTCATGTCAAATGGCCTGGCTCGGGTCATATGGAGGGGGTGCTGGCCTTTTGAGAAGTAGTCATCGAGCTCCCTTAGCCTGTAGGCTGTTTCAGCTGGAGATAGGGTATATTCTGCCTTGTGTACCCATCTCAGGCAGACCGAAGTGAGAAACTCAGCAACGCTGTGGAAATAGAAGCGGGTGCGCCTCAGGCTCAGGTTCAGGTCAGCACCTTCCGTGAATGGCCCCTTGAGGTCGTAGTACCTGAAGCTGTACCCGCCTTCCTGGACGAGGGCATGACCATCCCGCCCGGGGAAAATTAGCCCCTCGATGAGCAGGATGACGATGTCGGCGTCCTCGGCACAGCCCTCCAGCTTTTCGACAGCTCTTCCCGATTCGATGTCACTGAGGAGCCCCGTATTTGACACCCTTTCGACTAGGGTGGTTATCCCATTCCCCCTGATGAGATAATCACCGTGTTCGAGCAGGGCGGTGGGAGGCCCACCTAGCTTCTGGTAAATGAGCCTCCCGTCCTGGTTATTCAGCTCCCTCTGGTCCGCTATTATCACGCTTCTTCTCCTGAAAGTAAGGGCAATCGCTCCCGTCGCTGGTAACCGGCAACAGGCCGTGCCCGCAGCGCTGGAAGTAGAAGCTCACACATGTTGAGCAGAGCCTCTGCCGCCTCGCCTCAATCTGCCTCTCCCTTATCTTTTGCTGCAGCCTGGCTTTGTCCGTCACCCCCGACCTCTCCGACAGTTGTCCATGAAGTCCAGAAGAAAGTTCTCCACCTTGAACCTTATCTGCTCGCCTGGATTCTCATTTCCTCTGTCACCCAGAACTGTGGCCCAGAAGCCATCAGGCTCCTTGGTCATGAGCACCACGGTATCTGGGTAGTAAGGATTACGCGGGTCACCATCTGGGCTGACATTCAGTCCCAGGGACATGCGCACCTCTCTGCGGGCCTGGGATTCGAACCCACGCTCTTTTGACAATGTGGTTGTAAGAAGCACATGGCAGGGAATCTCGTTGACAATGACGTCCATGAAGTTCCGCTGGTAAGCATTCTTTACGATCTGCCAGAGCTGGTCTGGTTGTGGCGTAACCGGCCCCTTTTTGTCGGCTATGCGCTTCTCCAGATACTGCGCCTTCGTCATTCCTGTAATTGCCTCGTAGCCGAGGTTCTGAGAGTATTCCCATATTCGGGACAGGCTCTCCACACAGAGCCAGTCCTGGGAATTAAGCCTGGCTTTTACTTCGTCCAGGGCGAGGATGAGAGAGTCCATGTCGCCCAGCAACAGGTAACGGATATTATCCACTCCAGGGAAGGCCTGCTTCCAAGTCTTTTTTATCCCGTCCTCAGTGTCGAGTATATAGACCAGCCTGTCAGGATGGAGCCTCTTCCAGGCCTCAGCAAGGCAGAGTATTGCATAGCTCTTGCCGCTTTTAGGGTGCCCGATGAGTTCTATAAATTCCCTGGGCTGATAATGTTCCAGATCATCTGAGGTGAAAAATTTGACCATTACTTTCTCCCCCTTTGGTTCAATGCTCTGATGCTTCCAACGAGAGGTTTGAGGTAAAAGCAGCGTGCCCACCTTTCACCACAACTGCTTTGTAAGGTCTTCACTGCACACCTCTCTTGCCGAACAGCGTTCACAGGCCCACTCCATGCCCTGGCGCGGCCCCAGCGGCGGGTCGCTGCTATCGAGTGACCTCACCAAGATGTCCTTCCGCCGCAGCAGCTCCTGCCAATTCTCGTTCAGCTCCTTTTCAGTAAACTCCAGCTCATAGGCTCTGAGTTCTGGCAGGAATTTGCTCTTGCCCCAATCGCCCAAAAGGTGCAACACAAAGAGCCTGGCTCTGGTGTCGCCATAGAGGTGACAGTAGCCCATGAGCTGCTCTCTCCAAAACACATACTCATGCAGGACGTCCTTGCTCGAGGCGGCCCTTGTGGTCTTGAACTCGGTCACTATCCGCTCCTCATCTATGCAGTCAATCGTCCCGATTATGCCGTCCTTCTCCAAGGTGATCTCCCTCAGCCTGCCTTCTAGCAGGCTATGGTGGGCCTTGCCAGCTAACCACAGGAGCAAGTCCTCATCCGTCGCCGGAGCCAGCCCTTTCTTGGTGTAGTAGGTGTGCCGAAGGCATGGATTAGCTAGGTCACTGATGTGAACTCCCGGCCGGGGCGCCTCCGCCCGGAACTTTTGCAGAAGCGCCCCAGCCAAGTCGTCTCGGAGCACTACCCTCACTACGCCTCCTCGTAGGTGCCATTCTTCTTCACCAGCCTGCCCTCTTTGACCAGGGCATCCAGCTTCTTGAACACCTTAGCCGGCGAAAGCCCCAGTGCCTTCACCCGCTCGAGCCTGGGCACGTCAGCATCGGTGTGGCCCACCACGGCGGCAATCAGGATTTCGTCGGTCTCTTCCTCGGTGACGGCAGGTGCGGCCGCTTTGGCCTCTGCTCTGCCCAGTATCTCGGTGGGCATCAGGGTCTCCCTCTCTACCTCAAGGGTTGACCTGCCGGCGGCCTCATATTTCTCCCGCCTTAGATGAGCCTTCAGCCCGATGAACCAGTCAGCTGAGCCACCTTCCGGCTGGACGCCAAGCTCCCTGAGGCGCTCCACCAGCAGCCCCATTCTGGAGTTCTTTGCCAGCTTTGGCCCCTCGACTACCTCGGGGTAGAGCTCGAAGGTCTTATCGCCGAGTTCGATGGTCTTCACCTTGCCGCCGAACGCAAACTCCTTGCCCCCCATGGAGTACCATGAGGGCTGGTCCTTTGCCTCGTCTTCCAGCGGCCGCCACACCAACAGAAGCTGGTGGCTTACCACTGGTTTGCCGGAGCGGGTCTTCTCTGCCGGGATGTAGCCCTCCACAAACCCGGCCTCAACGCACTCGGCATCAAAGTCATCCAGTAAGGCTCGTTCTTCAAGTTGTCCCATGTCCCAGGGCATATCGTTTACCTCCTCTGTTGATTACTTCTTCAGGCCGTGCTAGAATTCGATTAGAGCAAGGGCATCACCCCCTTTCGACGACTTTCCGCTCACCATACTGTTGCTTCACGGAACCAGGGCGGAAAGTCGTTTTGCATCTGTCGGTAAAATCTTGGCCACCTCTCATCGAAGATATATGTTGCCCCCCAGTCCTCGCTTGACCTAACTATGCGCCCAGCCATCTGAACAATGGCTCTTACCGTCTCAAGAAGATACCATCTCTCGCCGCCCTTACCTGACCAGCGCCTCTTTGAAGTCTGCTTATCGCCAAGGTCAGGGAAGGGAATCTTGACGCAGATTTGAAAGCGAGCCCGGTCACCATAAAGGTCCACCCCTCTACCAAAGCTGGGGCTGACCAGAACGAGGGGAAACTCGGAGGTGATAAGCTGTTCCAGAGCATCGCCCCTCGTCTCAGCATCGCTGTGGCTGATTATCCTATTCTGGTGACGGGTACGCCCTACAATGTACCTGGCAATGGAATAGGATACGGCGTGAATTAGCCCCTTCTCACCCTGATGTTTATCGAGAAGACTATCAATTACCCTTATCATTAGCTCCATCGCTTCCTCGTCTGCTGATTTCTTACTGAAGTCGGCAACGGGCAGGTAGATAATGGGCTGGTTCTCTTTTGGAAAGTAACTGGGTACACGGAGAAACCCTAAACTACTCCCATCTGGCAGTTCTATAGTTTCCTCACTCAGCTTTGACATTGTTCTCTCCTAGCCCTAAATTCCACGCCCAGTCCTTGGCCGATAGTATAGTGGCGCTCATCGCCAGTATCCTTTGACCGTGCCCGGTTAAGAGATGACCAAAACGCCTGACGAAGGTGGGCTTGAACTCCCATTTTTCCGGGTCATCCAGCTCGGCCACCCAGCTGTCATCGACCCACTCCGTGAATACCCCAAGCTTTGACTGGAGCCGCTCGTAGCGCCTGATTTCCTTCATTAGCTCCAGTGGCGGCTCCTCCTCAGCCTCGAGGTAGGGCTCAAGAATGGCCTCAAGGGTGGCGAGATGGTCTGTTACCTTCTTCAGTGTCGGTCCCGCCCACTCCAGCCAGGCCTCAAACTTGGTCTTGCGCTCCGGCGGCTCTATCTGGCACTTCTCTAGCTGACGGTGGGTCAGTGTCAGGGAGACATACTTCATCAGCTCGTCTTCTGCCAGGTCTCCCTCGTCCATGACCACCAGCGGCCACCCAGAGAACCCACCAACGTGATTTGCCTCGTTAAGGAAGAAGGCATAATTCACCACGGCCAGGTCAGCGGCCAGAGCACGGCGCTTCTGCACTCTGTAGGGACACTCGTGGCGCTTTGGACAGGGCGACTCCTCACGGTGGGTGCAGTCGGCAGCAGTGAGCTCGGTGACTTGAAAGCGAGTACACGGATAGTGCTCCCTTCCCCACAGCACGACCGCTTCCTTAAAATCTCCCGCCAGCTGTTGCTGCAGCTGCCGCGTTGAGCAAAGGTAGAGTGTCTTCAGGCCGGCTAGCTTCGCCGCGGCCACTGCACTCACGGACTTTCCCGACCCTGTCGGCGCATCCAAGGCGATGTGTTTTACCCCCTTCTCCCATTGCTCCACTACCCACTCCACCGTCTCCCTCTGGTAAGGCCGCCAGGACTGGTACTTCTCAGGGATGCCGGGGACATCGCATGGCCTTGCCGGCGTGCGCCATTCTGGCTCTTTGGGCTTTTCTTTTAATGGCTTGGTCCGCTGGCAGGGGAGCCCAGTGTGAAGGGCAACCGCTGCTGAGTGACTGCACACTTTCTCCTGCCGAAAGGTACCGCCGTAGTGGTCATAGCAGGAGCACCACCATAAGCCCTCGCCATCGGTCGCCAGTTCATACTCCTCGTAGTAGTCGTCAAATTCCTCCAACCCGGGCAATAGCCATGACCTCTCACCCGTGCTGACCGGCTTTGCCCTGGCCAGCCTTCGCTTGGCCCGCTGCCATGTGGTCTCGGCAATGTCTGTGTCGCTTTTGAGCTCGCTCATGTCCCAGGGCATTTACTCCTCCTCCAAGTCGGCCATGTTCCAGCGCTTAAGCAGACCAGCAAACCGCTCTTTGAGCATGGCCAGTCCCTTATCATGCCAGTATCCTTTCATACCAAGAACCTCCTCGTAGACCTTGTAGACCAGCTCCTCAGCATGCTCCTTGGATGCCTCATCGCCTTGCCCCAATAGCCAGTTAACCTGTTGCGACAGAGTATCGAGACTCTTAAGAAAGGACGACCGGTACTCTTCGTCGTCCAGTATCCGTTTGATTGCCTGGAGACGAGCAAGGTCAGTCTCTATCTCCGGGACTTGGTTTTTGTACCAGTCTAGTCGATGAACAATGGCATCCCGGATGATGTCGGCTCTCGTTGTGAACGGGAATTTGTGCCGGTCGAAGACCTCTTGTATGGCATGGTCAACTTCCGGGGGAACTCGCACCGTCAGTTTGACCGAGTGGCCCTTTTTGTCACTGGCATGGAGAAAAAACTCGTCGTCGCGCATTTTGGCCTCCTTCTATATCTGTGGGATGGGGAGGGGTATATAGGAGCTCTGGCATTTTGCAATGCTGCTCATCGGCTTGTCGGCTTGACGCTCGTCGGCTTGCTGCTCGACGGTTCGTCGGCTCACTACCAGATGCTTGATGCATTCCTCTTGGATAACCTCTGGCCTGGCTGCCGGCTGAAAAGTAGCTATACATCTGCCATCGTGCAACAGGAAAAGGCTGTGGTTGTCTGGATCCTCCAAGGTAAATCCTCGGTAAGCAAACCCGCCGAGCCCTCGGAGTTGGACTTCCGTGATCATTTATGCCCCTTTCTTGACTGGAGGCTTGGACCTGTGTTAGAGTAACCGAAGAATGGTGAGGAGAGCCTCCAGCTCACCTTTTATCATTGTTGACACCGCCGCCCGCAACGGCGGTCTGTTGATTTTTCTCCCTTTTAGCGGCGCACTGCCGCCTATAGGCTACCGCTATCATTCGTGCAAGTGCCCTCAGCCCCTCTGCCCTTTTACTCTGCTGATTCATTCTCGTCTTCCTCAATGATGAACACTTCATCGAACGTCATGGGAGCAAGGACTTCCAGCATCTTCTGGCGAATCTTGGGCGAGGGGTATCTGACACCGCGCATAAGTTGAGAGATATAGCCGCTGCTGCTACCCATTCTCATCGCCAGCATGTTCTGGGACATGTTCCTTTTAGCTATGGCAAGTTCAACAGCCCTACGGTTAACTCTAACCTTCAACATGGTAATGCCCCTCTGTAGTGTGTGCTAAAATATTCACCATCTCAGTAAAAACAAAGGCGCTTCAGGCAATACAGCCCAAAGCGCCTATCGTTCTCGATTCGGCCTTACAGTCAATTAATCAAGCTTAATATCCCGCTTTACCGAAATCATGACCGGTTTCCCATCCTTGACGACGATCTCTATCCTCCCCCACCGGAACTCCTTGCACACGCGCAGGAACTCGGGGTGGCGCTTGAAGATCTCTTCCAGCAGTGCTTCCACAGCCTGCATGTTACTATTCTATCCCAGTAGTTCGCCGTTGTCAAGCGATATTTGTGCCTGATACCAAAAAGTGCTTGCAATTATTAGCAAACCGTGCTATAATAGGGCAAACGCTTAATCAAGGGGGGAAGCATGGAGCCGAGTTTCGGCCAGTACCTGCGAAGCCTTCGCGAAAGGCAGCGGATGTCTCTGAGAGAGGCGGAGAAGGCAAGTGGTGTCTCCAACGCATATATTGCCCAGATAGAGCGCGGCGACAGGCCGCCGCCAAGTGCAGAGATCCTGAGAAAGCTGGCCCCTGCCTACAAAGTCACGGTTAGGGAACTGCTTATGAGAGCAGGCTACCTGGATGAGCCCGAGGTGACCGCGACCGAGGAGGAAAGGGTAGAGGCTGCCTTTCAGTACGTGCTGTCTGACCCGGACTACAAGCTGGGCACCCGGATCAGAGGTGAGGGCTTGAGTACTGAAGCCAAGAGGGGTATCGTCATCGTGTATGAAACCCTTACCGGCAAGAAGATACTGACACCGTGAAAACTTGAGAGGGCGGTCATGTCTCACGGAGAAAGTCTGATCGATTTTTGCCGATTTGCATTCGACGACGGGGGTGCCGGCTTGACGGCCTATCCGCTACGATTGGCTGCGGCTTTCAGAGAGTACTTCGGCATCCACTCAACACCTACATTCGTCGAGACGATCAGCCTGGTGCTTCGGCTGGGGATCAGGCCGGATGCCGTAGACTATCTGGAGACCGGCGGCACGAACATGACGGCCGGCGGAGAATGGTATGTTCACTACTCTTCAAACGACCGTCCAGCAACCCAGAAGTTCACCATATTCCACGAGCTGTTCGAAATTATCGATAAAGTGCTGGGACAGGTTGATTGCACCCATTCGAGGCTTAGAGAACCACAGCTGAGTCGGTATGCCGACCGGTTTGCCGCTGCTGTCCTGCTGCCACGCCATTTCTTCATGCGGCAAATGATTGAAAGCGGCTGTGACGTGGTTCAGCTTGCTGAGCAGCTGGAGCTGTCCCACCAGTGCCTTCTGATCGGCTTTGCCCAGCATCTGGAGGATACGCCGCTGGTGGGCGTTCTCTACGAGTATTGTCCCGCCAGTCCCTTATCTGGTCCGCTCGCTACCACGAGAGACTTTGTTGCCACTGTCGTGGTAAAAACATTACCTGTCAGGTCGCTGAGACAGCTTTGCCCCAGGCAGCCGGTACCAGTTCGAAATACTCGTCCTTGTCGGGGTTCCCTGGTATGCACCGCGATAACCAGTGGGCAGCCGGTACTCTGGCGAGATACGAAGGATGAACGCTATCCTGTGGTCCTAGTCAGACCTCTTCTGAGGGGAGGATTGGAGCCATACCGGGTGATTCTGCTGGCACTCCCCAGCCATGAACAGTCCATGCTGCAACCCCAGATTCAATGCATCAGGCCTATGGAACTCGACGGCCAGGATCCATGTCCTCTGATCGGGATAGATCCGGAGTGCAATGACTGCAGCGGAGAATAAAGGAGGATGACCACATGAGCAATGGAGCGAAAAAGGTAGCTATTTATGCCCGTGTTTCATCGGAACGCCAGGACATTGACCTCTCAATCTCGGCCCAGCTTAAAGCGCTGAGAGAGTATGCCTCGCGTAATGGACACATTGTAGTCAAGGAGTATGTTGACGAAGCAGAGAGCGGACGATCCATCGACAGACCTGGCTTCAAGCAGATGATTGCAACTGCCCGGGAGAAGACTCCACCCTTTGAGGCCATTCTGGTGTGGAAGCTGTCCAGGTTCGCCCGCAACAGGGAAGATTCCATAATCTACAAGTCTCTGCTCAGAAAGCAAGGTATTCAGGTAATCTCAATCAATGAGCCCGTGGAGGATACGCCGTCAGGAAGACTGCTTGAAGGCATCATCGAGGTCATTGACGAGTTCTACTCTGCCAATCTATCCCAGGATGTGGTCAGAGGAATGAGGGAAAGTGCATCAAGGGGTTTTTACCCCGGAGGCCCTCTTCCTTACGGCTACAGGATTGTGAAGGTACACGATGGTGGTGCTGTGAGAAGCAAGCTTGAGCCTGACCCGGTGACGGCCCCTGTGGTAGAAAGAATATTCAGGGAATGCGTCGAGGGAAAAGGGCTCAAGGAGATCGTCAAAGGACTTAATAGAGACGGCCTAACCACCCGGACGGGCAAGAAGTGGGGCACTACCTCTCTTTACCACGTGCTCCGCAACGAGGCTTACATCGGGGTGCTAGTGTGGGATAGAAGGAAGAGGCGACGGACCGGTGCTGGCTTAGCTCCCGTTCGAGTTGAAGGCGCATGGCCGGCTATCATCGATAGGGATACCTTCGACCTGGCCCAGGCTAAGCTTGCTGCCAGAGCTCCGAAAGTAACCCACCCCAGGTTGGTTCATAGCGAGTATATCTTGAGCGGGATTATGCGCTGCAAGCAGTGTGGCACGGCGCTGATCGGGCACGCCGTAAAATCAGGCAAGTTCTTCTATTACATCTGCGGGAATGCCCGCAGAAAGGGCAGGGAGGTGTGCAAGACCCCGCTCCTGCCCAAGGATAAAATCGAGAGATTTGTCGTCGACCGAATCAAGCGATACATCCTCACCGAGGAGAACCTGAGGGAACTCGTTAGGCTGACCAATGAGGAACTGGCCCAAAGTAGCGAGCAACAGCGGGAAAAGCTTCAGCTTCTTGACCTTCAAATAGCGGAGGTAGATAGCAGGCTTGGCAAGCTCTATGATGCCCTAGAGACAGGGGAGTTTAAAGGCGGTGAACTTGCCCCCAGGATAAAGGCACTCTTTCAAAAGAAGGAGGAATTGCTCCAGGCCAGGGCTGAGGCTGAGGAAGCGCTGGACTGCCAGACCATTCAGCTTGCTGACCCAGAGGTTGTCGAGGCGTATGTGAAGGACCTAAAACAGTTGCTCGAGGAATCTGGCTTAGTGGAGAAGAAGACATTCTTGAAGTCCTTCGTGGAAAGAATCGAGGTCGGAGAGTCCGAAGCGAAGGTTATCTACACCATTCCCATGCCACCAAGCAACACAGGTACAGAGACAGTTGGAGTTTTACCTTTTATACAGGATGGTAGGCCGTGCAGGATTCGAACCTGCGACCAATGGATTAAAAGTCCACTGCTCTACCAACTGAGCTAACGGCCCATTTCGGTGGGGATAGGTCCCAGCCTTCCTGATTTTAACAAATCAGCACCACCAGCGCAAGCGCACCGGGGCAGCCCCGCGGGATTGCCTCATCTCCACCCGACCAAGGTTATTGACTTTCCACCGTCAAGGTGTTACTATCCCATCACCAATCAGCGATATTGGGGGTATCAACCAGCATTTATGCTGGAAAGGAGGTGAGCGGTCATGGAAGAAGTGGACAGCCTGGTCAAGACAACTCTCCAAGAAATTGAGAAGGTGCTCAGCACCAGAACCGTGGTGGGGGAGCCGATAGCTGTTGAAGGGGCAACGCTGATTCCCCTGATAAGCGTTGGCTTTGGCTTCGGCGCTGGTGGTGGCTCAGGAAGGGGAGAGGCCAAACAAAAGGGGGAAGGTGCCGGAGGCGGCACTGGAGGCGGTGCCTGGGTGAAACCCATCGCCGTGGTCATTATCGATAAGCAGGGAGTGAGGATAGAGCCAATCAGGGGAGGACTGGCCACCGCAATCGAAAGGATAGGCGAGACGATACCCCATATGATAGAGAAATGTGTGGAAACCTGCACCCAAAAATGGGGGGAAAGGAAAAAGGAGAAAAAGGAAGGGTAGAAGCCGTTGTGGGTTATCATCGCTCTAGCCGGCCTGGCGGCAATCCTCACCCTGATTCTCTTCGTGCCACTTGAGATGGCGGTGCAGCTGAGTGTGTCCGGAAAGCCAAAGCTGCGGATGAAGCTGGTCTGGCTTTTCGGTCTGGTGAGCAAGGAGGTCAGCCGAGGAGAGGGGAAGCCCAGAGAGAAAAAGAGGGCAGGTAAGAGAATGGCAAGGCTCGGGGACATCCTCAGCCTTCTGCAAACCAGGGACCTGCTGAAACAGCTCAAAATCTTACTCCCTAGTATGCTCCGCTCGCTTAAGATTCGAGACCTCGCCGCCGACTTCAGGATAGGGCTCGGCGACCCGGCGGACACCGGGCTCCTCTTCGCCCTCATCGGGCCAGCCGCCCTCTGGCTGAACTCCTCTTTCCCCCTCCGGATAAGAGCACAGCCCTCCTTTGCCGATGAGCCCACCTTCCTGGGCCACTCACACGGAGTGGTAAGAGTGCGCCCCATCCGGCTGGTGATTCCCTTGCTCAGATTTGCCTTCTCACCAGCCACCATAGGAGCGATGAAAAAGCAGATTCAAACCAGATGGAGAAGAAAAAAGCGGAAATCGGTAATCCTGTAGCCATCGCCGGCGTAACCATAATTCCGGTAACCGAGGTTTCACTTCACTGCTGGCGGTATAAAGGCGGCATCTCCTTTTTTGGCCTAAAGCAGCCGACCGGACTCATCGTGATTTCCCCTTCAGAGAAGAAGGCTTTCAAGATAAGCGGGGAAGAAGTTCCCCTGGAGGAACTGATATCAGGACCCCCGGAGGCTGAAGAAGCTGCTTGATTTAGCTTAAGCTCCCTCCGGTCATTTCCCTGACCACCATAGACACAGCCCTTGCTTTCCTATATAATTCCTAGCACCACGCCTCAAGCGTAGGAGAGTGTTATGAAAAAGAAGCTTTATCGCAGCCGGACTGACCGGATGATATGGGGCGTATGCGGAGGGCTGGCCGAATATTTTGACATTGACCCCACTCTCATCAGGATAATCTTCGTGGTTCTGATTTTCGCTAACGGGTTGAGCATTCTCGCCTATATCATCCTAGCCATCGTGGTCCCTCTGGAAGGCTCTAAAGCCGCCGAGCCAAAAGAGGTAGTCAAAGAAAACGTGGCCGAAATGAGGGATACCGCCACTGAGCTGGGACATGAGATTCGCTCCACCCTGGCCGGAGAAGAGACCAAACCGGAAGAGGCGAGCAAGCTCAGCCACCGCCGCCGCAACCTCCTTGGCATCACCCTCGTTGTTCTCGGCATCATTTTCTTAATGGGGAGCCTGAACCTCTTCGTCTGGTTCAAGTGGAGCTTACTCT
>Ga0209426_1000919_pt1 | contig 22667 bp, 18 predicted proteins | sample Deesub1362B_J571_FD_187697 | JGI IMG/M metagenome (GOLD analysis project Ga0209426, IMG submission 187697) | Deep oceanic, basalt-hosted subsurface ecosystem from Juan de Fuca Ridge flank, Pacific Ocean, CORK Borehole 1362B_J2.571 (SPAdes)... ...
TTCAGGTTTGTTCCCTGTAGAAACGTATTTGGCTATGTATCTTTTTGTAGGGAGTTATATGGGTTTGTTATTTAGAGTATTGAGATGTTAGAATTGGTATTTTGTTGGTAATTTTGTAAGCACCCTAAAGTTTTTATATTGCTTCTGATACAGAATAGGTCGTAAAAAATTGAAAGGTGGATTATAAATGAAGGTAGGCAAATATTTAAAAGCAATCCTTGGAACGTTGTTGATATTGATAACAGTGCAAGTGGTTTCTGCTGAGATCTTTTCTTGCGATGAGAACAAAGATTCCAAACATACCTTTGGACCAGGAGAGAATGTTTATGTAAAAGGGTATGATCTCCCGGACAGAACAGGTACCATTTACATTGTTGAGAATGTTGACTGGACTGAAATTCCAACTGGCACTGCGTACAGCTCTGTTACCACCATCGTAGTAACTATAAGCAATGTCGATGATGATGACCTGTATGCTACACCACCAGTGGAAGTAGGTACTGTTAGCAATGGAGATTATCCCTGCACAAATTGTATCGGTTACCCTGGCGGATATGATATTATATGGGATGACGGAGATGGAATATGGGAAGGGCAGAATACTGACCCTGTTGACTATGTTGAGTGCAATGGATTCGAAACAATCCCGGAATTCACAACAATAGCAATACCGATGGCTATAGCACTGCTTGCTGGACTGTTCTTCTTTAGAAGGCAGTAATTGAAATTAAATTTTATTCTTTTTGATTTTAAATTCTTATTTAACAGATAATTCGATCTGTCTTCATAAGCCACTCCTTCTGGGATTCCAATCATTTATCAGTAACCTATTTTAATATGTAATTAATACAAAAATAGAGATGTTAAATTTAATGAAGATATTGTTTAAATTTAGCATACGAAATATTCGAAGATGTGAGAAGTTGTGTGTAGAAAAACATCTCTGTGATTATCATGGATTTGAAAAGGATTGACCAATTTTTTGATATTTTGATTATTCTGCTTCTGGATTTGTTGTCCATCATATTTGTTCTCATCCCTCCATTCAATCAAACACCGCTGAGAATTATTTTCGCACTTCCCATCCTCCTGTTTCTGCCCGGATACATGTTGATAGCGGCAATGTTTCCTCGAAAAGAAGAGCTGAGTGGTATAGAGAGGTTCACACTCAGTATCGGGTTGAGCATTGCAATTTTCGTTTTTGATGGTTTTGCAATCAGTGTTACGCCATGGCGCTTCAGACCGATGCCTATTATAGTCTCGCTCACCTGGATCACTCTTTTTTTCACTCTACTCACGCTAATAACGAGATTCCGAACCCCTGCTGAAAAAAGATACTTCTTTGGACCAACGACAATATCAGAGTTTGTGGATTCGCTCAAAGTTAAGGAAGAACCCACAGACATTGAGAGGGCATTGATGATAGCGCTTATTGGCTCAATAATTATCGCAAGTAGCATGCTGATTTATGCAAAGCTAACGTTCGAGGAAGAGAAATTTACTGCTCTTTATATTCTTGGAAAAGAGGGTAAAGCTGAAAACTATCCTTCCGAGCTTTATATTCTTGAAAAAAATCCCATAATTGTTGGTGTTGAGAATTATGAACATGCTCCGGTGAATTACACACTACAGATAAAACTGGGTGAATACTTACTCCATGAGCGTAGTTTAACGCTCAATCACAATGAGAAATGGGAAGATACTGTATATCTTACTCCAAAACACGTTGGTAAACACCTGAAGCTTGAGTTCTTGCTTTATAAAGATGAACTGCTGCAACCATACCGCTCAGTACACCTCTGGGTGGATTCTGTAATAAATTACGATAATCTCAGGGAGATAAGAGAATTTGCTTTATCTGAGCTGCCTGAGATCGAAGATTCTGACATGGAGAATGAAGGATGGACATTCAACAAAAATTCAGATTATTTCAGGGGATACTTTACTGAACTCCACCAGATTGTTGAGAACGTGACTCTTCACGGCTATGTAATTGATGCAAACACGAGCAAACCTGTTCCCAACGCAAGAATAAACTTTGACAACCACTATGAGTACAGAAAATCCGTTAATGCAGATGAAAATGGTTCCTATGCTGTCATGCTGATTCCTGACTATTTCTGGATTTCAGTCAGTGCAAAAGGGTATAAACGGAATGATTTCGAGCTTGATCTATCTGAGAACCGCTCTATGTTTCTCAATCTGACTGTTCAACAGACAATGCCGTTGAAATTGAATATTGAGGAACTTGCTGAGTTGAATGAGACCATTGAAGAACATCCTCTGGAAGAATTTCCACATGCTATTTCAGTTCTCAGGGGCTATGTGATAAATCATCTAACTGGAGAGCCCGTTCCATATGCGGAAATTAAAGTAACCCATGAACTGGGATTCATTCAGAAAACTAAGACTGATGAATTCGGCTATTATGAAATCAAGGTAATTTCTGGTGCCCACAGGATAGAAATCAGGGCTGATGGCTACGCAGCCAATTTCACCAATTACCGGATAGGAAGTGTTCACGAACTGGATTTGGTACTCCTGCCCAAATCGTGCAAGGTTAAGGGTTATATCGTTGATGAGAAGGGCAGGCCTGTGAGTGATGTATCAATCAGTTTGAGATCAAGACAATTTTCAAACTCAACCAGAAGTAATTTAACAGGATATTATGAGCTGAACTCCATACCCGGTTCATTCACTCTGAAAGCAGAAAAAAGAGGGTATTTCGGGAGTTCAGCTGAATTCAATCTGACAGCATACGAGACAAAACTGGTTAACCTGACAGTAGAAAGAATCCTGCCTGCATGCAGGGTTGAGGGTTATGTGAGCTTCAATGACAGAAAAATTCCGGGAGTGGATGTGATTCTGACAGGTATTGACTATAAAGGAAATCCTGTTCAGAAGTCTACCAGAACAGATTTCAATGGATTTTTCAAAGCTGATGTCCTCCCCGGAACTATATTTCTCAATGTCCTTCAGGGATATTCAGGTGAAGAAGTAAGGTTCTATGCAAGAAGTGGTAAAAAGGTCTTTCTCAACATTCAGCTTGAAGACAATCCAGAGAGTACTTTCAAAATGATCTATCCCTCTCAGACAAAAATGGTTAAAGGTTACTACAGCGAAATTTACCAGGAGATCGCTTCAGCAGAGGGGCTTGCAACCCTTATCTTCAAAGTAAAGGATTCATATAAATCAGACAGAGAATCTGGAATTTACAAGCAGGTGTTACTGAACAACCATGTTATCTGGGAGGACGACATTTCTGGAGATGAAGGTTGGGAAGAAGTAAAAATACCTGTCACATTTGACGAAGGTGTAAACAGACTTTCAATGAGATTGTATGCCAAAAAAGATGCGAATGGGCCTGTAATTGTCGAGTGGGACGCTGTCAAACTGGAACCGATTTCAGAGATTATAAAAGATAGAGCAACAATTTTCAGTGTCAGGGATGCAGATGGGGGTCAGAATTTTACCACTGAACTATTCCTCGGGAAACATGAAGAGTTTATAGTCTCCATCGAGAATGAGGAGCAGGAAAGAGTGAACTACACTCTTGAAATCAGACTTGACGATGTTGTTCATAAAAAGGAGTTAATTACCCTCAACGATGGTGAGAAGTGGGAAAAAATAGTTCTGTTCATCCCGGAAGTTCTTGGAGAATTTATAAAACTCGAGTTTTTGCTTTTTAAGAATTCAGAAAAACCCTATAAGTATTTCAGTCTGTGGGTTTCTTCGGAAATAGACTACAATAACCTTCATCTGCTTAAAAAATATTCTGAAGATGTGCCAATGATTGCAAACAGTGATATGGAGGCGCTTGGAGAGTGGGATTACTATGAGAACGAAATCAACTTCACAGGAAGAATCAGCTCGGATGAGTTCGTTTCTCCATTTCATTCATATGAAATACTTGCTACATACTGTAACCAGAGCTGTTATGCAGGTATAAAACAGGAACTGGATGTGGAGAAAATATCCAATGCTGTTGTGTCCCTGGATGTTAAGGATTCTTATAAGAAGACAGGAGGGAGTAACTTCTTTAAACAGGTACTTTTAAATGGAAAGATTCTGTGGAATGATGATGTAGCTGGAGATGAGGGCTGGCTTCACGAGAATATCCCAGTTACAATTTTACCGGGCAAAAACATAATCGAATTAAGAGTATACTCTCATGGAAAAGTTCTCAGTCCTGTAAAGGTGTGGTGGGATAACATTGAATTGAAACCTGTTACCGAGATACTCAATGAGACAACAAAATTTGCAGTTTACGACTCATATGGTGGTGAAAACTATCTGAGGTTACTCTACCTCGGTATGCCATCCAGTTACACTGTGAGTATAGAGAACAGGGAGAATAGAACACTTGATTACACATTACAGGTCAGACTCGCTGGAATACTGCACAGAGAGTATAGAATTAAATTGAATCATGCAGAAATCTGGTACGAAAATGTCACGGTTATTCCCGAAGTTATTGGTGATAACCTCCTTCTTGAGTTTATCCTGCTGAAGGAAGGTAAACAATACAGGTATTTCAGTCTGTGGGTCTCATCAGACATAGATTACAGCAATCCAAGTATTCTGAAAGAGTATGAAATCTCAATTCCACCGCCAATTGATAATGGAGACTTTGAAGGTTCGGGAGGATGGAGTTATTCCAAGAAGGGTCTGATTTTATGGGAAGTTTCGTTAGATGAATATGCGTCTGGAAACAGGTCTCTGAGAGTCTATCAGGATGGAGTGTTGAATGCAGAAGATTACGTATCGATTTATCAGGATGCTGGAACGGTCGAGAAGGGTGTTACCTTTGTGACATTCAGTGTTAAAGATAACTATAACGAGCCAAATGCCACCGGGTATTTAAAACAGGTTTTATTGAATGACAGGGTATTATGGGAAGACGATGTCGCAGAGAGTGAGGGATGGCAGAAATTAAGCATTCCTGTTTACTTCTCAGGCGTGAACCGGTTGTCATTCAGAGTCTATGCAGAACGGGAAGTCGAATATGCAGATATAAGTGTATTCTGGGATGATATATCCTTGAAAACAATAACGGGTGGTAAGCTTGAGAATACTTAAATATATCTTCATCTGGGTTCTACTGTCTATCCCTTTCGTCATACCTTCTTTAATGGTCTGGCTTATACTCGGGGAGAAGCTGGCAGTAACTGGAGTAAAATTTGAACATCTGATAGCCATTCCGGCTATTCTTTCAGCTTCACTTCTGCTCTTCTTTTATCTGATGAGCAGCAGAATTCTACTGAAATGGTATGGGGCAAGAGAGGTGAAAGATGGAGATATTCTCGAAATCTTTGAGAGAGTTGCAAAGGAGTCTGACGTTGCTGCAAAGCTTTATGTCGTTGAATCTGAGATGCCGAACGCTTACTATGCTGGAAATTCTAAAAAAGGATTTATTGTTATCACAACATCATTGATTAAATTGCTTGATGATGGAGAGCTTGAGGCTGTAATGAACAATCAATTCGTTCATTTAAGGAACAGGGAATCTATGATATACACAATTGGAGCAACAATCTCTGGACTGGTGGTTTCTTTATCTACCGCTGCTTACTGGTGTTCACTGCTGACAGGATTTGGTCTTGAGGATGACCCTGCCCCAAATCTGATAAAGCTTTTTGTAATGTCGCTTGTCGCTCCACTTGCATCATTTCTGAGTCTCCCAATCTTCTCAGGTAAAAAGGAATTTAATTTTGATGTAGAGAGCATCAGTTCAGTAGAGGATGAAAATAAACTTATCAGTGCAATGGAAAAGATTAACAGCTCACTGAACTCCGGGAATTATGAAATAAATCCTGCACACTCAATTCTTTTTTTTGCCAATCCTTTAAAGGACGATTATGTCAATATTCTTGATTTCAATTTGCCCACTTATCTGTCAATCCTCAATCTCAAACCATCAGTTGCCAGAAGAATCTGCGAAATTCAGGGAGTAAAACCAGAAAGTTCAGGAGGGAGTTTAATCAAACCTATTTTCTATAGCCTGATATCGCACTTCTTTGTTCTTTTCGGAATTATTGCCTTTGATACATTCAACAATAAGGATTTTGTTTTTGAGAGGGCAGCTTTAATCTCAGTCGTTTTTCTGGGATGGGTTACAATATTCTTCTCAATTCTGATTCTATTGCTCCGGTTCAGGAGAAGGTTCTGAAAATTTATTCAATACAGAAAGAATCACCGTCACAACTACGAGAAATATTATCCAGCCAAGATGTTCATGAACGAGCATCATCATCTCAGTTCCATGGTAGAATGCAACCGTATAGAGGATGGTTACCCTTGTAAGATTGGCGACATAGGCAACCGCAACAGACAGTACAAGCATTGAGAATACTTTATTTCTTCCAATCTTTTCAATCCTTGAATAAGCCACGACTGTGGAGATAAGAAGAAACATCGAATACAAACCTGAGCACGGACCTCCAATAACAACGGTCATGTCCTCAACCCCCCGAATTCTGACAGTCTCGGTTGAGACAAGCTCAACTGGAAGACCCGCAGCCTTTATGATATAAAATGAGGGTAAAAGAACTACATAATGGTCGAAAGTATGAGTGAAGTCAACATTCAATTTATTGAAAAGACTGAAGAATATTAAAAACAGGACAATGAAGATTCCGGACATATACATCCCGAAAACACCCATTCTATGTGCATCTTCTCTGTTAATTCCCTGTGCAATCAGTGATAGACCGAGAAGAAATGTCATAACATCAAGCGTACCGAGTTGTTGATTGCTGGTAGTGAGATTATATATGATGTCTGCTATTATAATCAAAATTCCAATAAATAACCTGTGTTTCGGGCTTTTCACAGGCACTTCACCTTCGATTTTTAAACGGGTTATCATCACAACACCAATAGCAAATAGAATGATTCCAATGTAAATTGAACCTTCGCTGATTTCAACCGTTGCACCGAGAAAGAGTGCAAATACTGCAAGGAATATCAGGATGTTCCGGTATTCGAGCATGTTATTTATAAGCAAAAGACTTTTTTAAATTTTCTTGTTAAGCTAACCTCATAATGATGTTACAGGCTCCTGAACTTTTGGAGAAACTTAATATCCCAAAAGCACTATCAACATCATGGGCTTTGAATGGTATACTGAATTTGTTGACCTTGGATTCAGACCACAGAATGAGGTCATCTGCATTTTTAGAGTGGAACCGGATGGAATTTCGATGGAAGAGGCAGCAGGTAGGGTTGCCTCAGAAAGCTCGGTCGGAACATGGACTACTCTGGCTAAACTGCCTGATAGAATCGGGAAATTGATGGCAAAAGTCTATAGAATTGATGGAGAATTTATCAGCGTGGCATACCCCATAGACCTTTTTGAAGAGGGCAACATCCCTCAGCTTCTGAGTTCTGTTGCAGGAAACATTTTCGGAATGAGGGCGTTAAAAAATCTAAGATTCGAAGATTTTATTCCGCCAGAAGAGTATACGAAGAACTTTAAGGGTCCGGGATTTGGAGTGAAAGGTGTTAAAAAAATTTTTGGAGTTACAAGACCTCTTACAGCCACAGTTCCAAAGCCTAAGGTTGGATTTGACGCTGAAGAATATTCAAAGGTTGCATATGATGCATGGACGGGTGGAATAGACTTCGTCAAGGATGATGAGAATCTGACCTCTCAACCATTCATCAGATTTGAGGAAAGACTGGAGAAGGTGATGAGTGTCCGTGAAAGGGCTGAGGCAGAAACAGGAGAAAAGAAAGTGTTTCTTGTGAACATTACTGCGGAAACCAGAGAGATGATTAGAAGGGCTAAACTCGTGGCTGATTACGGTAACGAATTTATAATGATTGATATTCTCACTGTAGGGTGGTCAGCTCTTCAGACAGTGAGAGAAGTTTGTGAGGAGCTGAAGCTTGGAATCCATGCACACAGAGCAATGCATGCAGCTTTCACAAGAAATCCAAAACACGGGATCTCCCTGAAAGTTCTTGTAAAGCTTTCACGTCTTGCTGGTGTTGATAACTTCCATGTGGGCACAGGCGTGGGAAAAATGTATGGTGCTGCAGAGGAGGTTGTGGAACTTGCTGACATCTGCAGAAGGGAATGGAATGGATTTAAACCCGTATATCCTGTCTCCTCAGGAGGACTTCATCCCGGTCTCGTACCGGATGTCATCAAATTGTTCGGGGAGGATGTCATAATACAGGCAGGTGGTGGGGTTCACGGACATCCCGATGGCACTCATTACGGTGCGATGGCACTGAGACAGGCAATTGAAGCTTCTTTGGCAGGTGAAGAGTTGAGTGAAGCTGCTGAACAGTACAGAGAACTCAGAAAATCTCTTGAGAAGTGGGAACATATTAGGCCAAAATAGGTCAAGTTATTTATATCAAGTGAATAACTCCAGTAAGGTGATTCAGATGGATATAGAGGCGAAAAAATCGTTATTATGGGATGCTTTCGAGGAACTAAAAACCAAGTGGAGTGTTGACGAGCGAGTCCTTGAAAAGCTGGACGAGGGGGAAGAACGTACTGTTGATGGGTTGCCGGAGAGTAGAATCAATGATTTAATGAGTATAAAGGAAAAATATCAGCTTGACGATGTGGATTTTCTTTTTATTGTTGGAGCTGCGGTCGGTCTTTATGAAGGTCAGAGAAACGTAAGGAATGTTGTCAAAAGGAAGATAAAGACTGTGAACGAGTTTGTGTCTTCAGTAATTGGCATGAAATGAGACTCGCATTTAAGCTTGCTTATGTTGGCAATTACTTTTCAGGATTTCAGTATCAGCCAGACGAGATGACTGTTGAAGGTGAGATTTTCAGAGCGCTGGAGAATATAGGTATTGATGTGAAGGAAGCTTATTACGCTTCAGCAGGAAGGACTGATACAGGTGTTCATGCTTTTGGTCAGGTTGTGGCGTTCAATGCCGACACATATATCCAGCCAAGGCAGATTAATGCGTATCTTTCTGAAAATATCACTTTCTGGGGGTTTGCACGGGTTGGTGAAAACTTTAACCCGAGGAGTGATGCGAAGAGCAGAACGTATATGTATGCAATGCCAGTCAGAAAGCATGACATTTCTGCAATGAGAAAAGCTGCTAAACTTTTACTGGGGACGCATGATTTCAAAAATTTTACTCGAAAATTTGGTGAAGGTAAAACGTGTCTGAGAACAGTTTACAATGCAGAATTACGTCTCAATGGAGATTTTCTGATTTTTGAGATTGAAGGAAATGCATTCACATGGAACATGGTGAGATGCATCGCATCTGCATTTGAGGCAGTTGGGAGCCATCACAGAAGTGTAGAGTGGTTCGAAGAAATGCTTAAACCAGAGAAGCACAAGGAGAGAATAGAACCCGCTCCACCTCATGGTTTAATTTTAAAGGATATTAAGTATGAAGGAATCAAATTCGAGGTTGATGATTATGCATGGAGAACTCTCCAGTCCAGAATTTATGATATTGTCAGTTATTACGGGAGCATATACCAGATTTTCTCTTCATTTATTGAATGAGCATGAGCGGATAGGATGAAGTGTGAGGACTGTTCTGGAAGAGGTTACATTGAAATCGAGTCTGATTGTCGAAATTGCTCGGGTTCGGGTAAAGCAAAGAGTTTTAATCCTGAGCTTACGGCTGAACTGACAGCTAAACAGCTTGAGATGTTCTCCAGAGGAGTATGCGGTGTATGTAATGGCACAGGAAGGATAAAGAGGACTGAATTGTGCAGAACATGTAACGGGAAAGGCAAAGTCAGGAAATGCCGGTTATGTGGAGAGAAAATTCAGGAGAATTTTGAGGTCTGTAATAAGTGCAGAAAGAAACCCCATGCTTATCTGCTGAAAAATAGCTGTGGTATAGAGGATTTGAAAATTAATAACGTTTATGTTGGCACAGTCTCGGGAATAACATCTCCCGGAATTTTCGTCAATCTTAACCGAAGAATCAGAGGTCTGATTCGCAGGAGGGATGCAGGAAATCTTAATTTTTCAGATGGTAACGAGGTTCTTGTTAAGGTAAAAGAAATCAAGCCAAACGGTGAAATTGACCTCGTCCTATCACCGATGGATAATTTTACGATTATAGAGGTCTCAAAGGATGCGCCAGACGTAAAAATATCTGAGATAGAGAATTTCACCGGGAAAATTGTTGAATTAAGGGGTAAGGTGACACATATTAAGGTCACCGGAGGTCCAACTATATTTACCATTCTCGACTCAGGAGGAGTGGTGAATGCTGCTGCCTTTGAAGGTGGTGAGAGAGCTTACCCTGACGTCAAGATTGATGACATTGTCAAAATTATTGGAGTGGTGAAGAAGAGGGATGTAAATTTACAGGTCGAAATCTTTGAGATGGAGAGATTGCTTGGTAATGAGGCTCATGATGTCAATAGAAAAATATTAAAAGAGCTTGACAGAAAGTGCGAGCCTCCAGAAGTTGAATTCCTGATTGAAAGTCAGATTCTTGAAGACTTACGGAAGGATATGGTAAAAGTAGCTAAGGAACTCAGAAGAGCAATATTTGAGTCACGACCAGTTATTATAAGGCATCACTGGGATGCTGATGGAGTCTGTGGAGGGGTTGCACTTGAAAAAGCTTTGATAAATTTCATCGAGAAAACCGGAAATTACGAAATGAAACCACTCATCAAAAGAAAGGTCTCACGAGCACCATTTTACGAACTTGAAGATGTTGTAAAGGATATGGACGAATCGCTCGAAGATTCTGAAAAATTCGGAGATAAGATTCCACTTGTTGTTCTTGTTGACAATGGCTCAGGCGTTGAGGATATTCCAGCGATAGAACATTTTCTGATTTTTGGCGCAGACGTGATTACCATTGACCACCATTTTCCTGACGAGAAGGTCGATTCATACCTTCTGCACCATATAAATCCATACAGGGTTGGTGGAGATAGTAATTATACTGCCGGAGTTCTCTGTTCAGAGCTGGCAAGAATGATAGACGAAATCCCATCTCCTGAGTTCCTTGCAGCCGTCTCTATTGTTGGAGATAGAAGCACTGGAGAGGTTGAGAAATACATCGAATTGGCAGGAGTAAGCAGAAAAGAACTCATTGATACTGCCCTTGCACTTGAGTTTGAGGGATTTTTTCTGAGATTTCGCTCTGCATCACAAATTATTCACGAGATTCTTGGTTTCGGAAGGAAAGACAGGCAAAAAAGGCTCGTAAGTACCATTTCAGGTTATGCAAAGAAGAGCATTGAAGAACAGGTGAGAACTGCTATGGAGGGGTTGAAGATTCAATCACTTCCGAATGGTGTCAGGCTTGCTGCCCTGGATGTGGAGAACTATGCCAAACGATTTACCTTTCCACCACCCGGAAAACTGACCGGAGAGGTTCATGACAGGTTGAAGAAAGAATACGATAAACTTGTGACAATCGGGTATGGGCCTGATTTTGCTGTTATCAGAAGTGAAGGAGTTGAACTTGACATTCCGAGATTTGTTGTTGAACTCAGGAATGAGATAAATGCGAATATAGATGGCGGGGGGCATATGGTTGTTGGTTCTTTAAAGTTCATACCCGCAAAGAGAAAGGAAGTTCTTGCGAGGCTTGCAACCAGAATTGGAATGCTTTAGAAGTTAAGCAGGAATAACAGGTTATCGGCAATATGGTTACAGGAAGAAAACCAGTTCACCACTATCACAAGCTTCGGGTTGGGGGGTCGGTTGGAGGTTTCAGGCTCCAAAATAAGCTTTTTGCGGTGGTGAACCGGCTATCCCCCCTTACTTCTTTTGTTTATAAAATTTGTCCTTGACCTGAGAATTATTAGCATAATTCGGATGTGCATATTTGTAGAAGGATTGATGATGATAATCTGTAAAAAAGATAAATTTTTTTAAGTTCACAGAATAACATTATCTCAGGTCCGGCTGGAGAGGTTAAAAATGGGTGTAAAATACACAATAGCTCACATAATTGTTATTTTGTCAGCTCTGGCAAGCATGGTTGGTGTTGTCTCTGGTTCTACGATTTATGTTGATGATGATGCAGGTTGTGGAGGAAATACTCCATGTTATTCGAGTATTCAGACTGCAATAGGTGCTGCAAATGAGAGTGATATTATTATTGTAAACAGTGGTATATATAATGAAAGTGTCAGTATCTACAAACAGCTAAAATTAATTGGGAACGATTCTGGAGAAGGACTGCCCGTGATTAATGCCACTCTAAGCGATAATGCTGTTACAATAAGTGCTGATAACTCATGGATTGAAGGGTTTAATTTACTTAGATCAAAAAAGGCTGGAATTCTGGTAGTATCAAATAACAGTGTTATAAAGGGAAACGACATCAGTACAGGAAACCACACACACGGAATACATATAGTATCTTCCGTTAATATAACTATTTATGACAATGACATCAGGTACCATATCAATAAATACGGAATATATCTTGAATCATCCAGTTATAACAATATTACAGAGAATAGATTTGAATACACTGCAAGAGGGATGTATCTCGTATCATCCAGTTATAACAACATAACCTATAACAATATCTCTCAGAGTGGAAATTATGGTATATCTCTGGACGTTTCTTCCGAAAATAATGTTGTTTATGGGAATACAATAAACAAGGGCAATAACGGAATTTACATAAAAGATTCGAATAATAATAATGTACTTTCTAACAATATAATTTCCAATAACTTGATTGGAATACACATTTTATCATCCGACAACAATACACTATCGGACAATATCGCTGCAATGAATAAAGATGGAATAACTCTCACTTCCTCGAACAGTAATAACATAACATCAAATAACCTCACGCTTAATAAAATCGGGATATCCATTGAAAATTCAAATAACAACGAGGTTTTATCTAACACAATCAGGGATAACAGTGAAAACGGAATATATCTGACATCATCCAGCCTGAATACTATTGGTAGAAATGATTTTGTAAACAATACACTCAACGGTGTGCGCCTGACCTCAGGTCATGACAATACTATCTTCAGCAACAATTTTTCAGATAACGCAAAAGGAATCTATCTGGAATCTTCTGACAGCAACGAATTTTTGTCAAACAATATGACTGGAAATAGCTACGGAATCTTCCTGAAGAGTTCATCCGGCAATGAATTCAGCTCCAATATTTTCTCGAAGAACACAGTATGGGACATTGAAATAAACAATAGCAATGACAATACATTCAACACCAACAATTTCATCTCAACAGTTGCGAGCCTCACATATTCAGGCGACATTGGAGTCAAGAGTGTCACTTCATTCCCTCCAGCCTCATCCAATCCGTACAAGTGGTCAGCAATTGGAAAATATCTTAATGTAACGGGTTTCTCATCCAACGCATGGATATTCCTCAACTTCAGCTACTCTGAATCTGACGCTGCTGAGGTGCTTGAAGACACACTCAGGATAATGAAATGGAATGGCTCAGCATGGCTTGACTCAGGGTGGTATGAGACGAGATTTCTTGATACTCAGGCTAACATCGTTGGAGTAAACATAACATCTTTCAGCATATTTGCTCCTTTCGGATATAACAGAACAATTTATGTGCCGGATGATTACCCCACAATTCAGCAGGCAGTTGATAAAGCTGAGGCTGGAGCTAAGATTGTTGTAAGAGATGGAACATACGTTGAGAGCATTGTTATCGACAAAAAACTCACTTTAATGTCTGAGAATGGTTCTGCTAACTGCTTCATTGGTAATGTTACCGGAAATATACTTACAGTGTATGCTGATTACGTGAACATAAGCGGTTTTACTTTGTTGAATGCATGGTATGGAATAGATTTAAGAGGAAATAACAGTTACATCTCAAATAACACGTTTATTAATATGAGCAATTCTGGCATTTATCTTGGTTATTCTTCAAACAATATTATTATAAGTAATTCAGCAATAGATAACAACGACGGAATTCGCCTGTATATGTCATACAACAATCTGATCAGAGATAATAGTTTATGGTTGAATATATACGGAATCCAGATTCATACATCGTCTTCTAACAGATTCATCAATAACACTGCAATTAATAATTCTGTTGGTATATATTTCGCTGGTTTGTCTCATAACAATATTGTATCACAGAATAATCTTACATTGAACAACGATGGAAGCATAGTGTCAGGGGAGAATAACACTCTAACAGGTAACAATATTTCTTCAAACAACAGGTATGGGGTTCAACTTGTAAATTCCTCAAAAGGAAACTTCAGTTACAACATAATCGCTGGTAGCCAGCAAGGAATATACATGAAGACTAATTCATCCAGTAATTTGTTTATGGGCAATAATATCTCACTGCACAGTGTTGTAGGTACCCGTTTGGAGAATTCACCAGACAACGTATTCAGAAACAACAATATGAACGGAAATGGAAGAGCATTCTACATAGTATCTTCAACCAGCAATACATTTTATCTCAACAATTTCATCAACAATACTTACAGTGCAACTTCAGACTCCCCCAACAACTGGAACTCAACAGAAATGCTGTTCTACGAATTTAACAATACAGTATTCAAAAACTATCTCGGAAATTACTGGGATGAGTATTCAGGTAACGACACCGACTCTGACGGAATAGGAGATGAGCCTTATAACATAACAGATTCAGGCGATAATGTAACTGGAAAGGATTTCTATCCATTGATGCAGTCAGTCGGGAATTTCTCATTGACAAGCATCCCTGAACTTGGTATTGTGGAAGTAATACCTCCAGACAATCCAAAAGCTGGAAATAAGTACGATGTCAAGGTAAGAATTGCGAATTCAGGGAATATGGAAGCATTGAATTTTGTTGTAACACTGTATGTAAACGATGCAATATTCGATAACCTGACTGTTGTTTCACTGAATATGAGCGAGGAGAACGAGTTAGTCTTTAAAGATTGGAAGCCCGCAACTCCGGGAGATTATAATTTAAGGGTGTTTGTGGACTCGAATAACTCAATTGAAGAACTGAACGAATCAAACAACAATTTAACTGTTAAGGTAGAGGTATCTTCCCAGCCAAGTGATAGTCCTCCACCCGGAAGAGGTGGCGGTGGTGGAGGAGGTGGAGGCGGCTTGCCTCTGATACTGCCAACAAACACTTCAACACCGGAACCAACACCAGAGAGGACAATAAGCTTACCATCAATTCCCACGATGCCAAAAACGACACCGACACCTGAAGAGACGCCCACACCTGAGGTGACGCCCACACCGACACCTGAAGAGACACCTGAAGAGACACCTGAAGAGACACCAACATGGTGGGAGCAGCCAACTGGAAGCATAATTATATCGGCAGTGGTGTTCTCAGCAATTCTTGTGGTTGTATATCTGATTAGAAAAAGATAGTTTCTGGAAGGTTATTTTATTCCTTATTCTTCTTTTGATCAAATTTACATATGGATGAGATTCAGACTAAAAGAAATCTATTTAAAAAAGATGATTTCACCCGATAAGAGATGAAGTATCTTCTGCTTATCCCGGATGGAATGGCTGATTGGCCTATCAAAAAAATAGGGAATAAAACACCGCTTGAATATGCAGATACACCAAATTTGGATTCTTTAGCAAAAGATGGGGCATGCGGCATAGCGAAAACTGTCTCAGAGGGTTTTGAACCGGGAAGTGATGTCGCAAACATGACAATACTGGGAATAGACCCCAGAAAATACTATACCGGCAGGGGACCAATCGAGGCTCTTGCCATTGGAGTGGAGGGCAAACTTGTCTTCAGATGCAATCTTGTTTATGTTGAGGATGGCTTAATGAAAGACCACAGCGGGCGAAAAATCGGCAATGAGGACGGAAAAAAATTAATAAATTTGCTCAATTCCGAATTCAATGAAAGAATCAGATTTGTCGCTGGAAAAAGCTACAGAAACCTCCTTATCATAAATGAGGACATCAAGAACGATGCGAGAACCACTCCACCCCACGACATTCTTGGCGAGCCGTATGGTGAATACCTGCCGAAAGGTGGCGAACTTGCAGTTCTCTTGAATGAGTTGATTGAAAAATCAAAGAAACTCCTCGAATCAGAGAAAGCCAACATGATATGGCCCTGGGGCGGGGGCGAGATGCCGTCCTTCCCTTCATTCAAAAAGAAGTGGAATCTAAGCGGTGTTATGATATCTGAAGTTGATTTACTGCAGGGGATAGGCAAAGCTACCGGTTTCAGGATTGTAGAGGTTGATGGAATTACAGGATACATCGACACAAATTATCGGGGTCTGTCCAGAGCAGTTCTATCCAGTCTTAAAACAAGTGATTTTGTTGTTCTGCACACAGAAGGAATAGATGAAGCTGGACACGAGGGAAATCTGGATAAGAAAATCGAGGGAATAGAACTTTATGATGAAAAAATTGTCGGTTACCTTCTGGACAGATTGGACATTGAAGAAACAAGGCTCATGCTTCTGCCAGACCACCCTACACCCATAGTCAGGAGGACGCACGTTGCCGAACCGGTTCCATTCGTTTATTATGGTAAGAAAAGAGATGATGTGAAGGTTTTCTCTGAAAAAGCATGTAGAAAAGGATTGTTCAGGCAGATTGATGGATTGAAGTTGATGGATGTTCTTTTTTCTGCTTAATCAAGGTATTTTTCAGCAAATTTACTCAAGTTTAAAAACCTCTCTCCAATTTATTCGGAATTTCTCAATTCACTATCTGAACTTTAAAATACCTCCAATACTCTGATTTTATCCAGAATTGAATCCACATTAAAATCTTTCAAGTACCTGTCCTTTGCTTCAGTAATGGGCCTTCTTGGTAGATACCTGCATTTTTCTTCCCGTCTTATAGATATTTCGTACGTGCCAGCTTTTTTTGCTATTTCAGTAATTTCCTCCTTATCCATTCCAATCAAGGGCCTTATCACAGGTATTTTTACCGCAATATCAACTGCATAGAGATTTCTCAGAGTCTGACTTGCGACCTGACCGAGGTTATCTCCGGTAACAATGGCATCACATCCAATCTTTTCAGCGAGCAATTCAGCACTCTTCAACATCCCACGTTTGCAGTAAATGCAGGTATAATTTTCGCTAATTTTCGATTCTATCATAAAATCTTTAACAAGATGCATTAAATACGAATGGTCGAGAGTATAAATGATTTTTTTATCCACATCAATCTTCGACACAAGTTCTCCAGCCTTTTTTAATGAATTGTCAGTAGAAAGGTGGAAGTATTCCATCTCCACTCTCTCTGCCATCAGATAACATGCGACAGCCGAGTCTATCCCTCCTGACAGCAATGCAAGCATTTTCATTGCCAGAAGGTTCAATAAAATATTATTTAAAGTATTCCGAACAGTATAAGGGTAACAACGAGACAGCCCATACCGACAACATCCGCAGAAGAAGTAATGAGCGGAATTCCCACATTATCCGGGTCGAAATTGTTTCTATAAGAGATTATGGAGAAATAGTAAGACATGAAATCCAGAATCAACATCAGAATTTGTCCAGCAATGACAGTCCATAAAATCATCTGCAATGTTGGAATTGTGTTTAAATCAAGTAAATAGTTTATGAACTGTGCAAAAATTCCAATAACCGTAAAAACAATCAATGCAATAACGTGCATCACTCCAAAACTCAGAATAACTTCTCTTCCCGGCTTTAATCCTGGCTTCAGAACGCCGAGATGGAGCATTGAAGAGAATCTTGCTGCAAGAATACTTCCCATTGCTCCACTGTCCTCAAGAAACGCAGGAATAACAATTAAAAGTCCTGCAAGACTGATAAAACTTTCAAGATTTCTTCCTAAAATTACTCCAGCTCCGAAGTTCAGCAATGTGCAGATAAAAAGTATCGGTAAACTCTCCCTTACAATTCTCTCTCCGACAATCTCTTTCTCTGTTCTTTTATTCAGAAGATAAAAAATCAGAGTCAGAAAGATAACTACAAAAATAAGAGCTATCTTGGTCTGCTGATTTATAGCCAGAATCATGTCTGCGGATACAAACAGTATGGGTAGAGTCACCATATCACCGATGAGGGTTATGAACGGAGCGGTGATGTTATCAGGATTCCAGCCCCAGCGGTAGCTCCCGATTGCAAGTGCAAGAGTGAATGGAATCATCAAAACTGTTGATAGAAGAGCAGCAAGAGTCGATATCAACGTTAAATCAAGCAGCATATCCAGAAAACCCACTGTGTCGTTGCTAACTGTACCGAGATTCATAACATGAGCAATCTGTGATGCGAATATTCCACTCAGGAAACTGAAGACCAGCAGAAGAAATGTGGAAGAGTATATATTACTGGCAATCCTCTGATCAATTACAAATTCGGGGGATATTTTACCTGTATGGAGGTACGAACCAAGTCTTGAGGCAAGTGAAGCGTAAATGTTGCCTCTCAGACCAATACTCGGTGGGATGAGCAAGATGAGGGCAGGTAGAATAATAAACCTGCCACTGCCGTGACCCATGACCACACCCGTCACGAGCGCACCCACAGTGCACAGTAAGAGGGCAGCAATACTCTCTTTAAAATCCCTAAAATTCAGTTTCACAGAGGTAAATTCTACATCCTTCACCCCCTTAAAATCATTAAGGGTTTTTATATCAAATATATAAATTTAACTGATATTTTATTTTAACTGAAGCTCAGACTCTATTCTCATCGCTTTCCTCAGTGTCGTGAAAAACAGTGCTGCAATTATCAGAGTTATTACAACAACAGCAGCAAATACAGCGGTCAGTTCGTCCATTAATCCACCTCTCTGACTTTCAATTCAAAATTTGACAGTTTCACATCCAGAATAAAATATGAAATATACATCAGAATAAATCCTGTTATCATCATTCCAAGTACAGCACCGGTGTTGAGCCCAATACTTATGTCTCTGGTAGAGGGATGAAGTGAGAAATAGACAAAAGTTGAGAGATAACTAAGAGGAATGGTCGCGTAAGCGAATATCGCAAGTATTGAAGAAGATTTTGCTTTTTCCTCTGGATTCTCAATTGATGCTCTCAGAGCAAAATAGGCAGCATAAGCAAACCACAGAATCAACACAGTAGTCTCTCTGGGGTCCCAGTTCCAATAAGAACCCCATGCTATTCTTGCCCAGATAGAACCACTGATCAGGGCGGCGGTAATGAAAAAAAATCCTGCTTGAGCTGAAGAAGACGAAATTACATCCCATCTGTATTCTCTTTTCCTTAAATACAGTATTGATGAGATTAATGTAACTGTAAATGCAAGAAATGATGTCGCTGCTGAAGGAACATGGAAGAAAACAATTCTGTAATTGTTTTTTAATATTGGTTCGGGCGACTCAGGTAACTTAATGAGTGCATTGTAAGCACCGGCAATTATCATTGCAATTGCAATCAACATAATGGCTGAAACACTGGTACTCCATCTCATGTTATTCAATTCTCAAAAATGTATATAGAGTTTATTCTCAATCTTACTTTATCAACCTTATTAATTTTTTACTTTTATTTATAATCATCTTGAAAATCCGAAACATTTAATTACTTTCCAATAATAATAATTGTAATTGTGAGGTGATATAGTGGAAAAAATAATCATTGTCCAGACAAAACTCCCCGAGGATGTACTTGATGAACTGAAACAAAAAACAGGGGAGGCAACCACAAAAGAAGCTCTTGCTAAAGCAATAAATCATTATATCAACTGTTTTATGGCAGAAAAAGAGCAGAAGAATGTTAGAAAAGTGAGAAAAAGAAGAAGTGGTAGAATTCCAGTTTACTTAAACCAGCTTTTTGAGAAGTATAAAATTGATAAGGAATTCATAACTAACAATGTCGAGTAAAAAATAATATATACTCAATCTTTAGTAGGTTAAGAGATGAGAGGGAACTTGAAGGTTGACAGAAGGATCAAAGATAAAGTGGTGGGGATGTCTGAAGCAGATTTGTTGCTCGTTTCAGACCCGGGTTTTGAAGGAAGTTCTCTGCTATTCAACATTGCATCTTCATATTCAGACAAAGTTGTCTGGCTCGCATATGAGCCACCTACTATGATTGAGTCAATTCTTTCTTCGTATAATTTTAAAGGAGAACTCAGAATAATCTCGTCAAAACAATACCGTAACTACAATCTGGTAAATATAATGAATTTAAATGAGGTGAGTATCTCTATATCAAAAGCAGGCGAAAACCTGGATGATTTTGCCCTTCTTTTCACAGGCATACCCGAACTCCTGCTCATCCACGGACTTGAAAAAACATATCTTTTCCTCCTCAATACGATCTGGAAAATACACAGTCAGGGGGGTGCTGTGTTCGGTCTGATAACAAAAGGAACTCAGAGCCTCAGAGATGAGTTAATGATAAGAAGACTATTCCCGTATAATATGAGGCTTCAGAAAAAGCTTACAGAGGCTGGATGGGAGAGAAATGTCATTCTCGAGACACCGATTGAAGATATTGTGGATGAAGTATTTCCAGTTGGCCATATAGGGTATAAAATAAGAATACCTGATGAATTCACAAAAAGCATTGTGAGGGTAATCAGGCAATAAATTCTGAGTTGAAAAATTCTAATTTACTGATATGTTTCCCATCTCATGTTTTTAATTTCATCATCATTACATTATGACAAATGATATAATGATTGCTGATAACCTTATTTCATGTCAGAAAATCTCGTCTATTATAAGGTCAATACAGAAATGATCAACACCTTGTTTGGGGTGGACTTCGAGAATCGTGGTTTAAAAACAATCAGATGCTCTAATTATGAAATTTGCCGTGAATATGGTTTTGTAAATTCCGATAGATGCACAAAATTCTGCCCTGTCGTTGAAAAAGCACTGGACTCCATTTTTTCGCACGGAGTAATAAAACCTGAGTTTTTTTAAAATGGGCTTTACCCTCTTGAGTCAGGATTCATCATGAGAAGCATCAAAAGACTTTTTTACAAAAACTCTGGTAATTATAATAATGAAACTTAAACTTGCTATTAAGAAGAAAGAACAGAATAAAGAAGATAAAGTTGAACAGAGAGAAAACATTGAAATCATCAGAGAAAGGTCGATCAGTGAGGAAGTCTTCAAAAATCTATCAAAAATAGTTGAAAAAGAATTTGAAGTTCCTGAAGGATTAGAACAGATTGAGAGCTATCCAGTTTACGGTAAATACGTTTTTGGAAGTGTGCATATTCTTCAGAATGACAATGAAAATGAAAAAATGTATCATATTCATGAACCACTACTCAACACCTTTGAGCGCGATATTGTAAATGACATCCTGAACAAGCTCAGTTACACACCAGTAGAGAAGGGAGGAGATAAATCCAATGAAGAAACTTTGAGAGAGAAGCTTGATAAAATCCTGCGTGATTTTCGAATTGACCTTGATGAGAATGAATACTATAAGATTCTTTACTATGTACTGAGAAACTCGACACTCTATGAGAGGATAACTCCGTTAATGTACGACCCGATGATTGAAGACATATCATGCAATGGAACTAGCAAACCAGTTTATATCTTTCATAGAAAATACATGAACCTTAAGACCAATATTTTATTTGAGAATCAGGACGTGCTTGACAGATTTGTGATTAAACTGGCTCAACAGTGTGGAAAACACATCTCAATTGCAGAGCCGATGATTGATGCTACAATGCCAGACGGCAGCAGAATTCAGATGACTCTTGGTAAGGAGGTTACAGACCATGGCTCAACATTCACGATCAGAAAATTCAGAAAGGAACCTCTTACTCCGGTTAATCTGATCAAATGGGGCACATTTTCGGCAGAACAGATGGCATATCTATGGCTTTGTATAGAGAACAAGAAAAGTCTTATCTTTGCTGGAGGAACTGCAAGCGGTAAAACAACCTCTACAAACGCTATTGCTCTTTTCATCCCTCGCAAATCAAAAATTGTGACAATTGAGGACACAAGAGAGCTCACATTACCTCACAAAAACTGGATACCGGGTGTAACAAGATCAACATTCTCCAATGGAGGAAGGACAGTCGAGATGTATGACCTGCTGAAAGCAGCCCTCAGACAGCGCCCGGAGTACATAATAGTTGGTGAAGTGAGAGGTAAGGAAGCACTCACACTATTTCAGGCAATGTCAACGGGACATACAACCTACTCAACTCTTCATGCTGATACTGTGAACGGAGTTATACACAGGCTTGAGAACCCTCCGATTAACGTTCCTCGACCGATGATTGAAGCACTTGATATTATAAGCATCCAGTCACAGATTTATCTGAAGGAAAAGAGGATTCGAAGAAACATTGAAATTGCGGAAATAACAGACCTTAATCCTCACACAAAAATGCTCAGGACGTCAACTGTTTTCAATTACGATAGCGTCAAGGATAAACATGCGATGATTGGCACCTCTAAAGCTCTTGAGGAGATAAGAAAGTCAAGAGGCTGGAGTCAGAAGGAACTTAAAAAAGAACTTGTCCAGAGGAAAAGATTGCTTGAGTATTTGGCGGATAATGATATTATTTCGTTCAAAGAAGTTTCTTCGATTATATACACATATCAGAGCAATCCAGAAAAAGCTCTCGGGCTACTTGACACCATGATGAACCAATAAATTATAGTATTTGACATAACTTACTTAACCAAAATTCAAAAATTCCTTAACCCACTTCTCCGCAAAACTGATTCTCTGAGCTAGCTGGTAAAAACTACTGGAAATAATTCTCTTCAGTTCTTCTAATG